>JAABUV010000763.1_pt1 | contig 48572 bp, 45 predicted proteins | sample 5559971 | NCBI WGS metagenome assembly JAABUV01 (sample SAMN10711881, study PRJNA513362) | rock metagenome | isolation source: Antarctica rocks | place: Antarctica: Victoria Land, Knobhead nord | collected 2015-12-19 | reverse complement strand
GCCAGCACCAACCGCGCCCGCAGCGCCACCTGTTGGCCTGTGCCATGCCGCCGACTCAGCCCCTCCAAGATCGCCCGCTGCCGCTCACTGAGCGTACTGCGCCGGTGTATCCCCCGTGGCATGCCCCGTCCCCCTCCTGTCGTGTCCTCACAGCGGCCTGTGGCCACCCCGTCCCTCACCGGCTCAGTTTACCCCTCCTTGCGGAACGATTTCCGGCGAAGGGTACTAGTGAAAGATCTCACGATGCTTGATATTCGTCACTTCGGTCCCGGCCATCGCCGCCCCGACGCGCCGCCGCGCATAATTGGCATGCACCCGGCGACTATCTTCCATGACGATACCCTGGCTGTCATAGAGTTACACTTCGAGCCCAAAGGCGAGATATGGGAGCATGACGCGCCGTACCCCATTCTGTTCGTCGTGATCGAAGGGCGGGGCATGGTCCGGGTCGGCGGCGAGGAGACCCATATGGAGGCGGGACAGGCGGTCGTGTGGCCGGCCAACGTGCTACACAAGGCGTGGGCCGAAGACGCGCCGTTCACTGCTATAGCGGTGGAAATGACCTACCAGCAGAGGTAACGGCGATGCGGGTGCTTGTGACAGGCGCGTGCGGGTGGACGGCCGCCCCCATCGTGGAAGCTGTCGTGGCAACCGGGCACGAGGTTGATGGCTTCGATGTTGTATACAAAAATCTAAACCTTGTATACTGCATACACGAGGAGGACCGATGTCAACAACAGAGCAGACGACAGCCACGATTACCGCGCGCATCCCAAAGGAGCTACGGGGCGATCTTGATACGCTCACAAAATCTACGGGGCGCAATAAGAACGCCCTGATTGAAGAGGCCCTACGCCGCTTTGTTGATGCCGAGCGGTGGCAGATCGCTTTGATTGAGGAGCGGCTACACCAGGCCGACGCCGGCGACTTTGCCACTGATGAGGAGATGGGCGAGTTGTACGCCGAGTTCAATATCCCGCGTCCTGGCCCTCCTGAGCCGGCCGCAAGCTGATGCGTATACGCTGGTTACGTGGCGCCCGTACCGACGTGCGCCGTATCGGCCGCTACATCGCTCAGGACAGCGTAGAGGCAGCCGAACGGGTGACGACGCGCATTGTTGAGGCTATCGACAAGCTCGCGGATCAACCTGGTATGGGACGACCAGGCCGCGTCATCGGTACTCGTGAACTCGTAATAGGGGGAACACCCTACATCGCGGCGTACCGTGTTCGTGAAACGACAGTGGAGATTATCGCTGTGATCCACGGAGCGCGACAGTGGCCGGAGAGCTTCGAGGATAGACTACCGCCGCCACCACGGCGACCGTAAGGCTAATACTACGACGTTAGGTGTGTGCGGGTGGGATAGATTAGGGAACAATTCACTAATGCAATAAACTCGATGCGTTGTATGAGGTCACGGTGATGCGAGTGCTTGTAACAGGCGCGTGCGGCTGGACGGCCGCGTCCATCGTGGAAGCCGTCACGGAAGCCGGGCACGAGGTTTATGGCTTCGATCTGCCGGACGTGCCCTGTAATGCGCGTACGCAGGCGAGGTTAAGCGCGCTCATGCACGGTACTATTGAGAGCGCGCACGATATCGACCTCGCCGTCCGGTCCGTCGATGCTATCATTCATCTCGCTGTGTCCATCGGGCGGGACGCCTATCGGAGTCCAGGGGAGCCGTTTGCCGTGAACGTGCTGGGTACGTACAACATCTTCGCGTCCGCGCTCCATCATGGGGTGTCGAAAGTGGTGTTGATGAGTGAAGCGGCCGTCCATCTGCTTCCTCACGGCGCCACCCTTGACGCGCGCCACGATTGGAGGAGCGCGCCGGACGACGACCACCTCTATGATATAACGAAGCGCCTACAGGAAGAGATTGCCAAAGACTTCTGCGAAACCTACGGCATGACGGCCGTATCCCTGCGTGCGGGACACATCGTGGACGGCCGCGCGCGGGTCGACCCGGAGGGGCGCCCATTAGCTGAGGTGGTCTATTGCCGTGGCGGGTGGGTCTGTCGCTACGATCTGGCCCGCGCGTGTATAAAGGCGCTTGAACTGGAAAGCGCTGGGTACACCGCCTTCCATGTGATTGGTTCCGCGGGCGCACACAAGCACTTCGACATTGAGCGCACCGAACGTGACCTTGGCTTGGTATGCGCTGAGCGTTTCGAGCAGTATGCATACTAGCAGCGATGTGTCGATAGCTAACGTACTGGCCGCAGCCACTGAGCGGCTGCGGGCCAGGGGTGGCGACACGCCGCGGCTCGACGCCGAGATACTGCTGGCGCATGTGCTGGGCGTTGGCCGCGCGGTCCTGCTGACGCATCCCGACCGGGCGCTGACGGACGAGCAACGGTCTACCTATGATGTCCTCATCGAACGGCGCGCGCGCGGCGAGCCGGTGGCGTACCTCGTCGGCGCGCGTGACTGGTACGATCTCACCTTACAGGTGACGCCGGACGTGCTGGTCCCGCGGCCGGAGACGGAGGGCCTGTTCGAGCGCGCGCTGGCCTGGGCGCGCTCGCGCTGCGTACGCGCGGCCGTCGACGTGGGGACCGGATCGGGCGCGCTTGCCATCGCCCTGGCGCGCGCCTTGCCCGACGCGACGGTCTACGCCACCGACCTCTCGTCCGCGGCTCTGGATGTCGCGCGCGCCAACGCGCGGCGCATCGACCCCACGCTCAACCTCACGTTTCTGCACGGCGACCTGCTCGCGCCGCTGCCGGCGGCGGTCGATCTGATCGTGGCCAACTTGCCCTACATCGGGGAGGAGGAGTACACCGGCCTGATGTCCGACGTTCGCCTCTACGAGCCGCGCGCGGCGCTCGTCGGCGGCCCCACCGGCCACGAGCTTATCGCTCACTTGCTGGACATGGCCCCGGTGCGGCTGCGGCCCGGCGGCGCGTTGTTCCTGGAGCTGGGTCCGCCGCAGGCCGCGCCCGCGCTCCTCGCCGCGCGGGCTATCTTCCCTGACGCGGCCATTCGCCTCGACGACGACTACGCCGGCCTGGCGCGCTATCTGGTTGTCGATACAGGATAGCGGCGCCGCGAGGCGTGAGGCATCTTGTCGTGGGTGTTATAGTCGCGGCGTGGAGGGCTGGCTCATGTGCGACGGGCCGCCGGATGCGGGCGTGCTTGTCAACGCCTCGTGGATGGCCTGTTCCACTGATAAGGCTTCGCCGGCCGCGAACGCATCGTCGAACCGCTCCTGGCCTAGGAGGGCCTGTGCACGGAGGACCGTGCGCTCGTAGCGCACGCGCTCGCTGTGTGGACGGGGCATGCCCAGCGAGGCGCGCAGCGCCGTGGCTGCTCCGAAGAGCCGCGCCGCCCGCACAGGCTGCCCGACCGCCGTAGACACCGTCGCCAGCCCTTCGAGCGCATAGGCGAAACCCCAGCGCAATCCCAATTCTCTATAGAGCACGAGACTTTCCGTCAGTGTCTCCGCCGCTCGCACGTCGTCGCCCCGCTCGTGCAAGAGGTCCCCCAGGTTGTTGAGCGCGATGGCGGTGGACCCCTTGTCTCCCAGCTCTTGCATGATGTCCAGAACTTCGTGACAGAGGGCCGTGGCCCGCTCGATGTCGCCCATCTCACGATACAGCAGGCCCTGGTTGCCGAGCGTGACCGCGAGGCCCTTTTTGTCGCCCGTCGCGCGTAGGATGGACACGCTTTTCTCATGGAGGGGCAGCGCGCCGGCATAGTCGCCTTGCTCCTGTTTGACGACGGCCAGGTGGCTGAGCGCGATGGCGGCATCGTGTGTCTCTCCCAGCTCGCGCGCCACGCCAATGCTTTGCTCGTGCAGCGTCGCGGCGTACGCGGTGTCGCCCTGCTCGTGTACGAGCAGGGCCAGCACGGTGATGAGCGAGGCCAAGTTCCTCTTGTCCCCCAGCGCCTCGTACACCGCTATGCCGCGCTCGAACAGATGGCGGGCCGTGTGGTAGTCGCCTTGCGCTTTGGCCAGCAGGCCGGCGGCGCGGAGGACCCGCGCGTAGTGTGGCGACTCAGGCGCGGCGCGCTCCAGCGCGATGTCCAGCCAGACGCGTCCTTCGGTGATGTGGCCGCGCATAGCCCAGAACCGATCTAGCGTGCCGGTCAGCCGCGCCAGACGGTCGGAGTCCCGCTCGCTAACCCAGGCCAGCGCCGCGCGCAGATTGTCGTGCTCCGCCTCGAGGCGCGCCAGCCACGTCACCTGCTCCGGTCCTATTAGGTGTGGCTCGGCCTCCTCCGCCAGCGCGACGTAGTAGTCCGCATGGGCCTGCCGCGTCTGCTCCGTTTCACCGCGCGCCGCCAGTTGTTCCCACGCGTATGCGCGCATTGTCTCCAGCATCACGACGCGCGGATCCGGGCTCTCCACCGCAGCGCGACGCAGCAGGCTCTTGTTGAGCAGCGATTCCAGCCCGTCGAGCGCATCGATTTTGAGGTCGCCCGCGGCGTCGCAGACTGCCTCGACCGCGTCGAGAGCCGCGCTGCCGGCGAAGACAGCCAGCCGCGCGAAGAGTCGCTGCTCCGTTTCGTTGAGCAACCCGTAGCTCCAGTCGAGCGCTCCACGTAGCGTTTGCTGGCGGGCGTCCAGGTCGCGCGCGCCGCCGGTCAGCAGCCGGAACCGGTCGTCTAAGCGGGCCAGGAGGGCGGGCGCCGAGAGGAGCCGCATACGGGCGGCGGCGAGCTCGATGGCCAGGGGCAGGCCGTCTAAGCGGACGCAAATCTCCGCCACCGTTGGCGCGAGCGCGGGGGTCAGCGCGAAGTCGGGCCGTACGGCCCGCGCTCGTCGCATAAATAGAGCCACCGCCGGAACGTGCTCGACCGCGGTCTCAGAGGGGAGCTGTCGCAGGTCGGGCACGGCCAGCGGCGGTACCTCGAAGGTATGTTCCCCCGCGATATGGAGCACAGTGCGGCTGGTCGCGAGGACGGTGAGCAGGGGACACGCCCGTAGTAGCGCGGCGATATCCAGCGCGGCGGGGAGCAGGTGCTCAAAGTTGTCGAGCAGTAGGAGCAAGCGCTTGTCGCGCACGTCTACCTGTACGGTTTCTTGTACGGTCCGCCCCGGCGTTTCGCGTATAGTGAGGCCCTGGGCGATGGCCGGAAGGACGAGCGTCGGGTCGGCGAGGGGCGCGAGGGGGACGAAGACGACGCCATCGGGGAAGTCGTTGGCGAGGCCGGCGGCGACGCGCAGCGCCAGGCGGGTCTTGCCGACGCCGCCGGGTCCAGTCAGCGTGAGCAGGCGAATCGAGGACCCCTCGCGGGCGTGGCGCAGCAGGTGGGCGACGGCGGCCTCTTCGTGCTCGCGCCCGATCAGGGGGGTGAGCGCGGCCGGCAGCGCGGTGACAGGCGTTGGGCCGAGGGCTGGCTCGGAGGCGCCCGGAGCGTCCACGTCGTAGGAGGTGGGCGCCGCGGGCATAGACGAGGGGGGCGTCGCGGAGGGCGTGGCCGGTTTGCGGGATGGCAGGGTCGCGACCAGGGTGGCGCGCTCGTCCGGTGAGAGTTCCAGCGCATCGGCGAGCAATTCCACCGTGCTGCGCCGCGGCACGCTCGCCCCGCCGCGCTCGATCTCGCTGATGGCGCGGGGACTGACCCCCGACCGCTCGGCCAACTCCTCCTGTGTCAGCCCCACGGCGATACGATAGCGTCGCACCAGGGTTCCAAACGCCACATGCGCCTCTTTGTCCATGTCCATGCGCGCCAACCCTACGTCCGGCCCTCGGCGCCTGGCGTCCGCGTCCGCTGTGCTGCGGCCAGGGCCTGTTCGAGGCGGCGCTGGCCGGCCGCCGTGGTCAGGTCGCCACGCGTTTTCTCGAGGATGCCGCGCACGCTGTCGGTGGTGCGGCGCAGTGAACCGGTCACCGCGTCGGGGTAGTCTAGCGTGACCAGGAGTTCGTAGATGGCATCCATGGCGCCGAGCAGCCGCTCGCCCGTGGCGTCGTCGTCGCGCCGCAACGCGTCGAGCGTGTAGCGGCGCAACTCGCCGACCGTCTCCGCGAGGCCATTGTAGTAGGGGACGTAGCCCACGTCCAGGTCGTCGGGGAGCGGCAGGTCTTCGTCGCGCACGAGGGCAAGCGTCAGCCGCGCCTCGGCGTACTCCTTGAGCGCGTCGCCGATATAGTTGTGGTAATAGAGTTCCGGCAGTGTGGCGAGATCGCGCTTGATCGTGGCGATCTCCTCCCGTCCTCGCGCCAGCAGGTCGTCGGCTGTCGCCCACTCGCGGCGATGCACGGCGCGTATGGCGTTGCCGGAGTGGCGGATCAGCAGGCGCGCGTGCGCCAGCGACGCCTCGCGTGCGGCGTGCTTGGCCCCGAAGTAGGCGTGAGCACATTCTTCGAGGCGGTCTAAGCGTTCCATAGTCTTAGTATACTTTGCGCCACTCCCCCTTTCGCGCCTATAATGTCATATCGCGCCTACATCGACGCGACGCCCTTCTGCCAATGACGGACGATGGAGGAATATCGATGAGAAGCTACGCCACGGAGAATTTGCGCAACGTTGCCTTTATCTCACACGAAGGCGCCGGGAAGACCAGCCTCGTCGAGGCCGCGCTCTTTGACACCAGCGCCACGACGCGTTTGGGTAAGGTCGAGGAAGGTACGACGGTTTCGGACTTCGAGCCCGACGAGCGCGAGCGCAAGATATCGCTCGGCACGTCGGTTGTTCCCGTGGAGTGGCGCGACTGTAAAATCAACGTTCTCGATACGCCCGGCTACGTCGACTTCATCGGCGAGTTGCGCGCGGCCCTGCGCGTGGCCGACGCGGCGGTCGTGGTCGTGGACGCCACCGACGGCGTCGCGGTGGGGACCGAGTTGGCGTGGTCGTACGCCGACGAGTATGATCTGCCGCGCCTCGTCTTCGTCAATACGCTCGACCGCGAGAACACCGATTTTCTGGCCACGGTCGAGGCTGTGCAGGGGCGGCTCTCCAAGCACGCCGTGGCCGTTCAGCTGCCCATTGGTGGCGCGTCTGAGTTACAGGGGACGCTGGATGTGCTCTCCGGCAAGGCTACCATCTATGAAAACGGCGCGCCGCGTGAGGGAACGCCGTCCGAGGCGCCGGGCGAGTTGGGGGGGCGGCGCGCCGACCTGCGCGAAAAGCTGATGGAGGCGATCTGCGAGACCGACGATGATCTGATTACGCGGTACCTGGAGGGCGACGACATCGACGCCGACGACTTGCGCCGCGCCCTGCACGCCGCCGTGACGCGTGGTGAGCTCGTGCCCGTGCTGTGTGGCTCGGCCGCGCTCAACGTCGGTGTGACCGGCCTGCTCGACGCCATCGTCGACTACTGCCCCTGCCCCGCCGAGCGGGAGGCCGCCGACGCGCAGGGCCAACCACTCAACGGCGCCCTCGCCGCGCTTGTCTTCAAGACGGTCTCTGATCCCTTCGGCCGGCGCAGTTACTTCCGCGTCTACGGCGGCGCCATGAAGGCCGACTCGCATGTGTGGAACGCCGCGCGCGACAAGGACGAGCGCGTATCGCAGTTGTTGGTGATGCGCGGCGGACAGGGTGAGTCCGTGCCCGAACTCCCCGCCGGCGACATCGGCGCGATACTCAAGCTGGCCGAAACGCTCACCGGCGATGTGTTGACCGCCAAAGAGCACCCCGTCGCGCTCGCGGCGGTCCAGTACCCTGAACCGGCCTATTCAGCCGCGGTCGAGCCCAAGACGCGCGGCGACCTCGACAAGCTCGGACCGGCGCTGACGCGCCTGACGCAGGAAGATCCCACGCTGCATGTGCATCGCGACGCCGAGTCGGCGCAGACAGTGCTCGCGGGCATGGGCGAGACGCACCTACAGGTGGCGCTGGACCGCCTGCGTCGCAAGTATGGCGTCGATGTCGCGCTTGGTGAGCTACGTGTGCCCTACCGTGAAACGGTCACGGCCAACGCGCGCGCGCAGGGCCGCCACAAGAAGCAGACGGGTGGGCACGGGCAGTTCGGTGATGTCTGGCTGCGTGTCTCGCCGCTCCCGCGCGGCGAGGGCTTCAAATTTACCGACAAGGTCGTCGGCGGGTCCATCCCGCGCAATTTTATTCCCGCCGTTGAAAAGGGCGTGCACGATGCGCTGCGCGAGGGTTTGCTGGCCGGACATCCCGTCGTCGACATTGAGGTGACGGTCGACGACGGCTCGTTTCACCCCGTCGATTCGAGCGAGATGGCCTTCAAGATCGCCGGCTCGATAGCCTTCAAGAAGGCGGCCGAGGCGGCCAGGCCGGTCGTGCTGGAACCAATCATGCATGTCGAGACCTATGTGCCCAACGAGTATACGGGCGACGTGATGAGCGATTTCAACGGCAAGCGCGCACGCATCCTGGGCATGGAGCCGGCGGGCGACACGCGCACACGGATACAGGCGCAGGTCCCTATGCGCGAGATGACGCACTACGCCGCCGCGCTGCGCTCTATCACACAAGGGCGCGGGGTCTATACAATGAAAATGGAGGGCTACGAGGAGGCGCCGCCGCACATCGTGCAAGGCATCATCGCCGAGTCGGAGGCCCGGACGAAATAGCTATCAGCCGTCAGCTATCAGCAATCAGCGCCTGCTGGCCGGCGACCTGTCTTGCTACAATCATGCATGACGGCAGGCGACTCGAAGCTGATTGCTGACGGCTGATAGCTGACAGCTTAAAAAGGACACCAACAACTCGTGAATATACGGCGCTTCCTCCCAGGGACCGGCGTCATCATCGCCTTTCTTGTGGTGATGGTGGTGGCGGTCACTGGGAACATCCAGACCAACGAGCAGATCCTGCTCCCGCTCCCGGCCGAAGCCATTAACGCGCACGTCCTCTACGTCGCCGGCCATCCCGTACAGCCGCACCGCGGCACGCTCTACTTTACGTTCGTGCAGGAGCAGCAGGCCACCTTGCTGACCAAACTCTATCACCAGTATTTCGACCCCAATTCCACCATATTGCCCAATACGGCGATTTACACCACCAGCACGCCATCGCAACAGCAAGTGAATCAAGTGCAGCAACAGAACATCCGGGATATGACGAACAGCAAGACGGCGGCGGCGCTTGCCGCCTTCAACGCGCTAGGTGTCATCGTCCCCGACGAGTACGTGTCCGTGGCGCAGGTGTACAAGGAGAGTAAGGCGGCAGGCAAGCTGCGGCCCAACGATGTGATCCTGGCGGCGGACGGCCACGCCGTGCACTCGTCGCAGCAGTTGATCGACGTGCTGCAGCCGGTACGGCCGGGCGCCTCCGTCTCACTGCGCGTCGAGCGCCAGGGCGCGTCAACCTTTCGCCTGACCGTGCCGACGCTCGCGCACGGCGGGCGGGCGATCATCGGCATCGTGCCCCAAAACATCACGTTGCAGCCCAATCCGCGGCTGCCCGATACGATCACCTTTGACACCGGTGATGTCGCGGGCCCATCGGCGGGGCTCATGTTCACGCTCGGCATCATCAATCGTCTCTCGCCGATTGACCTGACGCACGGCGACAAGATCGCCGGCACCGGCACGATCGACGCCAATGGATTTGTGGGGCCGATCGGTGGGGTCAAGCAGAAAGTCATCGGCGCGCGCCAGGTGGGCGCCAAGTATTTCTTCGTGCCGGCCTACTGCGATACAAACACCTGCAACTACAAAGAGGCGTTGCCCTACGCCAAGGGCATTACGCTCATCCGCGTCTACACGGTCGATGATGCGCTCGCGGCCTTGCGCAAGCTGAAATAGTTTTACAGGATGAGCATGGCGTCGCCGAAGCTGTAGAAGCGGTACTCCGCAGCGATGGCCTCGGCGTACGCTTTATCAATAAGCTCTTTGCTGGCGAAGGCGCCGACGAGCAGCAGCAGGGTCGAGCGCGGCAGATGGAAGTTGGTGATCAGGCCGTCGACGGCGCGGAAGGTGTGGCCCGGCGTGATGAAGATGTCCGTCCAGCCGGCGTAGGGGCGCAACCCCTCGGGCGTCGCCGCGCTCTCCAGCACGCGTACGCTAGTGGTACCGACGGCGATGACGCGCCGCCCTTCGTCGCGCGCGGTGTTCAATGCGGCGGCGGTCGCCGCGTCGAGTTCGGCCCACTCCGCGTGCATGACGTGCGCCGCGACCTCCTCGCCGGCCATTGGCTTGAAGGTGCCGGCGCCGACGTGCAGCGTGACGTGGCGCAGCGTGACGCCGCGCGCCTGAAGTCGCTGAAGTGTGTCAGGTGTGAAGTGCAGGCCAGCAGTGGGCGCGGCGACCGAGCCTTCGTCGCGCGCGTAGACCGTCTGGTAGCGCTCGGGGTCGCGCAGGGGCGCGTGGATGTAGGGGGGTAGGGGTGTCACGCCGACGCGGTGAATGGCCGCGCGGACCGTGCCCTTGGTGGCGTGTAGATGCAGGCGCCGCTCGCCGGCCTCCAGGGTATCGAGGACGGTAGCCGTGAGCAAGGGCAGTTCGTCGGGCGCGCTTGTATCGTATCCACTGGGAGCGCTGGCCTCGGTCCGCTGACCGTCCAGCCAACCTACGTTCGTCCTCAACGTGTTTAGCGCCCGCGGATCGGGTTCGCCGCGACCGTGTGCCGGTGGGACGCCTGCGCTCCCAGTAGATACGACGCTAGCTGTCGGTTGGGCAGTCAGTGGACTGGCGCCGGCAGTCTGAGGCTGGCCGTCGAGCAGGAGCGTCTCGCCGGGACGAATGCGCCGGCCGGGACGGACCAGCGCGATCCACACGTCGGGGCCGGCCTCATCGTCCTCGCGCAGCAGCAGTACTTCGACGGCGCCGCCCGACCCGGCGCGCCGCCCGTAGAGCCGTGCTGGCAGCACGCGGCTGTTGTTGGCGACGAGTACGTCGCCGGGACGCAGCAGGTCGGGCAGGTCGTGGAAAATGTGGTGGTTCATGCCGCCCGTCGCGCGGTCCAGCACGAGCAGCCGTGCGCTGTCACGCGGTTCGACGGGCGTTTGGGCGATGAGGCGTGGGGGCAGGTCGTAATCGTAGTCGGACACGCGCATAGCGTTATGGTCCATCTAGGTCGAGCCAGATCGAAAATACTCCTTTAGTATACCTCCGCCTGTGCTATCATCGAGCTATGCGTATCGTCATTATGGGCTGCGGGCGCGTGGGCGCGCACCTCGCCAACACCATGCACCGTGAGCATGAGATCACGATCATCGACCAATCGGTCCACGCCTTTGAGCGCCTGTCTCCCGAGTTCTCGGGACGCACCGTTGTCGGGCCGGGCGACGACCCTGATGTGCTTGCGAGGGCCGGCATTGAACAGGCCGACGCCTTTGCCGCGTTGACCAATTTCGACAACGCGAACATCATGGGCAGCGAGATGGCGCGTGAGTTGTTCCACGTTCCGCGCGTGATCACCCGCATCTATGATCACGACCGCGAAGATACTTACCACGAACTCGGCCTCGAGACAATCTGCCCAACCGAAGAGGGCGCCCGTTTGCTTGAAGAGATAGTGACTAATAGTTAGTAGCTAGCAGTTAGTAGGTAGTAGCTAGAAAGCATTTCTACCTACTAATTACTAGTTACTAGGAGACATCATGTACATCATCATCGCCGGCGCCGGCAAGGTCGGGTACTACCTCGGCAAGGAGTTGCTAGCTGACGGGCACGAGGTTTTGGTCATCGAGCGCGACTATAAGCGGGCGCAACAGGCGGCCGGTCAGCTTGGTGAGGGCTCCGTGATGCGCGGGCAGGCTGATGAGGCTGTGACGATGGAGCGCGCGGGGGTGAATCGCGCCGACATTGTGATCGCGGTGACGGGCGACGACGAGGACAATCTGGTCATCTGTCAGGTGGCGCGGCGGCGTTTCAACGTGCCGCGCACGATCGCGCGTGTCAACAACCCGCAGAATGAGGAACTCTTTCACCGCCTGGGCATTGACGTGACCGTGAGTTCGACCAAGTTGATCTTGTCGCTGATCGAGCAGGAACTGCCCAGCCGGCCCTTTATTCCCCTGGTGCATCTGCGCTCAATCGGTATGGAGATCGTCGAGCTCAACGCGCTCACCAACTCGCCGCTCATCGGCCGCCGCGTCGGCGATCTGCATTTGCCGCCCAACAGCACCATCTCACTGATCATGCGCGGCAGCGAGACGGTTATCCCCACCCCCGATACGGTCGTGGAGCCCGACGACAAGCTGATCGGCTTCGCGCCGATGGCCCAGGAGGGCGAGTTGGTCCAGGCCGTCCGGCAGACATAGTAGCCGGTAGTCAGAGCGATATGCGGGCTATTCTTCCCACCGCACGACGAGTCCGAGTAGCTGGACGAAGGCGACGGCTTGCGCGGGGTCGATGATGGCGCCGCGCAGGTCGTCCGCCCCGACCTTCAACCCGTCGATCTGTGACCCCCTGAAGTCGGCGCCAGCCAGCTTCGCACCTTGCATAGCGGCGTCGCGCAGGTCGCAGCGGTCGAAGATGACGCCGGAGAGATCCGCGTCGTGGAAAGACGCCTCGTGCAGGTCGCAGCGCTCGAAGCGCACGCGCTTGAACGTCGCGGACCAGAATAGCGCGAGCGCGCCGTTGCAGTCTCTGAAGACTGTATCCTGGATGCGCGTCTCGCCGGCCTTGAAGCCCAGCAGACGGCTTTCGACAATCTCGACGCGGGTCAACTGTGCCTTGGGCCAGTCAGCCTCGGCCAGATCGCAGGTGTCGAAGCGCGCGTCGCGTACATGTAACGCGTTCAAATGCGACCCATTCAGCCGCACGCGCTCGAACCGCGCTTCCTCAAAGGTGACGTCGCGCGCGGCCTGTCCCGCGAGTTGCGCGTGCGCGGGGACGATCCCCGTGTAGATGCCGTGGTCGGCAAGTACTCCATTGGGCAACTCTGCCTGGGGCGCCGTCTTTGGTAGCCGGGGTGGCGCGATAGCCGACTTAGGCTTCTGGTTTTTGCTAGGCATCGCTCATCGCGCCTCGGGTCGCGCGGTGATGCGCCGTACCAACGCGGTGGTAGAGCGGCCGGGCAGGAACGAGAGCACGGCGACGCGGCCGCCGTAGCCGCGGCAGACGGCCGCTTCAGGCAGGTAGCCGGGCGCGTCGGGCGGGGCGGCGGGGTCGTAGTCGCCGCCTTTCACGTAGACATCGGGCCGCAGCCGCGCGACAAGGTCGCTCGCGATGTCCTCGTGGAAGGGCACGACGAGGTCGACGCAGGCCAGCGCGGCGACGACGGCCATGCGGTCCTCCAGCGGCACGAGCGGACGCGCAGGGCCTTTGCGGCGGCGCACCGAGTCGTCGCCGTTCATGCCGACGATGAGCAGGTCGCCTTGCGCGCGGGCTTCCTGTAGATAACGTACATGGCCAGCGTGCAGCAGGTCGAAGACGCCGTTGGTCAGCACGATCGTCTGCCCCGCCACGCGCGCGGCGGCCAGGGCGTCGCTAGTCGCGCTGGCCGATGGCATGATCTTACGGTCGGTATGGGTCACGGCGTTGGTATCGGTCACGCGCTACAGCCCGGCCACGGCCAGGATCGCGTCGAGGGTGGGTGCGATCACGGGCGCGGCGGGCGCGCGCTCGACGGCGAAGGCGGGGTCCTTGAGCCCATGCCCGGTCAAGACGCACACGGCGGTCCCGCCGCGCGGTAGGCGACCCAGGCGCGCCAGCTTGAGTAGACCGGCCACGGAGGCGGCCGAGGCGGGCTCGGCGAAGACGCCCTCTTCGCGGGCCAATAGCTCGTAGGCCGCCGTTATCTCGTCGTCGGTGACGGCCTCGATCAGGCCACCCGATTCGTCGCGCGCGGCCGTGGCTAGGTGGCGACTGGCCGGGTTGCCGATGCGGATCGCCGTGGCGCGCGTGGCCGGTTCGGCGATGACAGTGTCGCGCACGATCGCCGCCGCGCCCTCGGCCTGGAAGCCATACATGCATGGGAGGGTGGGGATAAGGCCGTCGTCGCGGTAACGGCGGAAGCCCATCCAGTAGGCCGAGATATTGCCGGCGTTGCCGACCGGGATAGCCAGGATAGCGGGCGCTTCCCCAAGTTCGTCGCATATCTCCCAGGCGGCGGTCTGCTGGCCTTGTAGGCGGTAGTGGTTGATCGAGTTGACGACCGTGACGCCGCCGTGCGCGTCGAGTTCGCGCACCAGGCGCAACGCGTCATCGAAGTTGCCCTGGATGGAGAGCACGCGCGCGCCGTAGGCGAGGGCCTGAGCCAGCTTGCCCAGGGCGACGTAGCCGTCGGGGATGAGCACGAGGGCGCTGAGGCCCGCGCGCGCGGCGTAGGCGGCGGCGGCGGCGCTGGTGTTGCCCGTCGAGGCGCAGACGACCGCGCGGGCTCCGTCCTCGGCCGCCTTAGCTACGGCGAGGACCATGCCGCGGTCCTTGAACGAGCCGGTGGGGTTGGCGCCCTCACACTTGAGGAACACGCGGTCGAGCCCTGTCTGGCGCTCGATGGCGGGAGCGCGTATGAGTGGCGTATTCCCTTCGCCAAGCGTGAGGGCGGGTGTGGCGGTCGTGAGCGGCAGGAGGTGGCCGTAGCGCGCCAGGATACCGGGTCGGCCCATGGGGCTTGGGGCGCCGGGGTTGCTGGATGAGTCGGCGCGGACGCTACTAGTCGACGAGACGATCATAGATGTAATTTCCTAACACTTTGAGCGCTCCTGTGACCGGGACGGCCAGGAACATACCCAGGATGCCGCCGAGCGTCGCGCCGCTGAGCAGCGCGAATAGGATGAGCACGGGGTGCAGCTTGACGGCGTGCCCGACGACGTTGGGGATGACTACATAGTCCTCGATCTGGCGCATGATAAAGAAGATGAGGGCGACGATCAGGGCAAAGCCGGGACGTTGCAGCCCGAACCCAGGCGGTCCGATAAGGGCGACGAGCGTCACCATGGCGATGGCGAAGAAGGGACCGATGATCGGGAAGATTTCGAGGAACCCGACGATAGGCGCGAGGACGATGGCGAAGCGTACACCCAGGATGGAGAGAACGATCAGGCTAGCCGTCGACATAATGAGGATCAGGATCACCTCAGCGCGCAGGTATTCGCTGAGGACGTGGCTGATGTCGCGGCCGAGTCCCCCCACATCGTTGCGATGGGCCGCCGGAATACGCGCCCGCACCCACCCACGCAGACGCGCCCCGTCGAGCAGCAGGTAGATGGTGCTGAGGATAAAAGTGAGAAACTGCAATAGGCCGTCGAGGGTCCCCGTGACCGCCGATAGGCCGCCGTGGAGCAGCAGCCGCGGTGAGTCGATGATAGCCGCCTGCGCGTTGCGCACGATCTGCGTGACCTGTATGGGGATACCCAGTATCGTTGGTGTCCCCGCGTTGGGTAGATAGCTCGTGGTGATATAGTTGTTGATGAGCGCCAGGCTGTTGGCGAAGGCCACGACGTCGTTGCGTAGCGTGCCGACCGCTGTCGTCACGCCCCAAGCGGCGAGACCCACCAAGACAAGCACGACCAGTCCCACGCTGATCCCGTGGCGCAGCCGCAAGCGCGTCTCGACCATACCGACGACCGGGTTGAGGATGTAGGCGAGGACGGCGGCCCAGATGAAGGGCTGCAGCACCGAGCGCGCCGCCGTCAGAAACAGCGCGACGACGACGACAACGCCGAGCGCCAGGTAGAGACGCGCGCGCGGCGAGAGTGGACGGCGCGCGGCGCGCGGTGAGATCGCCGGGATTCTCGCGGCGCCCCCCGCGATAGGCGTCGCCTCCGGCATAACAGCCGTGCCGGCGCCGCCATGCGGCGGTGCCGTGCTCTCCGCCTCGCCCCTAAGCCGCGCGTCCGCGCCGACCTGTGACGTCACGGGCGCATCGTCAGGACGTGGCGAAGTATCGGAGCGCGGCGCGGAGTCTGTCCTCATCGCTGAGCCCTCCCTGTGGCGGCGCACTACGGAGCGCCTCGGCCGCTTCCGCCGCGGAATACCCCAATCCTACCAGCACGGCGGCGAGTTCGTTGTCCCCCGATGTGGACGACGCGGGCGACGCGCCCCCGCTGGACGCATCACTCGTGGGCGCTCCAACGCCCACGAGCTTGCCTTTCAGTTCCAATATAACGCGTTGGGCCGTTTTTCGCCCGATTCCGGGCACGCGCGTCAGCGCGTCGATCTTTTCGCCCTCGATCGCGTCGTATACAGCGGCCGGCGAGAGCACCGTGAGCATCAGTTGAGCCGCGCGTGGCCCGACTCCCGAGACGCCGATCAGGCGCAGGAAAACCTCGCGCTCCTCGCGCGAACCAAAGCCGTAGAGCGCCATGATATCCTCGCGGATATATAGGTGGGTGAGGAAGGTTACATCGGCGTCCTGCTCACCCAGGGCGTTCAAGGTAGAACCCGTCGTATTGATGCGCAGGCTGACGGGACCCATACCCAGCACGACCCAGTCGATGCCGCGCTCCTCCACGCGGCCGCGCACGCGCTCGATCATCGCGTCACGCGGAGCAATGTATGGAGCAAAGTACGACGTATCATCGGGCGGAACTGTCCGTCAAAGCGCCGATCCGGGCGCTGTGCGCGTGGCAGATGGCGACGGCCAGAGCGTCGGCGGCGTCGTCGGGGCGCGGCACAGCGCGCAGATGTAGTAGCGTGGCGGTCATGAGTTGCACTTGTTCCTTGGTCGCCCGACCATAGCCGACGACGGCGCCTTTAACTTGCGGCGGCGTATATTCGTACACGCGCACCCCAGCTTGCGCCGCCGCGAGCAGCGCGACGCCGCGCGCCTGCCCAACGGCGATGGCCGTGCGTACGTTCGTGTTAAAGAATAACTCTTCCACGGCGACGGCGTCGGGGCGGTGTTCCGCGATGAGTGTGACCAGCCGCGCGTGCAGCGAACACAGGCGCTCCGCGGGCGGCGTCCCCTTCGGCGTCGTTAACACGCCATAGTCGCCGACCGTGAGCGCCCCGCCACGTTCGGCGACGGTCACGAACCCATAGCCCATGATCGCCGTGCCGGGATCAATACCGAGGGTCAGCACGAGCGAGTTGCCAGTTGCCAGTTGCCAGTAGAAACATCGTGAAGCGGATTGCACTCCCAAAATAACGTCTACGCAAACAATGCCGCACGTCATCAGCTACCATTGTACAGCTACCATTGTACGCAAGACTACAAATACAATGCGTACCTTCAACTGGCAACTGGCAACTGGCAACTGGCAACTGGCAACTGGCAACTGGCAACTGGCAACTGGCAACTAACGAGTTGCGTTCTCGTACTCGGCCATCAACTCTTCGCTGAGATCGACGTTGGCGTGCACGCGCTGGATATCGTCGAGGTCTTCGAGCCGTTCGATGAGCTTGAGAACCTGGGGGGCCTTCTCGCTGTCGAGTTCGACGGTTGTCTGCGGGATGACCGTGGCCTCGGCGTCCGTGACTTTGAAGCGTTCAGCCAGCGCGCGGCGTATGTCGTCGAGGGCGCCCGGCTCGGTATAGACCGTGACGTCCGCGCCATCGACGTTGACGTCGATGGCTCCCGCGTCGATGGCGACCAGCTCGATGTCCTCGGGGCTCTTCCCGTCGGCGTCGATCGAGATGACTCCGCGTGGCTCGAATATCCAGGCGACGGAGCCGGTCTCGCCCATGTTCCCGCCGTTACGCGAAAATACGTTGCGCACCTCGGCGACAGTGCGGTTGCGGTTGTCGGTCACAGCCTCCACGAGGATAGCCACGCCGTTGGGTCCATAGCCCTCATAGGTGATCTCATCGAGGTGCGCGCCCTCACCGATGCCAGCCGCGCGCTGGATGGCGCGCTGGATATTCTCCAGGGGCATGTTGTTGTCGCGCGCCTTCTGGATGGCCAGGCGCAGACGGAAGTTGGCGTCGGGGTCGGGCGTACCCGAGCGGGCGGCGACGGTAATCTCACGCCCCAGTCGTGTGAACAGCTGACCCCGCCGCGCGTCGTTGACGCCCTTTTGCCGGCGGATCTGGCTCCATTTCGAGTGTCCGGACATGTGTTCCTCCAACTAGTCGTGAGTCGTGAGTCGTGAGTCGTCAGAAGACGAGGCCGGCAATCATGTGGGAGGGCAGCCGTGGGGGGATGCCTTGGCAGGAAGTTTCATCATCCCACCGACGACTCACGACTCACGACTCACGACTCACGACTCACGACTCACGACTACTGTAGGCATATTGTATCACGACGGCCTATGTTCGCCGACATCGCCGCGCAGGATGGCAAGGGCGTGGGGCAGCACGGGCAAGATAGCGTCGAGGCATTCGCGCACCCCTTTGGGTGACCCTGGCAGGTTGACGATCAGCGTGCGTCCGCGTGTTCCCGCCGTAGCCCGCGAGAGCGCCGCCGTGGGTGTTTTCTGGAGCGTCAGCGCGCGCATCATCTCAGGCAAGCCGGGGACGGGGCGCTCAATCACATCGGCCGTGGCCTCGGGCGTGACGTCGCGCGGGCTGAGACCGGTACCGCCGGTCGTCACGACGAGCGCGTAGCCGTCCTCGTCGCACCACCGGCGCAGGACCGCCGCAACCTCGCCGCGATCATCGGTGACGATGAGACGCGCGCTCACATCGAAGTTATTGGCTTCCAGCAACTCCTGAGCGACGCGCCCGCTCTCGTCGTCGCGCTCACCGCGCGCGCCCTTCGTGCTCACGGTCAGGATCGCCGCGCTGTAGCGTGCTCCACTCTCCACGTTTATGCCTCCTCTCACGGCCGGAGCCTGCGACTGACGTCGCATGGCAAACCACGGGCACTAAAGTGCCTGACTTCGCGATAGAGGTACTTGGCTATACAGGTTACAGCCGTACCCAAGCGACTTCAGTCGCCGTCGTTTGCCATGCGACGTCAGTCGCAGGCCCACGTCATTATAAAGTGTGTTCTCGCTCGCCCACGGCACTTATTACATCTGTGCACGTTCTGTGCTAGCACATGGACCGGCGCCGTCTAGTACTACAACGACGGATTCTTCCAATAGCTACGAAGAGCCGCTTTTGTGCTAGATCTTGACACCCTTATGGCAGCAATAACGGGTGCCGAAGGCCAGCATAGCCGCGACATCGGTCGAGATTTGCCGCTGAAAACGGCGGTTTTACACAAGCGTCGTTGTAGTACTAGGGAGTGTAAGCCCAAACCGCCGGAATTTTTGTCGTGCTCGCTCTGGGCTAGGACGAGGACGAACCTCGTCCTCCACGTGTCACCCACGGCTTCGTTCTTCGTCGTGCCGCGGCCGCATGCGGGTCAGCCGCGCGTGCCCCTACGCGCTACGCCGCGGCAGGCGGTCCGAACCAGGTGGTGAGCGTGTCAGGGATGCCCAGGGGGGTTCGGTCTCCCACCCAGGCAACATAGCCGTCGGGCCGAACCAACACGGCAGTGGGAGCCGGGACCGCGCCAAGGACCGGAAGCTCCCACAGACCAGCATAGGTTGCGTCGACCACCTGCACCCGATCCGCCCATGGCGTGATGTCGACGCCGCCGGGCTCACTGAGGTTGAGCAGCACCGGCCGGGCATCGTGCAGTAGGGTGCATACCCGCAGCGGGCCGTTGGCGGTGACCAGGTCGAGAGCGGGCATGCGGCGCCCGCGCAGCGGGTGTCCCTCGCCGAGGTCGTCATGAATGTCCAGACCAGACATCTCCGCGGCCAATCGTCTGCGCAGCCCATCATCCTGACGGTGGACGCCGCGGCCATGCACGCGGCCGGCCACGCCTTCTACCAGACCGCCAACGGCGTCTGGCTGACCGACCACGTGCCGCCCGGCTACCTGTCGGGCTGGCCCGCTAAGGCAGGATCTCGACGTACCCGTCCGTTCCATGCACGCGGATCCGCTGCCCATCTCGGATCAGCCGGGTGGCATGCTCCACCCCCACGACGGCCGGCAAGCCGTACTCCCGTGCGATCACCGCGCCATGGGTCATCAGGCCCCCCACCTCCGTCACCAGGCCCCCGATCGCGACGAACAGAGGCGTCCAGCTGGGGTCCGTGTAGGCGGTGACCAGGATGTCGCCCGGTTCGAGGTCGGCCTCCGCCATGTCCAGGACGACGCGGGCCCGCCCCTCGACGATCCCGGCGGAAACCGGCAAGCCGACCAGCGCGCCGGCCGGCAAGTCGTCGCGTCGGTACGACCCGGCGACGACCTCGCCGTCCGACGTGAGCACCCGGGGCGGCGTGAGCGCCTGATACGACCTGAACGCGTCCTTGCGCTGGCGGACGAGCTGGTCGTCCACCTGGTTCGTGCGCACGACGTCGTGGAGCTCCTGGAACGTGAGGTAGAAGATGTCTTCCTTCTCACGAAGCACGTGGGCCTGCACGAGGCGCTCGGCTTCTTCGAGCAAGGCCTGCTTGTAGACGACATAGCGGCTGACTATGCCGTACTTCGGATACTCCCGGTACCCGATGAAGGTGCGGACCCGGTCGATCATCCGCTTGGCCTCTTCGGCCTTCCGCTCCCCGTCCGGCAAGGCCCGCAAGCGCTCTAGCAGCTCCTGTTCCTTCGTCCACGCCTCCTGCCGCCCTTGCGCGAAGCGCCGCTTGCCGGCGCCCGGCTCGAAGTTCTTGATGTTGCCGAGGATCATGGGCACGAGCGTGGTGGGGCGTTCGCTCCAACGCGGCCTCGTGATATCGATCTCACCGACGCAGCGCATGCCGTACTTGTCGAGGAAGGCCCGGATGGCGTCTCGCGCTTCCCGGCCGCCCGTGAGCGTGGGCAGCTCGTCCAGGAAGCCCTCGTCCTCGACGTGCTGCAGGAAAGCCACCGCATCCGGATACGGGCGGATCGCGTCCGCGACGGCCAGGAGCGCCAGCCCCATCTCCGACGTGACGTTGTGGGGGACGGACTGCGTGAGCGTGTCGGCCGCGTTCTTCTCGCCCAACCACGCCTGCAGGTGCTCGTTGAGCCACCACGTCGCTTCCATCGCCGTCATGAACACCTGATGGCTTCGCGGATCGAACAAGATCCGCTTCAGCTCCTGAATGTCCGCAAGGATAAAGTCGAACAGCGCCGATCCCGACGTCGTCCGGATGTCGCGCTTCAAGGCGGCGATGGAGGCCTGGCTGCGCCCGATCAGCTCAGCGACGATCGCCGGATCGGTCTCGATCGGGGCTGGCGCGCCGCCCGCCGGCGTCCCGCCGGGACCCTCGTCCGGGAGCGACGGGATGAAGTCACCGCGGTCGAGGATGGCCTGCAGCGCGTTCCTGATCAGCGGATCGGATTTCCCCAGGTCCAGGAGACCTGCGCGGCTCGCTGGCGAAGCCAGGTCCCGGGTGACGTCGACGAACAGCCTCCCGCCGGCCTCGTACATGGGCCTTCCGGCCGTCAGCTGGAACAGGGAGAGCCCCAGGGGCTTCATGGCGTCCGTCATCATCTGCTGATGGCCGACGGAGACGTAGACGTGGTTCTCTCGGTCGCCGGCCGCGGGGATGGGGAACAGCGTGGTGATCGGCCGGCTCTGAACGATCTGGAAGCCGTCGTCGACCAGGCACCATTCGATGTCCTGGGGGCGGCCGAAGTGCGCTTCGATCCGCCGACCCAGCTGCGCGAGCCGCACGACCTGCGCATCCGTCAGCGCTGGCTGGTCCTGCCGCTCCGGCTCGATCGCCTGTTCCTGCGTCCCGCCTGTCGGCGAGGCGTGGATGGCAAGCTGCTTGGTGGCAACCGCCGTGGCGACGACCTCGCCGTCCCGCACCTTGTAGACGTCCGCGTTCACCAAGCCGGAGACCAGGGCCTCGCCGAGGCCGAAGCTGGCCTCCACGGAGGCGACCTTCCGGTTGCCCGTGACGGGGTCAGCCGTGAAAAGGATGCCGGCCGCCTGCGGGAAGACCATCTGCTGCACGACCACGGCCATGTGGACCGTCCGGTGGTCCAAGCCGTTCCGCAGGCGGTAGATCACGGCCCGCTCGGTGAAGAGCGAGGCCCAGCACCGGCTGACGTGCGGGAGGATCGCCGCCGGCCCCACGACGTTCAGGTACGTGTCCTGCTGGCCCGCGAAGGAGGCCGTCGGCAAGTCCTCCGCCGTCGCACTGGATCGGACGGCGCAGGCGGCTTGCGCGCCGAGCCGGGCGAGCGGGCGGGTCATCGCCGCCGCCAGATCGTCGGGGATGGCGATCCCTTCGAGGGTCCGGCGGATATCCGCGCTGAGCGCGCGGATCGCCTCCCGGTCGTCCGGCTTCAGGCGCGACAGCCGATCGAGCCGATCGTCGATCGACGGCGCTTCCGCCATGATTCGCTGGAAGGCGTCCGTCGTCACGCAAAAGCCAGCCGGCACGCGGAGGCCTTCGATCCGCGAAAGCTCCCCTAGGTGCGCGCCCTTGCCGCCGACGACCGCGACCTGCGTCTGGTCGATCTCCTGGAAATCCAACACGTAGCGGCCCATCCGCTCCCTCCCTTGTGCGTTCTCTAAAGAGTGTCGCAGCGTCTCACCGGACCCCCATCCCCCATCCTGCTCAAGGAATGGATCCCGAGCGCGTCGCGGCGTAGGCCCCAGTCCGGCTCCTCGGCCAGCTCGACCTCGGCGATCAGGTGGCTGGTGGTCGGATCCCACCTGGGGAACGCGATGCCGGCTGCCTTGCGGACCACGCTGCGTCCTCCGTCGCAGCCGACGAGATACTCCGCCCGTAGCGACTGGCCGTCGGACAGCGCGACGCCGACGCCGGTGTCGTCCTGCGCGAAACCGGTCACCGCACGTTCGCGATGGATCGGCGCCGCCAGCTCGCCCACCCAGCCGGCCAGGATGCGCTCGATGTGGTTCTGCCACAGCGCGAGCCCGTAGTTGTGCCGCGTCGGAAAGTCGCTGATGTCCAAAGGAATCCAGGCGAACCCCGCAACCTGAGCCACCTGCCCCTGCGAAAGGAACCGATCAGCGATCCCACGCTGATCGAGGACCTCGGTCGTGCGTGCGTGCAGACCGCCGGCGCGCGAGCCGGCCAGGTCCTGGCTGGCGCGCCGCTCGACAATGGCCACGTCCACTCCCGCCAACGCCAACTCGCCCGCCACCATCAGCCCGGTTGGACCACCTCCGGCGATCACGACCGCATGCTCGGTCATAGCTACCCTCCTTCCGCCACCAGCGCCGCACCTCTCTCGGTCGCCGCTGCGACCGCGTCGACCAACGCGGCCGCACCGCGTGCCCGCACCTGCACCGCGCGTCCCACCGACGATTCGACGTCCCCGCGGGACCCATACGTCGACAACAACACATGCATGTCGTGACTCCCTTGTCCGTCGGTTCTGGCCTCTGCCAGCGATTATATGGCATGACCCAGGGCTTGCCGCAAGCCCCCCGGTATGCGATATACTGAAAGTAGAGAGGATCTGCACGCCCATCCGCGGTGGCGCAACGCCAGCGCCCGCGCCGCCTAACCGGCGGTCTTCTGTCCCGTTGACGCGGCCCGACGGTGAACCCGCACGTCTCGACCTCGGTCGCGGCGTCCTGCGGGACTGGCTGACCCCCCTGCAAGCCACCGCACCGACATCCGCGCCGTCGACCACCCCGCATCAGACGCCGACACGCGCGCGACCCTTTGTGGTCACGGCACGAGCGCGGCTGTGGCGGGCGATGACCCGGCGGCAAGGACGTGGCGCCGGTCCTCGCCGCACGCTTGGGCGCGGTTGACGTCGCCTGAGTGGCCACCGGGGAACGCGTGCAGCTCACGGCCGCGCAGCCTGGCGAGCGCTTGCGTGCAGCGATAGGGCAGCGCGTCGCGCGAGATCTCGCCGACGGCGTGGCGCCACATCCTGCTGAATGGGCACGACACCTTCCGCAGCGACGGGCAGTTGATCGACCTGGATGCCATCGTAGCGGGCCTGGATCTCGGGTGACAAAAATTCCGGCGGTTTGGGCTTACATCCCCGTCTACGCGAGGCGCGTCACGACGATCGCAGCGCCCTCGATCACATTCGTTTGGTCTCCGCGCTCGGTTGGCTGATGGATCGGCGCATGACCGGCGAGGACAGGACGATCGAGGTCGTGAGGTCGCCGTAGGGCGTCAGGCGGTCGAGCATCGCTTCCAGATGCGCCACGTCGGCGACGGCGACTTTCATGATATACGAGTCGTTGCCCGTGATGCGATGGCACTCCACGATCTCGGGTATGGTCGTGGACAGGCCGGCCACAGCCGCGCATCGTCCGCCGGCCGCGTTGATGCGGATGATAGCCATCAGTGGCAGACCAATCTTATCCGGCCGCACGTCGGCATGGTACCCCGCGATGACACCGGCGTCTTCCATGCGGCGCACGCGTTCCGCGACAGCCGGCGGCGTGAGCCCCACGCGCCGTCCAAGCTCGTTATACGACAGCCGCGCGTCCTCTTGCAGCAGACTCAGAATGTGCCAACTCGTCGGATCGAGCAGCCTATTGTTATCAAGGGTCATTTCTATTTTTATCCCCCCATTATTCGCCATTTTTACTGTATCACTTTTTATTGTGTATTCATATGTGCGTCACTACCCCTTATCATAAAGAGGATGGAGGAGATACATATGCAGCAGTTCGACCTTGCCCACCTGGTTGCCGCGCGGGACGCGTCGGAGCGCCCCTATTTGGAGTTCTTGCGCGCGCCGGCGCTCAGCGTTGGCTTGTACGTGCTGCCGGCCGAGGGGGTCGACCCGCAGCAGCCGCATAGTGAGGACGAGGTGTATTACGTCGCGTCCGGCCGTGGGCGTATCCTGGTTGGTACGGAAGACAGAGATGTGGGCCCCGGCGCGATCGTCTACGTGCCGGCCGGTGTCGAGCACCGCTTTTACACCATCGCCGAAGAGCTCACCATAGTCGTTTTCTTCGCACCCGCCGAATATACGCAAGCGGCGCTCGGCGATGGACCCCTGGGAGGCGCGTCATGCTAAGGCAGGCGCGCGCACGGTATGCTCTCCCTGTATTCGCTAGTGAGCGGTCGATGGTCTTGCTGACGCTGTTCGCCGTATACGTCGTGTGGGGATCGACCTACCTGGCGATGCGCTTCGCGTTGCAGGGGTTCCCGCCGTTCATCATGGCGGGACTGCGCTTCGTCGTCGCGGGCGGCGCGCTGTTGCTCTACCTACGGGCGCGCGGCGCACCCCTACCAACTCTTAAACAGAGCGCGGCGGCGGTGCTGGTCGGGGCGCTCCTGCTGGTGGGCGGCAACGGCGGCGTGGCGCTGGCCGAGCAGCGCGTCTCCTCGGGACTAGCCGCGCTGGGCGTGGCGACGGTGCCGCTCTGGGCGGTGCTCTTCGGGGGACTGTGGCGGCGCTGGCCGCGCCGGCTGGAGTGGGGCGGCCTCGCGCTCGGCTTCGCCGGTATCGTCCTGCTCAATGTCCAGGGCGATCTGCGGGCCAACCCGATTGGCGCGCTGACGCTGCTACTGGCGGCGGCGAGTTGGGCGCTGGGCTCGGTGTGGAGCGGGCATCTAACGCTGCCGGAGGGCATGATGGGCACGGCGGTCGAGATGCTGGGCGCCGGCGTGTTGCTGTTGCTGTGCGGCGCGGTGTTCGGCGAGCGGATACATGGCGTCCCCTCCGTGTCGTCCGTGAGCGCGCTGCTCTATCTCACCGTGTTCGGTTCGCTTATCGCCTTCAGTTCCTACACCTATCTGTTGCGCCATGTGCCGCCGACGCTGGCGACGAGCTACGCCTACGTCAACCCGCTCGTCGCCGTCGGCCTCGGGGCCGCGCTGGCGGGGGAGCGCGTGACGCTAGTGGAGTTGCTGGCGATGCCGGTCATTTTGGCCGGCGTCGTACTGGTGGTGTTGGGGCGGGCGCGTGCATAGTCTTGTTGGAGGCCCAATGATCCAGATCCAGTTGCCACCAGACACGACCTTGCTTATCATCGACGTGCAGCAGGGCTTCGACGACCCCTGCTGGGGACGGCGCAATAACCCTGGCGCCGAGGGCAACGTTGCGCGGCTGCTCGACGCCTGGCGAGATACGTCGCGGCCGATCATCCATGTCCGGCATCTTTCCAGTGAGGAGGGCTCGCCGTTGCGGCCCGGTCAGCCCGGCTACGCCATCAAGGACGCGGCGCGGCCGCTGCCCGGTGAGCCGGTCATCGAGAAGAGCGTCAACAGCGCGTTCATCGGGACCGGCCTGGAGGCGCGGCTGCGCGTGGCGGGCGTGACGACGCTGGTCATTGCCGGCCTGACCACCGACCACTGCGTTTCTACGACCACGCGTATGGCCGGCAACCTCGGCTTCACGGCCTACGTCGTGTCCGACGCCACGGCCACCTTCGACCGCACCGGCCCCGACGGACGGCGCTATGACGCCACGACCGTCCACGACCTCGCGCTGGCCAGCCTGCACGGCGAGTTCGCCACGGTGGTTACGACCGCTGACGCGCTGGCTGGGCTCACGACGGTTAGTGGCGCATTCGGTTTCGGCTTGACCAAGTTAGGGCAGAGGCCGGGTCGTTACTAAAACCTTCGTCGCTCGTTATTAATCAGTAGATGGGACGAGTATCAGCGCATCATTGAGGTGTCGTGCTATGGCTATACATCGGAATCGCTCGTTTCGCTCTACCGCCGTCGTTACCGTCTTTCTTGCTGCCTGCGGCGCGCCTATCATCATGAAGGCGGCCGGCCATCGACAACCGGTGGCATTGTCGACGGCGCTTAAAGCATTAAGCCCCGTAACAGGAGGGTATTTGCCTATTCCAGTTGCGCATGGGGCGAAAATAATCGCGATACCGCTTGCGAAAGGGCCGTTAAGAGTGCGCCCGATTATTACTGACCAGCGATCCGTGGAGGTTGCGCCAGATCGTCACCCGCGCTAACGACCGCAATGGCGCCAAGCCAATCCTATGCACGGGCATCACCTGGCGCTCCGCCACTATTGTTCACGGCTGGCGCGACGCGCGCCCTAGTGTCCGATCGACGCCATCAATGGTTGGGGGGGCGCCAGGTAGTAGTGGAGCACAGGGCGCTCGCCGTTCGCAAGCGTCCATGGGGCCGGGGCGCTTGCAATGCGTTGCCATCCGGCGCGCTCGTACAGCGCCATCGCCGCGCTATCGTGATCAACGACATCGAGGGCTGGGCGTAGACGACGAGAATAAGCCTCGGCGCATGCCGCGGCCAGCAGGGCTGCGCCCAGACGGCGACCGCGAGCGCTCGGGGCAACGAACAACCGGGCGACGGCCGCTATCTGGTCCGCCGGGAGGCCAGAGGCTGCGGACCACACGGGGGCGGCCGCATCGCCCGTGGCGGCGCAGAGCGCCACATGGCCGAGGAGGGCGCCTTTGTCCTCCGCGACCCAGGCCGCCAGCAGGTTCTTTGGCGTCAGCCAGTCGTGTGGGTCCGTCGGCCATCGCGTGGGGTAGCCGTCTACGACATGAACGTCAGCCAGCAGCGCCACACACATAGCAATCTCGTCTTGGCGGCGGGCGCGTATGATCGGTTCCATCGCGGTATCCCTACGACAGTGGTAGTCTGGCAAAGTAGCGGTCGTGATCCTGGCTAGTGTCCGCTTCACCGCTTCCTTTTTCGGCTGGCGTGATGCGTAACACGCGAGGTTGCGACAAGTAGCCATGCGCCGCGAGATAGTCCCGCAGCGCGTCTTGCGTTACCGTCGTAAGGTCCGGCGGAAGCTCTCGGTCGCGCCAGTATGCTTCTAGCGCTTCTTCCAGTTCATTGTTGATGGTAATCGTCGCCTGTTTCATACATGATAGTTTACCATCTCCGCGTATGGCCGTTGGCGCGTTTTGCATCGGACGCGCCCGGTGTGTTATGGTATTAATGGACAGCGGCGCTTTTTAGGAGTGACCAACTAATGGAGCCAGTGGGTACCACGTCTACGATCAGGACGGCGAGAATAGTCGCACGCCTGACCAAGGGGGGACTGTGCCCATGAGCAATTTGACATAATGTAAAGCGCCATCAGCGCTGGCGTGATGCCGAGGCCGTGGGACACTACGAAGTCCCACGGCCTTTTTGTTTGCTTTACTTATCATCGTTTAAACGAGTTGAAAGGGCGGCTCCCCCTCTCCCGCGTCAGGGAGAGGGGGTTGGGGGGTGAGGGCCGGCCGCAACTCACATTGTTCATCATTCAATGCCTCGCAAGAGCGGGAGGGAAACTATGTCTATCATCAACGCTTATAATCTTGGCCTGTCGTTCGGCGCGCGCGACGTGTTCGCCGGCCTCAGCATCGATCTGCCCGACGACGCCAGGGTCGGGCTGGTCGGTCCCAATGGGATCGGCAAGACCTCGCTGTTGCGTATCCTGGCCGGCGTCAGCGCGCCCACGACCGGGACGGTCCACCGTGTGCAGGGCACGCGCGTGGGCTACCTGCGCCAGGAGGCCGTCGAGGCTTTCGCCGGCCGCGAGCATTCCGTCTATGACGAGATGCTGACCGCCTTCGCTCAGGTGCGGGAGCAGGCGGAGCGGCTGCGCGAGATGGAAGGGCGCATGGCTGCGGGCGATTACTCGGACGACTTGATGGCGGCGTACGGTGAGACCCAGGAGGCGTTCGAGCAAGCCGGCGGCTACGACTATGACGTGCGCATCCGGCAGACGCTGGAGGGCCTGGGCTTCTCTCAAGAGCAGTGGGGCCTGCCGTTGAGCGTGTTGAGCGGCGGCCAGAAGACGCGCGCGCTGCTGGCGCGCCTGCTGCTGGAGCAGCCGACCCTGCTGATCCTCGACGAGCCGACCAATCACCTGGATGTCGGCGCGATCGAGTGGCTCGAGACGACGCTGCGGGCGTGGTCGGGCGCGTTGCTGATCACCAGCCACGACCGCTATTTCCTCGATACGGTGGTCGACCGCGTGTGGGAGATGGGGCCCACGCACATCGAGAGCTACCGCGGCAACTATAGCGCCTACGTCCAGCAGCGACAGGAGCGCTGGGAGCGCAACCAGCAGCTGTACGACACGGAGATGGAGCGGCTGTGGCGCGAGCTGGAGTTGGTCAGGCGCTACATCGCCTGGCGCAAGTTCGACGAGGCCAAGGGCAAGCTCAAACGGCTCAGCCGCGACCTCGTTGCCATCGAGCGTCACGGTGTGCTGGGCGCGCTGGAGCAGAAGGGCGTCGACAAAGTGCACCTCATGGCGGTCGAAGAGGCGCACCAGCGCCTCAAAGCCATCAAGTCGCCGCTGGTACGGCCACCCGTCCTGCGCATGCGCCTCAAGACATCCGGCCGCAGCGGTGACATCGTGCTGCGCACGAAGGGGCTGCGCGTCGGGTATGGGGACAAGGCGCTGTATGAGTCCAAAGACGTGGAACTGCGGCGGATGGAACGCGTCGCGTTGATCGGCCCCAATGGCTCGGGCAAGACGACCTTCCTGCGCACAGTGCTGGGGCAATTGCCGCCGGTCGCGGGCGCGGTGCAACCGGGGGCCGGGCTCAAGATCGGCTACTTCGCGCAGGCGCACGACGCCCTGAACGGCGACAACACGGTTGTCGACGAGTTGCTGACGCATCGCGATATGTCGCAAGGGGAGGCGCGCAACCATCTGGCGCAGTATCTCTTCCGCGGCGACGACGTGCACAAGCCCGTCAAGGCGCTCAGCGGCGGCGAGCGTGGGCGGTTGGCTCTGGCTATCCTGGCCCTCGATGGAGTCAACCTGCTGCTGCTCGACGAGCCGACCAACCATCTCGACATCCCCGCGCAGGAGGTGTTGCAGGATGGCCTGGAAGGGTTCGAGGGCACGCTGTTGATGGTCTCGCACGACCGCTATCTGGTCGACCGACTGGCCACGGAGATCTGGGAGTTGCGCGACGGCCGGCTGCATGTCTTTGAGGGCACGTATCAGCAGTTCCTGGCCGCGCGGGAAGGCGAGGCGCTGCGCCTCAAAGAAGAGGCCACGCGGCAGCGTCAGGCCGCTCCGCCGCGCGACAAAAAGGCGTCGCGTGAGAAGGCGTCGCGCGCTGGTGAGCGTCCGGTGAACGCACTGGAAGAGCAGGTCGCGGAGCTGGAAGCGTTGTTGGCGCGCTACGACCGGCAATTACAGGACGCGGGCGACGCGGGCGACGTCGCGGAATTGGGGCGGCTGGGCGTGGCCTACGCTGAAACGCAGGCGCGACTGGACCAGTTGATGACCGAGTGGACGTCGCTGGTCGCTTCGTAGTGCTGTCCTACAGAGGTTGCTTTGCAGTGGCGTACCCCCTGGGACCGCTGGCGGTCCCAGGGGGCGCGACTCCGCTAAACCTGTAGTAGGCCGCATTAGTCGAGGTGGAGCGTCACGAAGGCCTCGGCCAGCGGCAGCTCGGCCTCGGCGCCGATCCGGGCGGCCCGTTCGCGCCAGCCGGCGCGCAACGCCTCGGCGTCGTGTGTCTGGCTGTCGTGCGCGAGGCGGGCCGCGATTTTGCGCTCGAAGCCGACGCTGATGTCGACGTAGGCGTCAGGCTGGGCGCTGGAGAATAACCAGACATCCCGGACGGCGTGGGGTTCCATGCGCAGGGCGATCTGCTCGGGGAAGCAGAGGCGATCCCGCGCCAGCGGGTAGACCGCGTCCAGCGCGGCCCTGCCCACGATGCGATGGTCGCGATGGCTGAGGTACGGCGGGTAGGGGCGCTCGGGGTCGTGGGTGAACAGCGCGGCGGGACGCCAGTCGCGGATGCGCGCGACCAGTTCGCCGCGCAACGCCCGCGTGTCCTCCACCTCGCCGTCCGGCTGCCGCAGGAAGGCGACCTCGACGATCCCCAGGCGGCGCGCCGCTTCCCGCGCCTCGTCCTCACGACGGCGCGCGACAGCGGCGGCGGTGGCGCGGGGGTCATTGGTCCCCTTGTCGCCCGACGTCACGAGCAAAAGCCGCACTGTGGCGCCGCCGTCGATGGCTCGCGCCAGCGTGCCGGCGCACCAACTCTCGATGTCGTCGGGGTGCGCGGCGACGGCCATGATGTCCCCTGCCCCCGGCGGGTCTACGATCATCGGCGTCATGCGGGCGCCATAGGAGGGAAGCGATTGAAGGCGACGAGTTGGTCGCCGTCGTCCGCGGTCGCCTGGCGCGGCGCCAGTCCATCGCCCACGTCGTGCACGAGATCGCCCGACGCGTCGTCGACATCACCACCCATTTTCATCTCTGGCCCCCCGCGCGTATCAACGGACAGATAGGGTCAGTGTACAGTGGCGAACGGACAATATGCCATAGGCCAGCTGAACGAGATTCCCTTTGGGGAGTGATCCCAGTGTGTCCCAAAACTTTATGCAGACCGATCAGGCGGCGCAGACGCGGTTGCGGCCTCCCTCCTTAGCCGCGTAGAGGTACTGGTCGGCGGCGGCGATCAACGTCTCGGCACTGTCCGTGGCGCCGGTCGCGCTGGCCACACCGATGGAGATGCTGACCACCAGCCCCTCCGGCGCTAGGGGCGCGGCAAGCGCGGCCACCTGCTGGCGCAGATCCTCGGCCACCGCCACGGCTTGGACGCGTGTGGTGTTTGGCAGCAGCGCCACGAATTCCTCGCCGCCATAGCGGGCCGCCAGGTCCCCCTGTCGCAGTCGCTGGCGCAACAGTACGGCCACCGCTTGAAGGATCTGGTCGCCGGTCGCATGCCCATAGGTGTCGTTGACACGCTTGAAATGGTCGATATCGCAGAACAGGAGCGCGCAGGACACACCCTCCCGCTGCACCCGCGCCATTTCCCGGCTCAACGCATCGTGGAAGGCACGGCGATTGTGCAGGCCCGTCAGCGTATCGATCAGCGCCAAGTGCCGCACCTCTTCGTAGAGCCGGGCGTGTTCCACCGCGATCGTGCAGTGGTCGGCGAACAGCTCCAACGCCTGGATACGCGCGAGGTCAGGGAACTCTTTATCGTGGGGTTCATCGACCGAGATCAGGCCGATGCAGCGTCCTTCCCGGTCTTCAAGAGGAATAGTCAGTGAATCTTCCGCGCGCCACTGCCCCTCCTGCCAGTCCGGTGGGTTGTCAGGGATGCTCAGATAGTCCAGTGCGTCGTGGGGCGCCGTGTGGTAGCGGTGGTCATAGAGATAGGAGCGGCTGAGACGCATCTCTGGTTGCATCAAGTGCGCGAACGAGCGCAATGGCACGGGCTCCGCACGCAGGCGCGCGTCGTCCGCGGCCGAGAGTCCCACGGCGGCGCGCACATGCAACAGGTCGTCCGTGGCGTCACGCAGGTAGACGGCCACGCGCCCGAAGCCCCCCGCGCTGGTCATCGCGGTCGCGATCTGTTGCAGCACGTTGTCGAGGTCCAGCGAGCCGCGCACGCTGGCGCTGGCCTGCAGGAGCCCCTCGACCTGACGCCGCCGCTGGCGGTCGGCCGCACGACCGCGCACGACCTGCAGCGCCACCGCCGCTTGATGCGCGAAGGCCGCGAAGACGGCGGTCTGCCCCCGCGTCGGGAGCCCTCCGTGCAACGGATCGTCCAGGTTGAGAAAGCCCAGGTTCTCACCCTGAGCGTCGGTAAGCGGCATGAACAGAAAGGAGGCCGGATGCCATTCCGTCGCGGGGACCGAAGGCGCGGTCTCGATAAAGTGCTCCGCGATGCCAGGCTGCCGCCACACGGGGTGGTCGTGCGGGACGTAGAGTACCGACCCAAGAGGCGTCGCGGCTATGTGCAAGGCGTCCAGTGCGGCCGCTGGGATTGCCAAGGCCTGGACCTGGCTCGCCAACGCGGGTGACGCCCCAGCGCTCGCCCGGCACCGGTATAGGCCACCGGCGTCGCGCACCATCACGACGGCCACGCCATAGCCGAGGCACCGGCAGGCGGAGGAGGCGATGCGCGCGAGGAGAGCGGGCTCGTCGTCGATGAGGGCCAACGCGTGCGACACGTCCAGCATGGCGCACAGCCGGTCGGCAGCGTCGGCCAGTTCATCGGCGCGCCACGTCCATGTCCATGGGCATCGAAGATGCGTCATCGCGCGCACGCCCGTACCACAGAGCCAGCGACGTCGAATATGGCGCAACGCCTGTTCCAAGACATCCAAGACAGCAAGAGAAATCATCACGTCTCCGTACACTGGGCTCACGATATTACCCCGCCGCCCCAGGACACCGGCGGCGGTTTCCAGGACCGCCCGTCCTTCTGTCCATGCCGCCCTCGTCGGCCTACTTATGGCATAGTATCAACCACAGCGATCCACCTGTTTATCCCCTATCCGGGCTATTCTGGTGGCGGCTACGCGCCGGTGTGGCGTGCGATGCGCACGGTCGCGCCGTCGGGGCCAGGGGTGACGCTTACGCTGAATACGTGCGTCCGCACGTTGTAGCGCACCGCGCGGACGCCACCATAGGTTGCCGTAGCTGACGGCGCCGCCGCCGCATACCCGGACAGGGTGACCGGGCCTTCGCCAGCGGCGAAACGGACCGTCGCGCGCACGGCGCGCCCGTCGTCGCTCAGGGCGCTGATGCGCTGCCGGCCGAGCGAGGCAAACTTGCCCGTGTCTCCAAGTAAGGCGATGCCGGATGGTCCGACGGGGACCACGATGTCGTAGGCCTGCTGGTACGGCTGTATTCGCAGCGTGACCGCCTGCCCCGCCGGCTGGACGGCGCCTGTGCGCGTGGCGTCGTCGTAGACGTACACGCGGCCGTGGGCGTCGAAGCCCAACTCGGACGGCGTGAAGGCGGCCGTGGCCGCCAGGTCCGGCCGTGGGCGGCTGTACGCGAGCACGTAGGCGGCCTTCATGCCCCTGCCGTGATCGCTGTACGCCGCGGCGACCATCGGGCGGTGTAGTCCCGCGGCGTCTTGGAGATAGACCTGGTTGATCGGCGTAAGCGAGGAGTCCGGCTTGACGATGACGCCGTCCGTCCGCGCCACGCGTAAGAGGTTGACCCGGTATAACGCCTCGTGGTTCTGGATCGCGCTCACCTTATCAGCCAGGCCGACGGGTCCGCCTGACAGCGTGGCGAGGAGGAGATTGGATCTGCTGTCGCTCCTGACCGCGTCCGTGAAGGGCCACACCCCCAGGGCGCTGGCAAGCCGCGAGTCGTAGAGGAACGGTGTCCACTTGTCGTCGACCGCGCCGCTGGCGGCAAGGCCGTCCTTGAAGCCATCTTCGCTCACGCGTATTGTGTCCACGTTGTTGTAGCGCGCGCTTTGCAGGTAGTGGCGCGCCGCGGGCATGCAATACTGGATGCTCAATCCACGCGCGCCCATCGCCGCCGCCATCTCGTCCATGAAGGCTGTTTGGTCGTGGATGGTGTTCCGCGCGACGGCGCCTGTAGGGTCGCCCAACCAATCCTGCTCATAGGTCGCGACGCCCGCGGCCTGGAGGTAGGCGGCCGTATCATGCCAGAAGCGCGGGTCGATAGAGACGTTGCCGGACATCTTGTAGGCCCGTGTGTAGGGGCTGCTGGGGTCGATCCAGCGCGCGTGCGTGATCAGCGGCAGCCCGAGCTGTCGCTGGAACGCCGCCAAGCCTTGTGGGAAGACGGCCGGGGCGGCGCGATACAGGTATTCGCCCCAATGCTGGATGACGCCCGCGATGCCCCAATCCGCCGTCGGGCCTTTGGGGTACCACCAGCTATCGAGCTGCATGTAGTGGAGCGGCAGCCCCATGCGCTTGAACGCGTCGCGCACTGCCAGGAGCGTGCCGGTATAGTTCGCGGGGTCGCGCGCGGGGTACCTAGCGCTACTTTCCCAATTGTAGTAATACGCCGCCGTATTGTCGGTCCAATAGCCCAGGTATTTCAAGCTGGTGTCGGCGTCGTTGGGCGGGCGTATCTTACCCTGTAGAGCGGTTATGGCGCGGCCCCAGGCGTCGAACGTCGCGTTGATCCCTGTGCCGGCGACCAGCATCGTCGTCTGTGTCAGCCCCGCAGGTAGGAACGAAATCGTTGTCGTGATCCCGCTCGACAGTGCCACGCCCCCCGTTCTCGGCGTGCCGATAACTGTCGTGGCCGCGACCATGGCGTTGGACGCCGGGGAGAAGATGGCCGCGTCGTCGTGGGCGTCGAACAGCAGCCGTGGGCTATCGGACGAGCCGCCGAGGCCGCCGCGATCGAACTGATAGCGGCCGAACACGCCGCTGTAGCTGAGGTAGGACAGATTCCGTGGGTAGGTCGTGAGCGTGGGGAACGGCGCTGTGTTGGTGGCGTTCTCCAGATAGGTAACCCGGAACAGCACGATAGGTCGGGCGGTATAGGCGCGAATGCCCGCGCTGCGCGCGGACCCAGCCCGATAGTGGAAGGTGATTTCTTTGTAGGCGCCGATGCGGTCGGCGCCGGACGCGACCACGATGCGCGTGAGCGGGTGGCCGACGTCCCCTCCGAACGTCCATGCTGGAGCGCCGGGGACGCGCCGGGTGATGGTGTAGGGCCCCGTGGGAGAGACCGTGACGGTGATCCCGGTCGCCGGCGCGGAGATCGTGGCGGGTGTCTCGGGGACGCCGCGCGCCGATACGGTTAGCCCCGACGCCATGACGACAAGCGCCGTGAGCAGTAAGCGCCCCGTGCCCCGCACCGTGCGGCGCATTCCCCTTGCCACGGTCATGGTAGAGTGCGCCTTATGGCGAGCAGGGCTCGTGAATTATTGGTCAGAGCGACTCCGGGTGCGAGACGCGGACATCTCCACTGGGACCGCCGCGGTCCCCGCAGCACGCCATTGGGGGCGACACATCTGGACATAGCAGGGCGCGTGGCCGCGCAAGCCAGCCGCGGGGACCGCCGCGGTCCCAGTGGAGACGTCGCCGGTCGATAATTTACAAGCCCTGCCATGGTCTTTTAAGGCCAGGCTTATTGCGAGGCGTACCCGTCATTGCGCTGGGGGACCGCCGAAGGACGGCGGTCTGGCGGCGTCGCTGCTGCCCCACTGTACGTTGGGCGTCGCGCCAAGCGTGAAGCGCAGGGTGGCGCCGGGGCGTAGCGCGGTCACCGGCAGCCACGTCTGTGATAGGGGGCGCCCGTTGAGGGTCACCGCCTGTATGTACGGCCGTGTCGCCCCCGCCCCTTGTCCCTCGATCGTAAATAGATGCGCGCCGGGGACGGACACGCACACGCGGGGGAAGAGCGGGCCGTGCAGCGCCAGGACACTGGTCCCTGGGATCGCGGGGTAGAGGCCCAGGGCCGCCCACACATACCAGGCGGACATTGTGCCCAGGTCGTCGTTGCCGGCGAGGCCGCCTGGTCCCGGATCATACATCTGCGTCATGACCCTGCGCACGACGGCCTGGGTTTTCCACGGTGCGCCCGCCCACAGGTAGGCCCAGGGCGTGAGAATGCTCGGCTCGTTGCCCATCCAGGCGTACGGGGCGGCCGCGCCGGCGTTCAGATAGGTGAAGAAGGCGTCCAACCGCCGCTGCACGGCCTGATCTCCACCCATCGCCGTGACCAGACCGCGCAGGTCGAAGGGGACGAACCAGGTGTACTGCGCCGCGTTGCCCTCGGTATAGAGCCAGGGGCTGCTCGGGACGAAGTTGGGCCGCCACGTCCCGTCGGGCCAGCGCGGCTGGATGTACCCCGTGGCTGGATTGTAGAGGTTGCGCCAGTTCTGGGCGCGTCGCAGGAAGGTCGCGGCGGTTTCTCTCTCTCCCAGGGTCTGTGCCAGTTGGGCCACGGCGAAGTCATCCAGCGCGTATTCCAGCGTTACCGAGACCGCTCCGGCCAGACCATGCCTATACTCCGGTACGTAGCCCAACGCCACATAGTCGCTCAGACCTGGGCGCTCTATATAGCCATCGGGCGCTATGCCCGGCCGGGTGGCGCCGGCGACCATCGCGTCCAGCGCGCTGGACGCATCGAAGCCACGCGCGCCGAAAGCGTAGGCGTCCGCTATGTTGATGTCGGCCGAGTCGCCGACCATCTCGTTGAGGGAGCGGTTGCCAAGAAGCCACTTGGGCAGGCCCTTGCCCTGCCGCGCGGCGGCCAGGAGGGAGAGCGTCATATCGCGCGCTACGCGCGGCGCGAGCAAGGCCAGGAGTTGCGTCTTGCCACGATAGCTGTCCCATCCCGAGAGGTTGGTGTACGGCGTATAGCCCTGGGCGCGGTACACACGATTATCGCGGCCCCGGTACATCCCGTCGACATCGCTGAAGACGTTGGGCTCGATCAGCGCGTGGTAGAGGGCGGTATAGAACACTGATTTTTGCGGCGTGGTCCCGCCGCTGACGGAGAGGCGGCCGAGCATGCTGTTCCATTGACGCGTCGCCGCCCGGCGTACGCTCTCGAAATCCCACGTCCGGTTTTCGGCCTGGAGGTTACGGCGCGCGCCGGCCAGGTCGACGTAGGAGATACCGACCTTGGCCATGACGATGGGATCGCGGCGCGTATCGAAGCCGAGCACGAGCGCGGCGTGCGGCCCGGCTGCGGCGCGCGCGCCCGCACGCAGGGATTGGCCGCTCCAGGCCGCGATACGCCTGATGGGTCGATTAAACCGCACGTCGACGTAGACGGTGTAGGAGAAGCGATTGTGTCCGCAGAAGTTGCCGCTGGTGACCCAGCCGCGTATCTCGGTGAGGCCGACGGCTTGCAGGGATGCGTCGCGTACGCCGTTGACGCTGCCGCCCCCGTCGAGGAGCAGCGTCGCGGCGGCGGTCCTGGGATATGTGAAGCGGGCCATGCCGGTACGCGACGTGGCGGTGAGGCGGACATCGATCCCCGACCGGAGCAACACGCGATAGTAGCCGGGGAACGCCTCTTCGTGGGAGTGGGAGAAACCGGCCCAGGCCCAATGGCCGCCCATACGCGGCGCGGGCGGCGTCAGGGGACCGACGGCGGGGAGGAACAGCAGGTCCTGATAGGTCGGGCAACCGGCGCCGCTGAGGTGCGTCAGGCTGAAGCCGCGCAGCATGTTGTCGGCGTAGGTGTAGCCACCGGGCGCGCGATGCTGCGTATCGGGGCTCCACTGCACCATGCCGAATGGGACGGTCGCGCCGGGAAATGTATAGCCATAACGCGCCGTCCCCACGAACGGTATGACATAGCGTGCGGGATCGAGCGGCGCGTAGTGCACGGGGGACACGAGAGTGTGGGCGGCGCGAAGCGCGCCGCGCGATGATGGGCGCGCCGCGGCGACGGGCGCGGCGAAACTCCCGGCTATGCTCGTGGCGGCGAGCGTCAGCGCGGTGAGCCCGCGCATGGCCGCGCCCATCACGTTCGCGCGACCGTGCTGAGCGCGGCCGGTCAGGTCCGCGATACCCCCTAGTGTTTTCTTCGAGGGGTTACGTTGCAGCGAGGCGTACCCCCTGGGACCGCCGGCATCTTGCCGGCAGCGGTAGGCCGGCAAGATGCCGGCGGTCCCAGGGGGCGCCACGTCAAACAAAGCTCCCTGATTCTGCACTAGCGCACGGTCTCCCGTCCACCGCGTGTGCTCTTGCGTCTTTTGGCGCAGCGCCATGATGCTCAGTCTTCCATGCTCTTGGGGTGAGGGGCCTATAGAATAACGTACCCGATTAGTTGGAGCGGCGTCTAATCGTAGGGTGTGAGATCGTGTGAGATGGCCCTACTCCCGCTGATAGTCGCATACCTGCTAGTCTACGGGCGTAGCGATGTACGCGGCAACTACGTATCAAGAAGCACACCACAGGTCAGAAAAAAGCTTTCAATGCAAGAACAGATTGAACCTATAGGCGCCGCGCCCGCGGAACATTCCCAACGCACGGGCGCGGGCGCTGAGGACACACCGGCGGTCAACACGGTGGCCGTTCCTGGCAAGAGGCGGCTGCTCGTCAAGTCGGCTGCGTTCGTGATGTTGGGCAACCTGGCGAGCAGTTTGATGGGTCTGGTGCGCCAGAGCGTCGTGGCTTCGCTCGGCGCCGGCGTCGCGGGCCCCTTCCTGTTGGCGCTTACCCCGCTACAGACGTTCCTGGACTTGCTGGCGAATGGGACCGTCAGCGGCGCCTTGATCCCGACGTTTACCGATTATTCACAGGACGAGCGGCGGCGCGAGTTGCGGCGGGTCGTCTATAGCATCGTCAACCTGCTCGTTCTGGTCACGTTTACCATCGCCGTTGTTTTCCTCTTCGCCGCCCCCTGGCTCGTCGGACGGTTACTCGCGGGCGGTACCTTTACCGCCTCTCAGAAAGCGTTGACCGTCCAACTCACGCAGGTCGTCATGTTCGCGCTGCTGATCATGGGGCCGTTCGCGGTCTTACAGGCGGCGTTGTACTCGCGCAAGAAGTTCGGTGGGGCGGCCTTTGCCGCCGGCTTCCTGCATGTGGGGGTGATCGCGGGGGCCATCGCGACGAGTCTGTGGGGCGCTACGCGGTTCGGACGACTGGGTCTGGCCTTCGGCGTCATCCTGGGCGCGCTTGCCCAGGTGGCGCTGCTCCTGCCTGCATTACGACGTCAAAATCTGCCGTACATGCTTGTGCTAGATCTAAAGCACCCGGCGGTCAGGCGCATTTTCCGGCTGTATGCGCCCCTGGCCCCCAGCTACATCGTCAGCATGTTGTTCGTTTTCGTAGACCTGGGCCTGCAAAGCCGCGCGCCGGGAAACTCGACCACGAACGTGACGGCGCTGCGACTCGCGACCACGCTCGTCCAGTTTCCCGTGGGTTTGGTAGCGGCGGCGCTCTCCTTCGCCGTGCTGCCGCTCCTGTCTACGTACGCCACGGATAATGACGACGCCCAGTTCAAAGAGACCCTCATGATGGGCGTACGCCTGGGCCTGTTGTTGATGATACCGGCCGCGGCCGGGCTGATCGTTTTGCGCTCTCCTATCACCGCGTTGCTGTTCGCGCATCGGCACTACACGGCGGGCGACGCCGCGCTGACCGCGGTGGTGCTGCAAAACTATGCCTATCAACTGCCCTTTATCGTGGTCGACCAACTCGTCATGTTCGCGTTCTACGCGCGCAAAAACACGATCGTCCCGGTGACGGTCGGCTTCGTGTGCTACGGATTTTACGCGCTGGTCGCCTTTCCTCTCTACGGGACTGTCGGGGCGCCCGCGCTGGCCTTCGCCAACACGGCGCAGAATTCGATGCATGGGCTGATCCTGCTCGCCCTGTTCTACAGGTTCTTTGGCTCGCTGGACCTGCGCGCGACGCTGCCCGCTATCCTGAAGATCGCGTTCGCCACCGCTGCGATGGTCGCCGTCGCCTGGGCCTTGCAGACTGTCATGGGTGGGTATGCGCTGTTCTCGCTGCACACCCTGCGCGGTCAGATTTTGACGATGGTGATCACCAGCGCCGCCGCGGTTATCGTGTACTTCGGGGGAATTTCGCTGCTGAAGGTCGAGGAGATGACCCTATTGAAACAGGCTGTTTTGGCGAGGATGGGTAGACGTTGAACAGCTACACGGATTCGCCTTTATGTTGGTTGCTCAAGCAGATCATCCTCTAATTGTACCCGCAGGGCCACACGATCTTCAGCGTTGACCGGGCTTTGCCCATAAAGTCGTTCTCTGCCGAACGTTCATCGGCTACTAGGTTTTAAAGAGCATCTCAATTCGGACCTAGACTATGCATGGCGGGTCAAATCGAACAGGATGCGGAACTGTCGGACTTTATGGGCAAAGCTGCGTTGACCGGAAGATACGTGTCGATCACCGCGCCCAGCAGCCGCCGTGCTGTCCCTCACCTCGACTTTAGGCTTGACGTAGTAGATCACTCTCCGTGCGGGCATCAATCGCACGCTCGAACAGCGCCCTGAGGTCGTCCTCTGACTCGGCGCGGTCAATCAGGGACCCGACCTCGGGCGATATGCGCTCAAACTTACGGCGCACCAGCTCCCTGATAAACGCGCGTTCCGCCCGCGTGACCGCTTCGAGTTCGATCTGATCTCGCCACGTCAACGCCACCGACTCCGTCGCGACCACGTCCCCTGCTTCCAGGTCTTGCCGTCGTGCATATTCGACCAACTCGTCTTCCGTCGGGGCCGCGACCGCACGGCGCAGGAACGCGTCCAAAGCTTCTTCCGACTGCATGCTTTCTAGAGTCGCTTCCACCGCGGGCGATACTTGCCCAAACCGGGTCTGGATGACCGCCCTGATATATTCGCGCTTCGCCTGGAACTCGACCTGATCCCGCCACGTCAACTCTGTCACTGCTATCGCCATCACCTCACCTCCTTGTCCCTGTGTCTCTAATTGTACCTGTAGCGCCACGCGGTCTTCAACGTCAACCGGCAGATAGGTGTCGATCACCGCGCCGAGCAGCCGCGTGGCGGCCTGGTTGACTTCGCCAGCCCGCGCGGCCTCCAGGAGCCGCCGTAGACAGTCGAAGTATAGCTGGGCGCGCCTGGTCCCGCGCAGCGACCGCCCCATGATGCTCGCCAGCGCGATCGCCAGGATGTTGCCCGTGTTTAGATAGTCGTAGGCCTGTGGGGCCAGGCGCACCAGGCTGATCTGTAGGTAGCGGAACGTCACGATGGTGTGGCCGAACAACGTCTCCTCGTACACCTCGTAGGCGACGCCCTCGGCTGTTTGGTAGAAGAGCAGGGCGACGGGGATGACCGGCTCGTTCTCGCGCAGCGTGAGCGAGATGAAGTAGCGCCACATGCGCTGGGGGAAATCCTCCTCCTCGCGCTCACGCTGCACCTCGACATGCACGATCACAAGCTTGGGGACGCCGTCGCGCGTGCGGACCTCGGCCACGATATCGGGGATGAGCAGCGCGCCCTGGGGCAGGTCGGTGAACGTTTCCGTGTCGCGGAAGGTGACGCCCGCGTCGAGGTCCAGTCCGGCGGCCGTGTCGGGGTCGAACAGGCGCAGGAAGTCGGCGAAGCGCTCCTGTAGCGCCTGTTTCATCAGTTGGTCGTGCGATGTCCTAGTCGCGCCCTCTCCTCTCAGCCAGATGCGCTCTTGTTGACCAAGCGTGCGAGTTACGACGTAGCGGCTTGTCAAGGTTAAAGTATAGTAGGAGTGTATGGGAACGCCAGGGAGGAGCGCGGCATGTCAAAAGCCTTAACCTATTCAAGTTATCTGCGGTTGGACGAACTGCTCAACATCCAGACGCCGCGCAGTACTGGCCCGCATGGCGCGGAGCACGACGAATTGCTTTTTATCGTCATCCACCAGGTCTATGAGCTGTGGTTCAAAGAGATACTCCACGAGATGGATCACCTGCAAGACCTGTTGCGCGCCAACGACCCCGCGCGCGCGGCGCACACGATGCGTCGTATCCTGGCTATCTTGAAAACGGTCGTCGCGCAACTCGACGTGATGGAGACGATGACTCCCCTTGAATTCAATGCGTTTCGCGGCTTCCTGGAATCGTCCAGCGGTTTTCAATCAGCACAGTTCCGCGAGATTGAGTTCGTGTGCGGATACAAGCGGGACACCGCCTTCACGCGCTACCCCGAACACTCAGCCGACCGTGACCGCCTCGCGGCGCGGTACAGGCAGCCGACCCTTTGGGACGCCTTCCTGCGCTATCTCTATGTGGGCGGCTACGCCGTTCCGGTCGCGCAACTGGACCGCGATGTGACGCAGCCTGTCGCGCCCTCGCCGGATGTCCAGACCATCCTGATCGAGGTTTATCGCACCGATACCACGGCCCGGAACGTGTGCGAAGGGCTGGTCGATATCGACGAGGGATTCCAGGAATGGCGTTACCGGCATGTGAAAATGGTGGAACGTACCATCGGCGCCAAAATCGGCAGCGGCGGTTCGATGGGCGCGTCGTATCTGGCGACGACCATCAAGCCGTTTTTCCCGGACCTCTGGGCCATCCGGTCGCGCCTGTAGCCCTGTAGCGCGGTACGTTGCTCGACAATCACAGGGAGAAAGGAGGAAACGCCGATGCAGCCGCACGAGGGCGTGTGGGTTGGGGACGAGGCGGAGGGGCCGCACGGCGGTGTGGACGCGGCGGAGATCCCGCGCGTCGCGGTCGCGCTGGAGCGTTGGGGCCAGCGCTTCCTCGACCGCGTCTACACGCCGGCCGAGCAGGCTTACTGCCGGGGCCGCGCCGAGAGCCTGGCTGGCCGCTTCGCCGCCAAGGAGGCCGTGAGCAAAGCGCTCGGCACGGGCATACGCCGCCTGCGCTGGCGCGACATCGAGATCCTGCCGGACCGCCGTGGCCGGCCCACCGTGTACCTGTACGGTAAGGCCAGGGCGCGCGCCGAACAAATGGACGCCGCTTGGCTCTCGGTCAGCATCACGCACACCAATGACCTGGCTATTGCTTTCGTCATCTTGCGACAGAAGCCGCCCCATTGACACTCCACACGGCCCACGCCGTGGAATTCTTGGTGCGGCGACCGTTGGCATCGTTGCCCCGAGGCTATAAGCCTCATTAACGCGCGACGACCGCCGGGCGCGTGGAGTGTACGGGCGGCCAGGCGCACGAGCGCAGCCACTGCTCCAACTCGGCTGGCGGCAGCGGGCGGCTTATGTAGTAGCCTTGCGCCACGTCGCAGCCCAGCGCATGTAACACATCCCAGGCCTCGCGCCGTTCCACGCCTTCCGCCACGACCTTGAGACTCAACGCCTGCGCCATGGCGATAACCGAACGCACGATGGCGGCGTCTTTGAGGTTGGTCGTGGCGCCGAGGCCAAGCACGAATGACTTATCGATCTTGATGTCATGCACAGGGAGGCGCTTGAGATAGCTCAGGCTGGAGTAACCAGTGCCGAAGTCGTCGATGGACATGCGCACGCCGATGTGGTCGAGGCGCTTGAGAACGTCCAGGGCCTGGTCAGGGTCGTCCATCAGCGCGCTCTCCGTGATCTCCAGCGTTAGTTGCCCCGGCGCGACAGCGGAGTGAGAGAGCAAGAGCCGCACGATGTCCGGCAAGTGGATGTCATGGAGCAAGCGGGCCGACAGGTTGACGGACACGCCGAGATCGAGACCGGCGTGGCGCCAGGCCGCGCACTGACGAATCGCCGTTTCGAGCACCCACCGTGTCAGCGGTACGATTAGGTCCGTGTGCTCGGCGAGGGGGATAAACTGGTCGGGCGCAATAGAGCCTTGCTCAGGGTGCGGCCAGCGCAGCAGCGCTTCTACGGCCGTGACACGGCCCAGGGACAGATCGACCAGGGGTTGATAGTGCAGCCGCAACCCGTTGTTGTCGAGGCTCTGGCGCAACTCCGTCATCAGTGCGAGGCGGCGCGGGCTGTGGTGGTCGTGCTCTTCGTGATAGATGGACAAACCGCCGCGCGCGCGCTTGGCCACGTACATGGCCACATCGGCGCGGCGCAGTAGCGCGGGCGCGTCGTCGCCGTGCTGGGGAAAGATAGCTACTCCGATGCTCGCACGGATATCCAGCGCATGGCCGTCGACAACGACCGGCGGTTCCAGCGCGGCCAGGATGTTCCGCGCGGCCAGCGCGGCGCCCGCTTCATCGGTGACGGGCAAGATGACCGCGAATTCGTCGCCGCCCAGTCGCGCCACGGTGTCGGATATACGCAACGTCGCGTGTACCCTGGCGCCAACCTGCTGAAGCAGGATATCGCCATAGTGGTGCCCCAGCGTATCGTTGACTTCCTTGAAGCGATCAAGGTCCATCAGCATCAGAGCCAGTGATGTTCTTTCGCGCTGGGCCAGAGCCAGCGCTTGCCGCAACCTGTCGTGCAGCAGCATCCGATTGGGCAAGCCTGTGAGCGCGTCTGTCATCGCCAGGCTCCGCATCTCCTCATAGAGGCGCGCCTGCTCGACGGCGACGACACAGTGGTTGGCAAAGAGTTCGAGCGCCTGGATGCGCGTGAGGTCGGGGAAGCCACGGTCGCGCGGCCGGTCGACCGAAATCAGGCCGGCATAGTGTCCGTCGCGATCTTCCAACGGGACGGTGAGCGAATCCTCGGGGTGCCACTGGCCCTCCCGCCAGTCAGGCGGCAACGGGGGGATGTTCATGGCGTCGTCGAGTTCCGGCGGCGAGGAGTGGTAGCGGTGGTCGAACAGGTACGAGCGACTCAGGCGCATCTCCGGCTGCATAATGTGCTGAAACATAGTGAGTGGGACCGGCGCGGCGCGCAGGCGCGCATCTTCCTCCGCGCTTATGCCGACCATCGCCCGCGCGTGCAGGAGGTCCTCCACGTCGCGCAGATAGATCACGGCCCCGTCGAAACCACCCGCGTTGGTCATAGCCGTGGCGATCTGTTGCAACACCTCATCAAGTTGTAGCGAACCGCGTACGCTGGCGCTGGCCTGTAGCAAACCCTCGAGTTGCGCGCGTTGCGCCTCGGCCCACCGCGCCTTTTCCCGCTCGGCCGCGCGTCCTTGGACGATCTGTAGCGCGGTCACCGCTTGATGCGCGAAGGCTTCCAGCACGGCGACCTGACCGCGCGCCGGGAGTTTGCCATCGACCGGATCATCCGGATTGAGGAACCCCAGGACCTCGCCGTCGAGGCCGATGAGCGGGATAAAGAGGAGCGCGCCCGACTGCCACTCTGAGGACGGCAGCGACGCTTCTGTCGGGAGGAAAGACGCCTGTAGCGCCGGGTGCGCGCGGACGCTGTGGCCGGGCGGAATGTACAGCACCGAGCCGAAGGGCGTGGCAGCGGCGCGCAGGATCTCGAACGCGTCGTGGGACATCGAGAGCGCCCGCAGGGCGCGATCTTCGTTGGCCGAGCAGCCGGCCGTCGCGCGATAGCGGAACACATCATGCTCGTCGCGGACCGAGATGACGCACGATTGGTACCCCAGGCAGCGGCAGGCCGACGAGACGATGAGATCCAGGAGTTCATCCTCGCTGTCGAGCGCGGTCAGCGCGCGCGACACTTCCAGCACCGCGCGCAGCCGATCGACCGCGTTCGTGAGCGCATCGCCCTGGCGCGCGTGATCACACCACTCGCGGCGCGCCGCAACGGACCTGATCGCCTGACGCTGCCTCACACGTACCCTCAACTTCACAACCGTCACTATGTACTATATAGGGCCACAGAGACATCAGCGCCAGTCCCCAAATGGGTGATACGCTCCTTACTCAACGTAACACTCTTTCCAGTACGTCGTGACGCACCGCATGGAGGGCTCGGCGTCCGGTGTGGGGGCGCGAGAACGGATGTGGCGCGTTAACCGCGTTGCATGACGCGCAGGTAACGCGGCGGTACTCCATCAGTGAGCCAGACGCCGTTGGCGGAGTGGTAGAAGGAGTGGCCGTTGCGGCTCATGGCAGTGGCGTCGACGGCGAAGACGACGGGGCGGCCATGCCGCGCGCCTACCGTCGTTGCGGTCTCGATGTCGCCAGAGAGGTGCACATGGTGGCGTGCCATGCGGTGTAGCCCTTGCTCCTCAATGGCCGCCACCGCGCCGTGTCCCGTCCCGTGGTACAGCACATCCGGCGGCGTGACCGGCTCCAGTTGCAGGTCGACTTCGACGCTGTGACCCTGGTTGGCGCGGATCAACGCCCCCGTAGGGTCATAGGCGTAGCGGCTCTTGTTGTTCGTGGCGACGACCTCGTCGAGTTCGGCCCGTGTGATGGAAAAACCATGACGGGCGCAGGCGCGTAGCAGGTCGTCGACGCCCACCCAACCGCCCGACGCCAACGTCAAGCCAAGCCGCTCCGGCTGGTGGCGCAGATGCTTCGCCAGGTACTTGCTGATCTTGACCAGCCGCGCCTCATCCATCAGACCGCCATCCTCCACGTCATCGCTTTTTGTGGGACAATTATAACATGGAGACGTGAATTGTGTGGAGGACGAGCGATGGCGGTTGAAAAGCACATCGACGAAGATATAGACTTTGATGCGGGCGGGTTTGCCGAGATCGACGCCGAAGGCCGCCTGACGTTGCCCGCGTCGCTGCGCGACACTTTTGGCCTGCACACTGGTTCGGTGGTGGCGTGCTTCTCGACGAGTGGGGGCATCATGCTCCTACCCTCAGATAGGGACTTGGTTGGGTTCATGGAGCAGGGTTCGCGGATGCTGGAAGATGCCGGCATTACGACGCAGGATTTTTTGGACAACCTGCCTAAAGTGCGTGAAGAGGTTATGATCGAGACATACGGTGAGGAGTTCGTCCGCGAGCTTGATCGCCGCTACGGACATCTGATTGGCACGGAAATACGTTCATCCGATGGTGAGTAAGCCAAAACCGCTGCGGCTGTTTCTGGATACGGGAGTTATCATCGAAGGATGCACGAGCCGCTGGGGCACGTCAAAGCTTGTGCTGATCCTCGCGACGCAACGCGATCTCTATACAGTCGTATTCGCGGAGGCGGTGGAACAAGAGCTTCAACGTAACGTGGCTTATACAATTGCGCCTTTGCCGCCTATGGTTAGAGACCAGACGGCGAGTGACGTCGCGGGATGGCTGCGGCGTGTGCGCCTGGAACGATGGCCTATGCCGACGCAGGAGCAATTGGTTGCCGTCGCGCCAACCTTAATGCCTGTCCTCCGTCATACCAACGACTTGCAAGCCGTTGTCACCGCCGTCCAGGCGCGGCCGGACTGGGTTATCTCTGCTAACAGAGCGCATTGGGGAGAGGATTTAGCGAAACGCACCGGGTTGCGCATCGTGACGCCGCAGGATTTTATGGGACGTCTACGCGTGCAGTAGGGACCATGGGCTAGTGTGGGGCTAGCACGCGCAGGCCCCCACTGGTCCTCGATGCTAGAGTCGCCCGTTGTATTGGGCGAACAGGCGGTCGAAGGCGCCCGAAGGGTCAAGGTAGTAGGCGTCGGGGTCGAGTTGTAGCGGCGCCACCGTGCGCGGGAAGCGCTCACCCGCCGCGATTCGCTGCGAAAAGGCGCGCATGGCCTCGCCCGAGGGCTTGACCGAGCCATCGGCCCGCGTGAGACCGAAGAAGCGCTCGTGCTCGTGCGTGTCGAAGGGCGGCTTTGTGAACAGCGCCGGGTCGTAGTCAGAGTACATCCAGGCCCCCGCGCCGAGCGCCCCGCAGCGCGCCAGTTTCTCCAGTACCTCCGCGTAGTAGCGCCCACCCGACGCGTCGTCGGCGAAGTATTGCAGGCTCTCGCGCGGGCCGCGCCGCACGGTGCGGTGCTCTGAAACGTCGCCGCCCGGCGAACTGGCGTAGCCGAACTCCTCGAAGAGCACGCGCTTGCGGCCGAGCGCTTCGGTGACGAGGCAGGCCAGCGGAACGACATCGGTGTTGAGCGGGTCGTCGCCCTCGGTCTGCGTATAGTAGATGCTGTAGGCGTGCATGGAGAGCCAATCGTTGTTGGCGGCGAGCAGGTCGGGGCGGAAGCCGCTGTAGCCGACGAGCGTAGCCAGGTGCATACCCGCGCTGACCGGCGACGCGGAGTGCGTGCGCACCCGCGTCGCCAGGTTGAGGTTCCAGGCCGCGCCGTCGGCGTAGGTGGCGGGCACGGCGAACAGGTCCGGCTCGTTGGAGAAGTTCCAGGAGTAGATGGCGGGATGCGCGCCATAGCGTCCGCATACGGCGTCGACGAGGCGGTTCTCGGCGTCGATCATGAACGGGTCGGCGTAGGGGTCGCGTCCCGCGCGCGTGGTGTACTGGCCGTCGGTGATGCGCAGCATCCCCTCCAGGTCCTCTTCGGGCGTGAGCGCCCAACGGGGCCACCAGTTGATGCCCGACATATGGCCGGTGAAGAACGTCGGCATGATCTTGATCCCCGCTTCGCGCGCCACGTCGAGCACCGTGCCGAGGTCGGCCAAGGCTTGGTCATTGATGCGGTCGGGGGCCGGCTGGAAGTCCTCCCAAAACAGAAAGATACGCGCGACACCCAGGCCCAGGGCGGCAATCTGCGCGAACTCCGTTTCGACCTCGGCGCGGTCGAAGTCTTTCCACCAGTACATCGCTTTCTTGCGCGGCCAGTAGTTGACGCCTAACACGAAAGCCGTTTCGTCCGCCATAAATCTCTCCCTTGTACAGGTTGCTCCCGCAACCGCTTTTCCCTATTTTTCTCTATCCTCAACGTCAAGGTAGCACATGGGGCGCCAGGCGTACATGCGCTGGTGAGGTAATTATTCGTGGCGCCACATTTTGCCCTGTTAATGTCCAGTGATTCTGTCACCCATAAGTGTCCAGTGAAAATGTCACCGGGGCCGACGCGCCCGTAGCGCTCTCATCCGGTCACGCGCCTGTTCGCGCGTGCGCTCCTCGCGACAAA
>JAABUV010000761.1_pt1 | contig 48609 bp, 94 predicted proteins | sample 5559971 | NCBI WGS metagenome assembly JAABUV01 (sample SAMN10711881, study PRJNA513362) | rock metagenome | isolation source: Antarctica rocks | place: Antarctica: Victoria Land, Knobhead nord | collected 2015-12-19 | reverse complement strand
AGGCCGGTCCAGTCGCGCGCGAGCACCACGAGCGGCGCGCCGCCGAGGTCCAAGGACACACACGCGGCCGCCGCCGCAGCCGCCGGCGCGGCGGCGAGCGAGATCGCACCAAAGTACCCGCGCAGCAGGGGGTCAGGCACCTGCGCGCATCAAGCCTCGGCTGCTGTCAGCAGGGAGAGCTTGCGCTGCACAGGCAGGGGTTCTGGCTTATCAGGCACACTGAGGCCACTGACTCGCCCTCCCGTTTGTTCCTCCCGCTTGTTACAGAGTAGGACAGTTGGGTCATGCGTGTGGCAGGGAGGGCGCGCCGCATCCTCCGGGCCGCCGCTGGCGTTTGCGGGGCGGAAGTGCGAGCGTAGCAGGCGGCGCTCCGCGTCCTCGATGTTCTGGGGCGTCCACGCGTCCTGCGGCTGCCCGGGCAGCAGCACGAAGCGGTCCACGCGGCACAGCTGCGCCGCGCCGCCCGCCGGCAGGCAGCGTACCTCGGGGGGGAGGCCGGCCGCGGCTGCAGCCAGAGCCAGCACCAGGAAGCACCGCAGCATCCACCCTGCTCGCTGCACACGCAGCTGCAGGCCTGCCTTTTGCATGATCTTGACATATACAATTGGCTTGCATGCAGGTGCTGCCATATGACCAAAACCTTTTGAAGAGCACGAGTGCATGGCTTGCCTGGTGCTGGCTATTGGCGGGCGCTAAAACTGCTTGACTGCCAACTGCTGTCAGCCCCGCTTGATCGTGCAGGTCCGCTCCGCTGATGCCAGTCTCCTTTGCGTTTCAGCAGAGCAAACAGAGCGGCGCACTTCTTGCAAGAGCCCGCGCAATATGCTCTGGTTTGAACCCTCTGACTCAACTAGGGACAGCCCTCTGACTCGACTATCCTCGCCTGCAGAAGCAATGCTAACGAATAGGGATCCTTCGTGCGTTAATAAGCTGGCGTGATGCTGTGCGCTTGTGCGCACAGTCCCTGCGTCGCGTGGGCCCTCCCACTCGTGCGGCGACCAGCGGTGCACGGCGCACCACTAGCGCCAAAGCCTGGGAGGGCGCGGAAAGCTGTAAGTCGCGTGCGGCCAACGGCTGCGCTGGACGCTTGGGGCGCGGTCGCGGTCCAGTTAAAGGTATCAATGCGCATGCATATGTGGCCAGCTTTGAACCTGTGAGGATATTGCTTTGGTCTTCTGGAATTCCTCTTGGCTGCCTGAAGTCTGCCCCTGTGCAGGGCGGAGCGAGCGGCGTTGCAGCGTTCCTGGAAACTGCTCCGCCGCAGGCACGCATGGTTGAAGTCACATGCTGACCTTAGTGCAGAAGTGGCACAGAGGCTGAGTGAGCGGTATGTCTGCTGGCGCAGTACTACTTTCTGTACTTGGTAGCAGCGGGCTTCGGCTTGCCGGTGCGCCCCTGCCCGTAAAGCACCCCGCACGTTTACAGTCACTGGCCCTCCGGACGGACACACGCGGAGGAGCCTGTTTGCTGCTTGGGTGGGGCTGCCTTGGCCCCCAAACCAACTCACACGCCGTGGCGCGCGGCAGGCAAGCGAGGACGCCCTCGTCGTCTGGGTGGGCTCCAGGCTCTGGCAGGGCCACTATGGGGGCGGCTGGGGCGCCGCCGCGGTCCTGGCCTTTGTGTACCTTGGCGTGGTCATAAGCGACTGGGTGCGCACCAGTGCACCCACCTGCACCGGGACGGCCCTTGCACGGCTGCAGGGCTCCAACGTCACATCTCCCAGGGCCGACTCTGCACTACTGCTTGCTTTGTGCTATGGCGCTCTCCTCGCTCCAGGGCTGTGAGGCGCTGCCAGCTCGCGCAGATCACGTATGGCGTCGGCACGCTGCTGCGCTACGGCGTGTTTAGCCGCTTCAGGTTGTCCTTGGTCAGGGAGGGTAGCGGCACGCAGCGCGCGGTGGCCGCGGTACAGAAGCACGGGCGCTCAATTGGTGCGCCAGTGTCAGCGTTGCAGTCTCCTGGTTTGTTTAAATGCGCCTGCCTCTGAGGAGGAGCTGTGCCACCCGAAGATTGCAGCGGCAGCTCATGATTTGCCAGTGCATCTGTTGCTCTAAAGCAGAGCATTGTAATTTGGGTGATGAGGACTGCAAGCCACAGCAAATGTAGATCGATGTAGGGCGACGGGTGGGGCAGGCATGCGGGTGCATGCCGAGAGAACATGCGGAGCCTACACTCCAGTGCGTTGCTGCCGCCGATGCAGTGCACAAGCGTGCGCACCGCGAGCTCGTGCACATCAGCGGGACCGCGCCGCATGCCTGCCTGCGTGACATCGCCCCGCCCGCGCGGGCAGGCGTGGTGCAGCGCTTCTCCGTCGGCTTCCGCGGCCCGCTCTGCATCGCGTCCGGGCTGAGCGGCGTGCCCTTCTGGCGCTTTGCGGGCGGCGCCATGCTCGGCGCGCTGGGCACCATGCCGCTGCAGCTGGGCGCGGTGCGCGCGCTCATGCTCTTGCATGGGCCTGACACGGCGGATATGCGTGCCCATGGCAGTGCGCGAGACTTGTACCATCTACTCGAAATCTCTGACGCGCACCTTACTGCGGAGCCGACTGAGGCGCACCACGCTCGAATCCGCCCGGCGCACCTAAGCGCCCTGGCCGCCCTTGGCAGCTCAGGGCCCCTGACGGGACTGCATGCATCCTGCTGCAGGGCTGGCTGATGCGTAACACGCCCACCCCGCCCGGCGTGTACCTGGCCGCCCTGGCGCTGGTCGCGGGCCCCAACCTCGTGGGCAACTACGGCGCAACTGCGCTCGCGCTAGTGGCGGGCTGGCGCGCGCAGCGCGTGCAGGCTGCGCCGCGCCCGCAAGAGTAGGGCAGGAGGGTGGGAACCTCGGACGGCATGCTCAGCCTCCCAGGGGCTCGCTTTTTTCCGTCAGAGCCGTGCAGCGACCTGAAGCAGAACATTGCGCGTCAGGTCTGCGGCAGAGGGTGACTGCTATTGCAGTTGCTTGTACGCGAGGATGCCCATGTGAGGGACACCTGTCCGTTGTGCCCAGCATGGCACGGACCCTAATCACAGCAGCCCAAACAGCAACGGTATGAAGGTCATGAGCCTACAGTCAGGTGCAACAAAGTAGCTGAAGGAATGCATGCTTGCTGGCAAGCAAGACGAGGTTGGTGTTGCACTATGTTTGGATTGGGGTTTGTGTGACGCCCGCGTGTGACCGCAGCACTAAAACACAGCACCAGTCAATATGAATGCATGCGTGCTTTTAGTTATTGCGAGACGAAGTTGCTGATTGGATCACCACAACGCACGTGAGGCAGTCTCTTTTCTGGTATGACAAGCTGTTACAGGCTCTGAGGTCTGCTGTGTGTGGAGTAGTTAAAAATGTATCTGATGGACCTGCATTTACGTTTAACAGGATTTGATCGCCAGTTTTTAGTCCAAGCAGTGAGCACATGTGAGGTGGCACTCCATGTTCAAGTGAACGCTTTGGTGCTAAGCGGTGCTTATCATGTCATCTTGTGCTGGGTAGGAAAGCGTGACACACTACAAAAACTGTGAATGGCTGTGTAGTCACATTGCATGCACTAGCCCGTGACAAGGGGCATCTGCCAAGCCCGAACGGTGCAGCATGCGGTTGCGGGCTGCGCTGCGACCTCCACAGCCCTGCCCCTGCATCTGCCAGCCTTGGGTGCAACCGCAAGACCCAGCCGGCATCCCGGCCTCAGCCAGGACCATCCGCGCATCACTCTCACACGCCACCTGCCAACCGAGCCTCGCCCCGCCTGGGCCACGCCCCGTCCTGCAGCCTGCCCGGCCCATGGCGCTCCCGCGCTCTGCGCCCTGCCCCACCCAGGCCCCGGCCGACCGGCTATGCCAGCACCTTCTCAGACCCCACCGCCTTCTCGGGCAGCGGCTGGACGTCGGTGGTGACCTCCTTGGCCTTCAGCTCGGCCGCCACGTTGTCGATCGCGGAGTTCAGCGACGCGATCTTGTTGGCCAGGTCCTGCCGCGCGGCAGTTCGGGTGTGAGTGCGCACACACAATGGCAGCCGACATTCAGACAAGCATATATTGCTATGGGGTGGGTATTAAGTGCGCTCACACACAGGCAGTTGCCCTTCAGACAAGCGCATGTTTCTGTGGGGTGGGCTCGGGAGGTAACTGCTGACCACTGCTCCGCGCACAGCTGTGTCAGCGAGGCCTGACCCTCTCCACCTAGCACTGGCGTGGCTTGGTTGGGCTCGCCCACAAGCCGAAGTGTGACCCATGCATGCCCACAGCCGGCAGACCTGGTGCCAGACAGCTCCACAATTGAATACTTCACACATCCTTGACTGTAGCCCACATTCTGTGCAGTGCTCAAACCCCACATCACAATGCTCGCAGTCCTGCTCGGTCTCAGTCCCCGCATGCACCTTAGATGCATGCGAGCGGCGCGCCCGTCCCTTTTCTCTACCTCGTCCCTGCAACTCCTGACGGACAACTTGTGGTGGACAGTAAGTTGCTGAGCCCCCTTCAGCCCGCCCGCACTGCGTCCCCCAGGCAGCCGGCCGCGCCTGCTTGGTCTGCTCGGGGTCCTTGGCCTCCTCCTCTACCTTGCCGTCGTTTCATTGATGAGAGCAGGGAGTTAGGCCCATGCACCCCATGCACTTGGACTGCACCCCCCAGGCAGCCGGCCGCGCCTGCTTGGTCTGCTCGGGGTCCTTGGCCTCCTCCTCGGCCAGGAAGCGCGGCAGCTTCAGGCGCTGCTCGTCCGTCAGCAGCGCCGCCGAGATCTGCGGCGCGAACAGGAAGCCCAGCGCGCCGAACAGCGTGCCGCCCAGCAGGAAGCCCGCCAGGAAGCCGCCGCCGCCGCCGCGGCTCTCGGCCCTGCCGCGCACCGACTCGTCGTGCGCTGTTCTCAAGCACAAAAGGCATAAGTTGTGTCCCTTGGCACGAGGCGCCGGCTGCCTGCAGCCTATCGGCTCAACAAAGACGCAAGTCCAGTACCCACTGGAAAGAGATTATGCGTCACAAGAGAGGGCCAGCGTGGGCCGTTGAGTAGACGCAATGATATAGTAACTGCCAGTTTGCGCAGTACATCGTGCTACTGCTCCAGTCCAGTGCCAGCATTCTGACCGTGTACGTTTACCAAGGCATGGCGCAGCACCTGCACACTGCAGCACAGCATTGCCAGCAGTTTGGTGCGTGGTCAAACCTGACAGCCACTGTTTGCCTGCGCGCTGCACGGCTGGCAGAGGCAGGCCGGAACGCATGGCAGTGCCCCAGCGACCAAGCTTCCCGGGCTGGGAAGGCCGCCCGGCCCAAACAGGGCTGCCTCGGCAGGCAGGTGCCTGCATGCGTTTGGCAGCCTGAGTTAGTACTGAAGCGTGTAGTTTCTTGTCTTGTCAAAGAGGGAAGTACAAAGTGCAGCAGTGTGCGGACCTGGCCGCATTGGCGCAACAGGCAGCTGCATGGCCAAGACACCCATCGAGACCGCTTAACAGGTGCTTTGAAGGCAAGCCTTGTGCGCTGCCGGTGTACTATCACTGAACAGGGACTGCCCTCAGGGAGCGGTGGAGAGTGGCAGCCCTCTCGGGGTTTGGACTCCCACACCAGGGAACACCAGCATAAACTCTGAAACAGCGCGCTGGCTAACACACGGGTGCTATTGATTTGTAAAAGTGAGACCGTCTGTTTATGCTCGCACTGGCAGCCAGTTGCTCGTGCAGCTCGCCCTGCAAAGCAGCCGCCCAGCACGTGACCAAGCAGCGACACAGGCCTTGTGCGGGCAGCACATACAGCCGTCAACGGTTGTGTCAGCCTGAGACTGCAGCGCGCCAGTTGAGGGCCAGGCAGCAGGCTTGCCGTCTCGCCGCTATGGCAACCGCAGACGTTGACAGCTATGAGCGCGTCGCTGTGCTTGCTGCCAAGGAGGCTGGTGTGCCACTGATGCGCACAGTGTGGCCATGGTTCTTGTCATGTGCATGTCATGAACTGATGCAAGTTCACGCACAGGCGCTGTCATTGAGGCCGCCTTCAGTAAAGAGAAAAAGATTGAGCACAAAGGTGTGTGCCACCGTGTTGGCTTACTCCAAGACCCACATGTCCGAAACATGATAACAAGATGCACAGTGTAAACAGTCAGCAAGCACACGCCCCTGGCCTCCTGCAGCACAGCAAAAGTGTCTGCTGAGCTTCTGGCGTAACGCAGGCGCAATGGACTTGGTTACCGAGACTGACAAGGAGTGCGAGGCGCTCATCCTTGCAGCCATCCAGGGCGCCTTCCCCAGCCACAAGTTCATCGGAGAGGAAGGCAGCGCAGCTCAGGCACGGCTGCCGCGTGCAGGCACTCCTCGTGCGCTGTCACCAGGGCTGCTGTGTCTGAGCGGCCCGCTGGCGGCACAGGGCTTTACCGCGGAGCTCACAGACGAGCCCACCTGGATGGTCGACCCCCTGGGTGACGACCCATGGCCTCTCCTTCACCTGTCAAGCGCTTCTGGCCACACCATTATTCTGTTTCTGAGATTTCTGTATGGCACCCAGATGGGACCACCAACTTTGTGCACCGCTTCCCGTTTGTCTGCGTGTCCATCGCTCTCGCAGTGAAGAAGGAGGTGCGACTGCAGTGCAGTGCACAGACGCCTAGCAACAAACTACTGGGCAAACGGTCCTGTGTTGTGCATGGCAGCCAGGAACAGCCTCGTGCTTGCTGGGGGCAGCGACGCTCTCGCTGCAAGTTAACTCAGGCGCGCAAGGAATGCATGTTGAGGGGCAGACTTCTCCTCGGACCACATGTCCAACTATGGCAGCAGCTCTACTGGAAGAGATCTGGTACAGCGCCTCACTCCCTGAGGGCGCAGGTGACGGTCGGCGTTGTATACAACCCGGTGCTGCGCGAGCTGTTCACCGCGGTGGCCGGCCGCGGCGCGCGCCTGAACGGCGCGCCCATCCGCGTGTCCGGCGCCGCGGAGCTGGGCGCCGCGCTCCTGGTGACCGAGGTGGGCGTCGCGCGCGACGACGCCACGGTCGGCGCCATCTTCGGGCGCGTCGGGGCGCTCACGAAGCAGGCGCGCCGCTGGTCAAAGTTTTGAAGACTGTAGAGAGCTGCTGTGCATGGCCGCGTCCCTGCCATATTCACATTCAGCAATGGAAAGGGCCGTGTAGCTGCAATCCGCATTTGCACTGCATTCTCGTGACAAGTCACCGCGCACGAACGTTTTACCAGCTCCACACACCAACATGCATGGCATGGCGGGAACTCCCAAGCGCATCTGTGAGTCACCTGCCGTTTAGGCACACGCCCCTCCTAGGGAAGTGCGCCCCTGACGTGACGTGGCGTCCTAGGCGCGGACAGCGCAGCGACCCACGCGCCTGGCGCGCAGATGCGCGCTGTCCGCGCGCTGGGCTCGTGCGCGCTGGACCTCTGCAGCGTGGCGTGCGGGCGGGCAGACGCCATGTACGAGGTGCTCCGCCCGATGCTATCCTGTAGCCTTTTGTGTACCCATTGAGCTCATGCAGAGACTGGGCGCAGAGGTGAGGCATGCGCATTTGCCACAGCCCTAAGGCACCAGCTTGCTGCAAACGCATGCGCATGTGCGCATGCCACGGCCTCAGCACCGCGTCGTTGCTGGCGGTCGCGCGCAGCAGCCCCAATAGCCCACTGCCTGGCAGAGCCTCCACCCCATTCAGGCAGGCCAAGCCTGATCTCACCCCAGCCGTGCGGCCAGGTCGGCTTCGGCGGGCCGTGGGACTGCGCCGCGGGCGCGCTGGTGGTCCGCGAGGCAGGAGGGGTCGTGACCGACGTGGCCGGCGGGCCCTTCAGTTTGATGGCGCGCCGCGTGCTGGCCACCAATGCGCATCTGTCCACGGCCGTGGCGGCCGTGCTGCGCGAGCAGCCGCTAGGCCCCCGTGAACCCAGGCCGCCGCCGGGCAACTAGAGAGCGATTTTTTTTAAGAGTGACATGGGCGCGTTGCAAGTGTATGAGGCTAGCAGCCATGGGCAAAGTGGCGAGCGCGCTTTGGCACGCCTTGTGCGCGCACTGATGCACTTCTGGCCGCCGCGACCGCCATGGCGACCAAGCGGCATAAGACCACTCTCCCTGCATGCCATGTCGCTTGGTGAAAGCAGGTCGCGGCCTCCTTGAATTGAGGCGCTTGCTGGGTCCATCTGCCCAATCCGGGGTTTTGCATCTGGTAATCAAACAGAAGCATCAAGCTAGTTACTTGTTGTTTTCAGGGCGCAGCGAGGGCGACTGGGCGCCTGCTCACTTGTTTGTCCTGGCACAGCGAATCTTAAAGCCTGCCACCGTACAGTAAACCGCATATAAATCAACTGTGTATGCACCGCGTCAACTACAAGTGCCAGAACCAGCCAGAACTGCCTCCCGCCACACACTCCTCTGGTATCAGACGGTTTTGAAAGACGCCACAACGCTACGGAGCTTGGCCTCGTCACTCGAGAAAGTCTTGCTGGGCGACTTCACAAACAGCGCAAACACCTTGCCACCCTTGAGCGTAACTGACGCCAGGTAGCTGATTGACTGCACGCACATCCCAACCCGTATTTCATGAGACTCTGTCCATGAGGCATGGCTCATTAGGTATTGCAGCGCACTGGGTGCCAGCTGTGCAGCTTTGATGCGACCGAAGAGGAGAATGTAGCAACTGCAGACAGTGTAGCTGTATGCAGCCCTGTTGTCTCACATTAGCACAGGCACGGGCAGGCTGAGCCTGACGAGCAACGCACCGGCCCCAATACATCGTAGTCGTAGAACTGCTGCCCATCGACCTCGCGTGTGCTGGTCTTCTTCTCCGCGGACTCAGTCAAGGCGTCCTGCGCGCAGGCCAGTGACTGCATAGCGCTGCATTATGCGCGCGCTCTGCGTGTCAATAGCTTTTCAGTGCAAGTACAAGCGACAGGTCCCAACAGTGCACCCTTCCACGCTCATGCCTTGCACATTGCCAAGAATGGTCCAGCCCGACAGTGCACTGCAGACACACAGACATGCACAAGCTGAGAAAGCACCAAAGTACAGAGGGCCTGCCTGCAGGTCGTAGTCGGCGCCGGCAAAGCCCGCCAGCGTCTGCTCCACATCGCCCAGCTTGAACTTCTTGTTGTCCTCGCCCGCGCGCCCAAACGTCACCACGTATGCCGCCTGGCCTGTTCGCTTCCACGCGCCCAAAAGTCACCATGTATGCTGCCTTGCCTGCACCGCGTGGCAGCAGGCTCCAGCCAGCCTCGGCACTCAGAGAGAGAAAGTGCGCAGCAGAGCCCGCCCCTGGTGGACAGGCGGGGCGCCGGCGCGCACCCTTATTCCGAGGGTTGCGCACGCGCGAGTCGATGCCCTGCATGCCCTTCTCATTCTGCGCAGGCAGACCTGCAACTCAGGATTTGTTGGGCTTGGTAGCCATAGAACTCCGTCTCCTGGTCATGAACCCAAACACGCAAGCCGTGACTGAGTACGTAGCAAGCTCCACACTTAACTGTGACTGTGTTATGGTGTAGCAAAGCACGGTGCTTGGTAGGCAGAAGGCCTGCTCGCCTTGCCGATGGTGTCTATCTTCCAGCCGGAAGGGTACTCGAAGGTGTACCTGTGTGGTGAGGCGCAGCGAGGTGAACGTTGCAGGCTTGCTGCAACAGCCAGTCCAAGCGCAAGAGCGGACAGACGGAGCGCAAAAGCCCCATCGCACTTGGCAGCCTCCTTTGCGTTGCCACCATAACCTCCATAACTGGTTGGGGGAGCTGCCAGACCGTAGAACGTCTGTGTAGCGCCCGAGTCTGCACGCCACGCTACAGCTCAGAAACACCCACACTCAATGTAACTGCACGTCAAAGCGCTCTGTGTCTTCCAGAGGAGACTTGAGTCAGCAGGACGGGCGTGCATGCCTTCGTCCGCGGCCAATGCAGGCAGCTGCAGTGCTGCCACTGCGGCTGCAGACAGCCCGAGCAGGACGCCTCGCCTCTCTGCGTGCGCAGCCCGGGCCTCTGCAGATGCCCTGCACACCGCACCCGCGCGCCGCAGTCCAAACGCGCACGCTGGACGGCAGTCCCGCAGACCTGCGCGGTCCGCGAGGTGCGCAGGCCCGGACAGGGGCGTCTGCAGGAGCGCATACATGCTGATTGCCGTGCACCTACTCAGCTCACTATCTCCATCTCATCAGCTTGTTTGCTTCTCAAGCCAATTTTGGCTGCACCTCAAGCCTTGCTGTGCCAGGTGCTGAGCCACAGAGTCGAGCTTGCTTTCAAAACTTTGTCGCGGTGTTCAAGACAAGGAGGATGAACGCCACTGGCACCCGCGGGTCCCTTGGTCAGGCGGCGCAGCATGAGCCAGGCTGCAGGTGTGGTCAGCGGCGACCTCCTGCGAATTTGCGGAGCTTGGCGTGAACACCACAGGCACTAGCTGACCTGTATGAGCTTGGCAACACGATGTTGTGTGTGTTCAGGCGGCTGCGCTCGCCTTTCCTTCCTTCCGCCTGGCCGCTGAGCAGCTCAGCTCCCACAAGCAGCCGGCGCTGCCGGAGTGCGGTCGTGGAGGTGTTGCTCGCCAACGTGTTGCAGAGTGTTTATGTTTACCTGCTTGTTGTGAAAGGCAGTGCTTATGATAGCCAGTGCGACTTCTTAAGCCAGTGCTCAGCACCTTGGCCAAGCTGCTCAACAGGAGGTCGATTTACTAGCGTGTGGGCGTTGTGCAGGTATGCGCAGCGAAGGGAAGGAAATCACAGATGAAGCAACAGCAGTCCATGCAGGCTGGGGTGCGGCTTGTCGTATTGCTCAATCCTTCTGTCACCACACCTGTTGGCTCTAATCACGTCCGTGCACTCCCTTAGAGCAGTCACAGCGCACCGCTTGAGCAGTCACACCGCACCGCTTGTCCAACGCAAGCACTGCCGCTGCGCAGCCCCCGCCGACTCCGCCTGTGGACCCCGACAACGCCGAGTTTGTCATCTTTGTGCGCGCGAAGAAGTTCCCCCAGTGGTTCCCGCTGTCGGTGGTGAAGGGCGGCTCGGCGGCAAACGTGCTGGTCAAGGCGATGGAGAGCGAGCTGGGGCGCAAGCTGTCCGGCAACACGCTCGTGCGGAACATTGGCACGGTGCGCTGGCAGGGGCACCAGAATGCATGCGTGGCGTTGCAACAGCGGCGCATGGCTGCCAGACGTCTGAGCTGCAACGGTTTTGCTGGGTGATTTCATGTCGAGCACCACTGCCTCTTGCAGTCTTGAATTCAAATCTACGTCAAGAGCTGTGCGTCTGCATGGTGCGGTTCAGCATGTCAGCATGTCCAAGTGCACCTATTGTCTTTGCTAGTCAAGGTGTGGATTACATGTGAAGGCTGCCGCTGAGTGGACTTGCTGCAGGCAGCTTTTGACCATGGCAGTAGTCGAAGAGGTGCTTTGGCGACGGCAGGTAATCTACCAGGAGAAGGAAAAGATCGAGGGCACGTTGAAGCGCCAGGCGCCCCTGCTGAAAGGCTTCAACGAGTTTGAGTACGGGTTCAAGATCCGCGACAAAGAGAACCCAAAGAACTGGTGCGTGCTGATGCAGCCGGGCTTGCTCATGCATGCTGTTGCCTGCAGTGGTGATGCTCGCCCACCCGTGACGTCAGGTCAGTAGACGAGTGTCAGGAGCGCGCAGGTATGTTCCGGAGAACATCACCGTCATCCCGCCTCAGGCGGAGCTGGGGACCACCGTCGTGGACAATGTAAAAAACTTCTTCAGCGACAAGTTTGGCGGCATCATGGGCAAGAAGTGACCGGTCTGTTTTGCTGACGGCGAGGGGTTCAGCCATGTTGCGGGGAAGCGGGTAGCGCTGCTGCCTGCATATCCCCGGACGCATGCGAGCATGCCAGGGGCGCAGCCCGCTTGATTTTGAAACATTGACCAGCGAACTTGGGCAGAGACTGTGAATGTAAACCAAAGCGGCTGTTTTGGCACAGGTGGCCAATACACGAGCACCTGCATCTACCTGCTGACACTTTTTGTCATGTCCACAGCACACAGAGGAAGGCGCCTCCAGATCGTGATGCAGCTGCACACAGGAGGCTCCACACTTATTACCGTCCCCGCCTTGCATGTGCACTGTGCTGCAGGCAGGCAGGTCACATTGGCAAACCCAGTCTGTGCACTCAATAACCAGTCTCAAGTTAGCACTCTGGCCAGACACTGCCTTTGTCAAAGGTCAGAAACTGTTGCCATGCGCCATAACAACAGTGCATGTCACACAACTGGGCGGCACAAACTGTGCAAATCCCACTACAGGCAGCCCGCACTGTCCCTCGCAACCATCGGGCTGTCTCTCGCCTGGCACACTATGGACGATCACTGCTGGTGAGAGCTGACACACACACCAGCACACATGCCAGGAGCTGATGTCGCAGAAAAGGGGCGCATCCCCAGCATTCCAGCGGCGCTGCAGCCACACACATCGGCCATTACGTCGGTCAGCGCCTGGGAGCCCTGTTGCACCGACGGCCGCCCAGATGGACCACACACGGGACACGATGCTGCGCTGCCCGCCATCGCGCCGCAAAACCAGGAGACCGGCATGACCCGGCACCGCCACTTGCTGCAGCAGGCAGCAGGCCAGGCCCAGGGTCCATGGCGCCGCCAGGGCTGCGCCAGGCATGACATGCGCCCCAGATTCTGATCGCCTGTCACACGGGCGCGAGCGCATGCGGCTTGAACTGCGAGGCCGCGCGCGTGTCGGGGCTGCACGCGCCGCTGCGCGGCAGCAGCTCGCACTGCGCGTAGTGCTGCGCCGGCCCCACACCAGACACTCAGATCGCAGGCGGCTTAGGTTTGTCAACATTAGGAGCACCACGCATTTCTGGTGCATGTCATCAACTGTTGTTGCCTGATTGCTGCTGCATCATATGACAGGACACGCATAATGCAGCCAAGCCAACCACCAGCAAGACCATGGCCGGCTTTGCGGTGCTCTCGTGCATACAATGATCAAGGGGGCCGGTGATACAATCAGGGGTCCTGATGCGGTGGGCGGCCTGCGCGCCTGCAGCAGCTGGTCGGCGAGCACGAGCGCGACCATGGCCTCCACCATGGGCACCGCGCGCGGCACCACGCACGGGTCGTGCCGCCCGCGCGCCACCAGGTCGGTGTCCTCGCCCTCGCGGCTGACCTGCGCGCCGAAGGCGGCAGTCAGGGTTTGGTTGCAGGGTTTCCATGGCACCTGCCGCTTGGTCAGCGTCCTCGCTGTCACAGTTGGCCTCTACACTCTGACTAGGAAACAGGGCTAGGTTGTAGGAACTGAATGCAATGCGCCACCAGCTCCCATGTGTTGGCCTGCGCTGTCAGATTGGGAAGGGGAGTCAGGCGGTGCTCCAGTGTGACCTCTGCGACAACCTAACTAGAGTATGCCTATAATCCTGCAGACGGAAGCAGCCCCACATGCATATCCTGGATGCATCGTGCAGGCACTGGATGCATGTCTGTCACTGGATGCATGGCACTGGATGAAGTAGATTCCATGTCATGCCATATGTAGGACAACGGTGGCGAGATGATGCAAGGCGCTGGATCACGAGGCACAGAGAGCGTGAATCAGCCTGGAGCCCACTGGAGAATGCTTGGGTGTCTCTGTTCGCGCACCGTCTTCTGCTTGCGGCTGATGGTGCTCGTGGGCTTGAACGCGAGCTTCACGACAATCGTCTCGCCGTTGGCTAGCCCGCCCTGAATGCCACCAGACCTGCAAAGTGCTCGCTTTGCTCAGGGCTTGTACTGAAGACCAGTGGCATCGCCAGCAAGCGTGTGCCCCCGTGTGGCAGGCAGGGGCCGCACCGGTTTGTGCGCGTTCGGACCTCGCCGTCCGGCGACATGAAGAACTCGTCGTTGTGCTCCGAGCCCAGCATCCGTGCGCCCGAAAACCCGCTGCCTATCTCGATGCCCTGCGCAAAGAACGCGCCATCAGCGGCTTTCGTAGTACGCACATGCTGCACTGGCCCCTCTCAGGCACACAAGTTTAACCTATGAGCAGACGTGCTGCCACCTACTGGACAGATTTGCTGCCGCCTATTGGAGCGGTTGTTGAGGGATCCCGCGCAACCGCTGCACTCCCAACTACGCGCCACATGCACACGGCGCTTGAGCCGGGCCTTGAGGGTCTGCAGCGGCGAGGCTGGGCAGGTGCACGTGCACGGTGTGTGCGCCACGCCATGCACGCCAACCTATTGGGTCTGGCAGAGGGCCACCATGGCAAGGAACTGAGCGCGCGCCTTGGTCGCCGGCAGCGACATGAGCGCCTTGGCCAGCTCGGCCTCCAGCTTGTCAAACACGGGCGCGCCGATGCCCTTGGGGCAGCGCCGCACAACGCACGTGACCTCGCCGCCGCATGAGTCGCCGCGCAGGCGCACCTCGTCGATCGCTGGCCCAGCGCACACACTGAGTCAGTGTGCGCATGGCAGGAGATCTTGCCTAAACTGGCAGGGAGACACGCTTTCAACACATGGCACCGCGCATGCCTACAGGCCCCCCGTTTCAGCAATACCTGAAGCCACAGAGGACACCCCTTGGAGGTACATTGCCAGCAGCCAAGCATATCAGTAGCTGCCAGTGAACGCTTTCTTGCAAACAGACGCTGCCGCGTGCTGGTCACTGCACTGCTCATAGACCTGTTGCGCAGACGACACACCACAGCACAACCCCAAGCATCGCTTGACAGCGGCACAGGGCGCACCTTTGTACATGGCCGCGGCGGCCTCCTGGTCGGGGCAGCGCACGTCGTTGGCCTCCACGTCCGCCAGCGTGAACGCCTCGTTGTCCACTTCGCAGGTGACATCACGCACGCGGTTGACGTAGGCCAGAATCTGCCGCAGATATCCTCTAGCTGAAGCAGTCGCGCACTGCATGGGTTGCTGTGGCAGCACATGCTCTGACCCTGCCTTATGAGCCCAGCATTCACAGACACACCTCCTCACAGGCACATATCATGCATCCTGCCAAAGCTTACCAATAAGCAAGAGAGATAAGCGTAGTGAATGTATGGCACACATGCACTGCAGGGTTCCAGACAGCAATGAGTGGTGGCGAATGCATGGAAAGCTGTCCCTCTTGCCATGGCCATGACCTTGCTCTCCAGTGCGTTATGTCACAGTATGCCGGAAGCGCGCCGGAAGGGGGCAGCGGGCGCAGCGCGAACCTCGACGCCGCCTATGATGTGCAAGAGCTTCTTTGCAACAGCGCCCGCAGCTACGCGGCCGATGGTCTCGCGCGCTGACGACCGCCCGCCGCCAGCGACGGCGCGGATGCCATACTTCATGTCATAAGTCGCGTCGGCGTGCGAGGGCCGGTATGCCAGCGACATCTCGGAGTAGTCCTGCGACTTCTGGTCGGTGTTGGGTACCATGATACAGATTGGCGTGCCAAGCGTTTCGCCGTTTGCCCAGCCTGCACCAGGGCACGCTGTTTGCTTGGTTGCTCCAAAGAAACTTCAACTGAGAAGAGGGCCCAGCGCCGTGCATACAGCACAGTGCTGCGTGCGCGCAACGCGCGGCCCTCACACAGCGAAACAGTGACAACCGTATAATTTGCTTGGGAGTGCAAGCAGAGCGGCTTGCATGCGCACAGCCCAGCTGGTGAGGCTGCGGCAGCCTTAGGCCGTGGTGTGGGAACGGCGGCAGCAGCGGCCAGCGCACCCGAGTATATTTCGCAGGTGTCTGACTCCTTCCGCGGCGTAGTGATGCGGCTCTGCCCGGGCCGCCGGCGGTCCAGCTCTGCTTGGATCTCCTCCTTGGAGATGGGCAGGCGCGGAGGCACGCCGTCCAACACGCACCCGACGCCCTTGCCGTGCGACTCGCCAAACGTGGTCACGCGAAACAGAGTGCCAAAGCTGCTGCCGCCGGCGTGCACAACCAGCCGACCACAGCGGCCGGACCGCTGCTGCGCAGAGTGCAGGCTGCAGCGACCGCTGTGTGCCGCGTCGAGGAGGAACGCGCAGGGCGCCATGGCGCAGGCCGCCGTGTGTCAAGACGCGCTGTATCTCTTTTTACCTGCTGCACAACCAGTGGCGGTCCAGGACTGAGCAGCAAGGCAGCAGGCAGGAGTCAGCATCCAGCCATAATCGGCCATAAACGGGGGGATGGCGGTCTCTCTTATATATCTAGGGTGCCTATCTGTGATCTGAACTGAGCTGCTCTCGAGCTGCACAGCAATTACAGGCTGCGCATTAAGCGCTCTTCGCCTGCCATCGTGTGCGCTAGCCACAGCATCTCCAATGCCTGCTCCAATGCTGCTCACATGCCGTGATTCTTTGCCCATCTGCGCGCCAAGCAGGCATGTCAGGACACTGCCGCCGCGGCCCGCGGCGCGGCACTGCGGCCGGCCATCTGCTCCTCGACACACTGCTTGGAAGGCTGCAACCTGGTATGCAACTGTGTTGCATACCCTTTAGACAGGCTGTAGCAGGCGGCGTGCTGCGCATCTTACATACTGCAGATAATAAGGCAGCACTGGTCTCTGCAGGGCCCGCTGCAGGACGTGCCGCTTGCGTCTGCAGGCAACGGCAGAGGACGTGGACGTTGACATAGAGGAGGACGCTGTGCGCTCCCGCAAATCATACAGCCTGCAAGCCTTCCATCAGGTGTCCAGGCTTACCAAGCACGAGCTCTTACCAGGCACGCGTGCGTGTGCGCGCCAGATGTCCCGCATGGAGAAGAGCATAGAGAGCACGAAGCGCAGCTTTGCAACCGTGCGGACCGGTCGCGCCAACCCCTCGATGCTCGACCGAGTAGAGGCACGGCCCAGCGCGCACCCGCATCCGGCCGCGCCACACTGCTGCTTGCGCTTGCCGTGACGCGACTGGCTGTGCAGGTCGACTACTATGGAGCGCCGACGCCCGTGCGGCAGATGGCTAACGTGTCTGCGCCAGAGTCCAGCCTCCTTGTCATCCAGCCGTATGACAAGAGCTCGATACCGGCCATAGAGCGGGGCATCATGCAGTCCGACCTGGCGCTGACCCCAAACAGCGACGGCAACGTCATCCGCCTGAACATCCCGCAGCTCACTGCGGTGCACAGCCCAGGTTGTATTCCAAGCGGGTCGGCCAGGGGTGCTGCTTACCTTTCTGCGCCATTGACCCAGGAGGTCTGTGTAGAAAGCTCAAGAGTCTGTATTACTTGCCAAACAGCCCTGCATGACGTCAGATAGCAGCCAGCTTATCATGCAAAGTAGTTTGCGCTTTTCAATCACTGCACGCCAGCTCTGTGTCAGGTCAGGTGGTCTGGCAGGCCCTTCTTTATGTGAGACACAGCATGCGGCTGCCTGCACAGGACCGGCGAAAGGAGATGGGGAAGCTGGTGTCCAAGCTGGGGGAGGAGGGCAAGGTGGCGATCAGGTGCGCAATAGCTGGCATGTATGATCACCATGTCATTTCAGTGCATTTCGTAACAGCCTTTCGACAGTACAATATTAAGAGCATCTGTCACGCGTTCAAGCAGGTTACGGCGTCAACACGCATGACATGCTTGCTGTTTCCGCAGCGTGTGGCGCCTGTTAGCGCAGCTGCACTTGCGCTGCCTACGATGCCACCATGGGAGAAGGGTATAGTTGAACGGACGCTCTGGACAAAGTTGTTTCAAACAAGTAGCACAGTGAGTCTGACCTGAGGCCTGTGCGCATCTGCATGATGCAGGAACGTGCGGCGCGACGCTATGAAGGCGGTGGATGCCTCGGAGAAGAGGGGCGACCTGGGTGAGGATGAGGCCAAGGCGCTCAGCGATACCGTGCAGGAGCTGACAGACGACTACGTAAAACAGGTGCGTGTTGGATGATGTGCTGCTGAGGCAGGATTAAGACTCAAAAAACGGGCTTGACAGTGTGCTCAATAAGCTAATCACAGGTCGCAGATTTTTGCTTGCAAGTTGTGGATGGACCAAACATCAAGCCTGACTTCATGCAATGACTGCAGAGATATTGCTGCGAAGCAGAATCGGGGTGGGCGTCTGGCGGGAGCACGCAATACTTGAGAGTGATCCACTGCAGGAGCAGCCGGCTTATGGGGAGCTGTCTTTGTCGTGACCCCCGGTCTGCCGCAGGTGGACGCTCTGGTGAAGGGGAAGCAGGATGAGCTGAGCAAGGTGTAAATGCCGAGCTTCAGCAAGAATCTGTAAGCATACTGCAGCCCCCAGGTGTGGCTTGACATGCTTGACATGCCAGACCGATGCTGCACCCCTGCTGCAGCCCCCACTTTCTACAGCATGGGAATGCAGCAAGGACAGGGGTTTGTAACAGCCGGATTTATAAGCAGGTTCCCCCTTAACCTCGCTTGCCATGGCGCAAGTCTTCACAGTTCTGACCTTCCTGCTCAATGTGCGCTGTAGCTGTAGCTGACAAGGTGCCGATGGCGTCAGGCACACCTCAGTACCTACTGTGTGGTATCATGACAAAAGCACAGACCGAGGGAAAGGCTATGAAGCAGCCTTTCTTCACAGTGTTATACCGCAGATGGGACATGGGGACACAGAGGCGCCTGTTTCAATATGCACCAGGTCACACCGATCTGACCAATAAGGCCCGCCCTGACAACAGACACTCATGAGACTCTGAGGCACATGTAGCGCACAAGCAGCCCACTGTGCTACTTCCACCAGGGGCGGTCAATGACAGGTGCTATTGCCGTAAACCTAGTGGGGATAGGGACGGCTGGCAGATGCCAAGGCGGCAGTTGGTTGCAGCCCTCCAGCGCCCAGCTCAATAACATGCATGTAGTAGCACGCACCGAGGTGCGGCCAGTCTGCTGCGTGGACCATAATGCTGGATGCAGCACGCGCAGCTAACACCCTGCTCAATGCCTGAAGTGGCGCACGCCAGTGGTGACGAGCACCACGCCATACTGGTTGCAGCAGGCGACCGCATCGCCGTCCCGAAGTGAGCCTCCTGGGTGCGCGATGGCGGCCACGCCCGCCGCGCACGCCTTCTCCACTGAGTCGCCCCAGGAGAAGGGGAAGAAGGCGTCGCTGGCCAGCACCGAGCCCTGCCGTCCACATTGAGCGTTGCGCTGCAGTATCGCACAGTGTGAAGTGCACAAGTAATTGCAATGCACAGAGGTGTACGACCCTGAGTTCAAGGCGCTGCGGCATCACACTGCATGCATAGATATTACTGTACAGGTACCTCTCGCAAACATGCACAAAAGTGCTGCTATCTCTCATGCCACAGCAGTGCAGTATTTTTGACGTTAATGAGTCAGACATACCTTTGATCACAGCGCCAAACATGGTATTTGGCCGCAAATCACCTACAGACTTGCTCAACATCAGCAGGAGGCAAGTGATCGCGCACCTTGACATCTGCGCCCGCCTTCTCAAGCGCAATCTCCACGCTCTTCACGCGGTTGGGCTGCCCGCTGCCCATGCCGAGCAGGCGGGTGTCTTTCGCGACGGTGATCGCGTTGCTCTTCACATGCTTTACGCACCGCCAGGCAAAGCGCAGGTCTTCCAGCTGCTCCGGCGTCGGCTGCGCAGCGGAGTGCCGATTCGATCAGAGAGCTCTGCTGCAGGCTACATGCAGCGCAACAGCATTGCACACCGCATGGCTTCTGGCAGACTGCAAGCAGCCCAGATTCCAGTAAATCACTTCAGAATGGCACACGGAGCATTGGCAGTGCCATGTTGGACGCTGAGCCAGGCACTGCAGGGCACAGTCGCAACCCCGCCAAATCACGAATGGCGACCACGGACGCCAACAGTCTGCACCCATGAGAAGCCCTGCAGCTCCTGGGCCTGCGTGCGCAGCACACTCTCCTTTGTGCACAGGCATGCATGCCCCGGGCCGGACCTGCTTCTCAGACACCACAGAGAACTCGATGTCCTCCGGCGCCAGCGCATCGGCCTCCTGCTGCAACCAGCCGCCTGCCGCAGCGCATGCACGCATCGCATCAGAGGTACCACGCAGGGCCCACTGCGCGCCCGGTCCAGGCTAGGGGCATGGCATGGTGTAACACTCATGCGGGTATGCAGGAGACAGCGCATGACAGCGGCTACGACGGTAGCCGGACACAGCTGTTGTGAGGGGCGCACTGCTGGTGCCCACCCCTGGTCTATTGCTTGAGCACCTACAAACTAAGCTTGTCATGTACCACAGCATTGTACGGTGTTGAAGCCCCGGAAGTGCAACGGGCCCGGGGGGCACCAGCGACCTGGCGCAGCGAGCGGCCTGCGGGCGGCCGCGGCGGCGCCTCCAGGATGCGCAGCGTCTTGGACTTGCCCTTGAGCTTGGCCAGGCCCTCCGGCGTGTACCCCGGCGCGACCACGATCTCGTAGAACATGCGCGCCTCGCCGTCGGTGGGGCTGCGGAACTGGCGGACCTCCTCGGCCAGCGCCTCGTCCACCTCCCTGGCGCGCCGCGCACATCCGTGTCGCCACCCCTGTCCTGCGGCGCGCCACTAAGCGGAGCCATGCATGTACACGGTCTCACTATGGATCTGCAGGACTGGCGAGCTGCTTTGACCCGCGCCTTTGCCTTCCCTGCGCTACCTCGCCCGAACATTCTTCCTTGAAAGAACTTACCAGGGCGTGGCGGGGCAGGGGTGCGCGGCGGAGCGCGCCTGTTGAAGGCGACGATGCCGCCGAACGCAGAAATGGGGTCCGCGCGCACGGCCAGCCGGTACGCCTCCAGCAGGTCGCCGCGGCTGGCGATGCCGCAGGGGTTGGTGTGCTTGACCACCACGCAGGTGGGGTCGGGGAAGTCGCATGCGGCGCCATACGCCGCATCGCCATCCAGGTAGTTGTTGTACGACATCTGCCGCTCGGCCCCAGGGGCTCAGGCCTACCCTAACCCTAATCCTCATGGCCGTCAGCAGCAGGGGCACCTGCTGCAAATGCAGGGCTGCCGCCATCCTCTGCATGACATGCACTCGCCACACTGCTCGCATCTTCAGGGAGGGTGGGACTGTTGTGACGGTGCTGCAGCAGGTGACTGGGAGTGGCCAGCCATGCAGCCCCTCAGCCGCCTTTGGCTCCCACACCACCCCCCTCCCCACGCACACAGGCGGCTGGCCCAGGCTGAGGCGCGCCCGGCAGCGCCGCACCTCCTTGCCGTGGTGCTGGGCGGCCCGGGCGATGCCGCCGCGGCCGGCCTCGGCCAGTGAGGCGTCCAGGTATGCGGCCGCCGGCTGGTGCGGGTTCTCGCCGTACCGCAGGCCCGCCAGCAGCCGCATCGGCACGCTCTGCTCCGGCGCCGGCGCCCCGCCGCCTGCGTTCCACAAATAATTTCTGATTGGCTCAGCTGTAAGTCCACAGAGCAGTGTGTCCCTGAAGGTGAGCAGACCGGGCGGGCATGCACAGAAGAGCGAGGATAAGAGAACCTGCTTGCACAGCCTGCTGTGATGAGGAGGAGGCCACTAGACAGGCACACAGTCTGCCGCAGCTCGCGCTGCCGACTGGGCCACGCCCGGCACGGCGGCGCACCGATCTGGCCCCACAGCCACTCCGCGACTGTGCTGTCATATGTGGCGCAGTGCTGGAAGGCCTTCCAGGCGAGCCGCCGCCGCAGCTCGGCAGGCGGCCCCGCGTCCCCGCCCTCGCGCAGCGCCCCAAGCAGCTCCCCATAGTCCGCAGGGTCCTGCAAGGAAGCGCAGCCGCTAGCAGGTTGCGCTGCTTGGCACACCCAAATGTAGCATGCATGAAGAGAGACAAGCCCTGTAGGGCATTTGTCGGGTATTCCGGGAGACTCTCCTGTGTCTCACACAAAAGTCAAAGTTCTCAAACATATGTCGCTGCACAGCATGCTTGCCTGCATGCGTACAGACGCACTGCAAGCACGGGCAGGTAGTATGCGCATAAGTCGGCGACCATGGCAAGACATGCAGCTGGGCAGCGCGTCACACGTCGGCTGTGAGCTGGCCTGGTCAGGCTCCAGGGCAGACCGGGAGCCGCTGCGGGCAGCGGGCGCACCACCACGACCGTCACATGCGCGTGGTTCTTGGCGGCGGCGCGGATCATGGCAGGGCCGCCGATGTCGATGTTCTCCACCGCGTCCTCGTAGCTCGGCGCGCGCGCGGCAGTGACGGTCGCGCGGAAGGGGTACAAGTTCACGACCGCCTGCGCCTCCGCAGCAGGCCGGCGTGGGGAGGGTGCGACGCCTGGGTGAGGTGGCGGGTAGCCGCACTCCTGCTGATGCATGGCCGGACGCAGCTCAGGCGGTGCCGCGCCCGTTTGTAGGCTTGCATGTGTGCATGTGTATGCACATTCTCAGCCGCCTCGCATATCAAACCACGCACCCTCTCGGCACGGCGCCGGGCGGCGCCGCACCAGGTCAATGAGGCCGATGCCGTGCTGGTCCAGGGCCGCCATGTGGCCGGGCAGGTCGCGGCGCGCGAGGAGGCCGCCGTGCACGCCGGGGTGCAGCGTCTTCACGCGGCCTGCGCATTCTCGCACAATGCGCACTGCTGGAGGCTGTCCATATTTATATGCACGCCGTCATGCGGTTCACGCATGCGGGCTCCCAGCACGCCAACTCTCACCAGCCAGCGCATTGCTCGCCCTGATGCCTGTAGCAGGTGGTCTGCTGCGTGCTCATCCATGCTCATGCATGCTGCCGGCATTCCATAGAGAGGGGTGAGGCACACCGTCCAGCATCTCCGGAAAGCCGGTCAGCTCCTGGACGCGGCGGACGGGGACGCCAGCGGCTTCCACAGCGGCCGCACTGCCCCCCGTGGACACAATCTCATAGCCCAGCTCCTCCAGGCCCTGCGCCAAGCACATGAGCACATTTATAGAGGGCGTGCGACAAATTCATATGCCAGAGGCAGCAATGCACCGTGGAGAGTTCCACTAACGAACCGGTAACAAGCGTGCATGAGAGCGGTTACCTTGGCGAGGTCGACCAAGCCCGCCTTGTCCGACACTGATATGAGCGCCCGCCTGCTCCCTGCTCCACTCCCTGAATGCACAGTGCTTCGTCAGGCACGTGCAGGGCTGGAGGCAGTGCACGTGGAGGCTCGCCACCGTGCAAAAGGAGCAGGCCGTGCGTTACCTGCGCTGGCCATGGCGACTACCTCCAAAGCGCGCCTGCGTCGAGCCTTGGACTTGCTCGGCTGTCTACACCTGCCAGTGACAGGACACCATGGCCTGAGCTGCGCTCAGCAGCATTCAAATTAAGTATACATGGTACATGGATGGAACACAAAACACGCTACACACAACCAGCACGTATTTTGGAAGCTTAGGAGGCACAGTAGACAGCACCTTCTGCCCTGTGTGTGATTGGCCGGCGAAACGCGCGGGCTGCTGTTACCAGCCGCCGCAAGCGCGAGCAGCCTGTGGTGCTTGCAGGACCTCAATGCCAGGCTCGGGCAACCCAGTGAGGCATGCGCTATCATCGTAGAGTGAGTGGGGCGCAAGTCGAATTGCTTGTGAGCTGATACAAACTGTTGTGTGGCCCTTGCTTTCTATTTGTACCTTTTCACGGTTACACACTGAAGACTCCAGCCAGATTGAACATATCAGCACAAGCGGAGGTCCGGCTGTTGCACGGCCCAAAACAGGTTGCGTAGGGGCACGAGAGCCGCGGGCTGGCTGAGGCGGCGCGGGCATGCTGGTCGGCAGGCAGCTCACGCTGCGCTGTGTGCTGTGCCTGGCGCGCGGCCGGGTGCGGCCTCGCCCACGCAGCGCAATAGCACAAGCCCGCGCACGCGAGCCAGGTACTTTGACGCAAGCTTGTGCGCGCTTGCTGCAGGGCCTGGCGCAGCTGCTGCAGGCGGCGCCGCAGCGGGGTGTGAGGGCGCTGCGCACACGCGTGCAAGCGGCCGACGGCTGGCGGACGGCCTTGCAGTCGCAGGGCCGGCGCACCAGGTGCGGAAACACTGCTGCGCCTCCTGCAGCGCATGCTGGCCTGCCCTGTGTCTCAAGCGCAGTGCTCCGATGTATTGTGACCCTTGCGGCGGCGGAGCAGGGAGGACAGCCGCGGCGGGGACTTCCGGCGGCGGCGGCAGCCGGCGGACGGCGCTGCGAGCACGGCGCTGCGCTTCGGGCCGCGTGACGAGGCAGCCAGGGACGTCTTGGACGACCCCGTCGCGCGCGACGACTTTGGCAGCACCCGCGACACTGGTGGCCGGGGCCAGCGCGGCGGCACCACAAACGGCTGGCCTGCCGTCGATGCGGGGCGGTATGTGCGTGGTGGCAACGGCGAGCGGCGCGGCGGCGGCGCCGCTGCCGGCAGCTTCAGGCCGGATGACGAGGCAACCTGGGATGCCTGGGACAGACCCGTGCACGACAGCTATGGCAGTGCCGGCCCCCGCGACACTGGTGGCAGGCCAAGTGGGCGGCCGCCCCGGGGCCAGCTCGGCGGCACCGCAAATGGTCGGCCCGCCAACGGCGCGGGGCGCTATGGGCGCGGCGGCGGGGCCGAGCGGCGCGGCGGCAGCGCGGGCGCCGGCGCTTGGAACGGGCAGAGCGACGCGGGCCCCGGGCCTGGGTCGTTGCAGCGCGGCGCTGGCAATGGCACAGCGGGCCGCAACGGCAGCGGCGGCGGCGGCGGCGGCGCCTGGCAGCGCGGCCGGGACGCAGAGCAGGGCGGCTGGGAGCGCGGCAGGGAGGAGCGCGCCGGCAGCGGCAGGCCGATGGCCGGCAACGGCGGCGGCGGCGCGGGGCGGCTATTTGATGCACTGCAGGGCGAGGCGCTGTACGGCGTGAATCCGGTGCTAGGCGCGCTGGAGGCCGGCCGGCGCCGGGTGCACGTGCTCTACGTCCAGGACGGTGCGTGCGCGCTCCGGCCTGCGTGCAGAGCGTGAGGAGGATTGTCTTGTGCATGGTGCGGGACTGGCGTGCTCCAGTGAACCGTGGCATACTCAACGCCGCCACGCGACCTGCCTTTGCCGGAAACAGGACGGGCCCTGTGCGGCGCTACTCACGCTGGCGTTGGGTTGCGCTCACGCAAGTGGGACAACTTCTCAACGTATCCCTCCTATGGGCAGGCCTGGAGGCCGCCAAGCGCAAGGACGGCGCGGCGGTGGCGCGCGCCAAGGAGGCCGCCATGGCCGCCGGCGGGCGCGTGGAGGCCGCGGACAAGCACGACCTCAACCTCCTGGTGGACCACCGGCCGCACCAGGCGCGCTGGGCGCCGTGCGCGGGTGGCGCTGAGGAGGCAGCGCGCGTGTCTGTTTGCACTGTTGTCGGTGTTGTTCTGCCGGAGCAGGGCTTGTATTTAGGTTGACCTGGTGGTGTGCGCCCCTCATCATGCAATGTCTGGCTGCAGTCTGATGCCCCCTGCTCCGCTTCAATGTGCACAGGAAGCTGCTGCACTGCCTGCCGCTAAAGGGTCCATTGGCCGCTAACAGTGTGCAGTCCACAGCTGCTGTGGCTGTCCCGGCCTAATGTAAGATCATGCTGCATGCTGTTGAGGAATGCTGGTCTGGTCTGCAGGGCCTCGTGCTGGACTGCTCGCCGCTGGCGTGGGCGCCCCTGAACACGTTCCCGAAGGCCGCGCGCGGGGGCGCCCTTCCCGTGTGGCTCGCGCTGGACGAGATCAGCGACCCGGTGAGGCCCGTTGCTGCCCATCATTCCTGATCTAATGAGGTGGTGGTGGATGTGATGAGAACTGTCTCACTGTCCAAAGGCCTCTGACCTGGTAGGGTCATTACTGTTTTCCTTTTGCAAGCGTAGGAACTGCGTCATTGGCAGACGAACGCAAACCTGCGCTACTTAGCTGCTGACGCGTGCGCACGACCTGGGGCCGCGCAGCAAAACCTGGGCGCAGCGCTTCGGGCGGCGTACTTCCTGGGGGCGACGGGCGTGCTGTGCTGCGGCCGCAACTCGGCGCCGCTCTCGCCAGCTGTCAGCAAGGTGCGCCGTCCGGGCGCCCTTGCGTTTGCCCCAGGGCAAGCTTCAGGGTTTGCATGCAGGCGGGCTGGCAACATGTCTACTGGTATCAATGCATATATGGTGTCAGGGTATGCAGCGCCTGCATGGCCATCTCACTACATCAATTGCTCAATCTGTGTGCCGCAGCAAACCTGAGATGGTATGTCCTTGGGCAAGGCTGGTGAGCCATTGTGCCTGGCTGCATCCAAGCCCGGCGCTTGTTCAGTGCTGAGGTGGTGCCGCAGGCAAGCGCGGGCGCGCTAGAGCGCATGGATGTGTACGCCTGCACGAGCATGCCGCGCACGCTGACGCAGGCCGCCGAGGCAGGCTGGCACGTCATCGGTGCGGGGTACCTCTTGGCAGCTATTTGAAGGGGCGTGCATGCGTTGCAGCGAAGGAAGAGTGGGTGGGTGCAGCCGTGCGCTGGTGCAGGCGGCAGCGCGGCACGAAGACCTATGAGGGCTGGCGGCTGCGCTAGCCTGCAAGTCATGGCGCAGAGCAAGGGTTGGACGTGCCTGTTCGCACAGAGCGGCAGAACAGTGCGCTCTGCGCTGCAGCGCCATGGGACAAAAGTGCAACACTTGCAGGATGCGCTGCAGTGGCTGACGCATTGTTTGCGGAGCGCTCAGGCGGCGGCAGCGAGCCCGACGCGCGCGACTGCCGCGGCTTTGCGCTGTCGCGGCCGGCCATCCTGGTGGTCGGCAGCGAGGCGCGCGGCCTGCGGCCCGTGGTGCGGCGCGCATGCCAGGCGCGGGCCCTGGTCCGGCTGGGTGTGTGGAAGGGCAGAGGGTGTTGCTTTGTATGGGGGTCCCTTGCAGTGCGGCTGCGCAGCGGCTGGCAGTAGTGCCTTCTCGAGTATCAAGGACAGGATTTGTTCTTTCTTTGCTTTTGTGCTGTTGCAAATGCATGCATTGCCAATTCAGAGCTATCCGCATCCTTTATGCCGTGTATGCTCGTCACTTCCAAAGCGGCTAAAAGCAAGAATTGTTCAGGGCGTGTGCTTGTCCCAGGGGCCTGTACAGTACATTGCTTGAGCGCCACATGTCTGTCTGCGCCACAGCTGGCCAGCGTCTCGCGCAGAGCTGGACGCTCAGGCATATGATGGCACAGATAGGGATACATGATGCTACCTGCGTGCCCGCGCAGGACGTCCTCCGCATTGCGCCTGCGGCCCAAAGCAGCGAGCGCGAGGCGCCGCTCGGCGTGGACAGCTTGAACGTGTCCGTCGCGACGGGCATCCTGCTGCACCACTTGCTCACGGCTGTCGCGCCCGCCTGAGCTTGTCAGATGAAGCTCTTGTGTTTTGCGGAGTAGGACAGGTAAGGGCGCCTGGGTAGGTGCTTGTGAACTTGAGAGAGGAGAGCATCACGGTCGAAGAGAGAAGGGCTTCAGGCACTGCAGGAATGCATGTAGTGATGTTGGCGTATGCAGTTGGCTGTAGGTGAGACATACTGCCGCTCATAATACACCACATGCCATGGCCTCCACACCTGAGGCAAAATGTCTAGGGGCCACATGGTGTCGCTATCTGCAACCCTCCAGACAACCCGCATTGACATCATACAATGGTGCAGCACACTGGCACCAAGGCAGCAGGGCAACTGCATGCCATTCTGTTGTGCATACAAGACGGAATGACCAAGTCAATTCAGGTTGAGCAGCACCACAATGTGTGGGACTGCTTCCTGGCAAAGTCACGGACATTTCGACTCCTGCGCACCGCAGGCCGCATGCCATGTGCAATACTCGCACCACTCAGACCCCAGATCGCAATCACCGAGCTCAGCACGGCATGCTGATAGCTTCTGAGCAGATGGGCAAACCGCACCATGCAAAGCAGCGCGCTAGCGCTGCCTGAGGTCTGAGGCGCCCTGCGCGGGGACAAATGCGGCAACGGAGAGGTGCGCGTCCTGCTCGGCGAGCGCCTTGGCCGCGGCGCCGGGCAGCAGCGCCTCGCTGACCAGCAGCGCTGTGGTGGTCGCGTTGCGGCCGCGGAAGTCCTGGCGCGCGGGCACGCCGCGGCGTCAGCTGCCCAGCATGCTTGATATGGTCGCAAGCCATGGTGCAATAACGGCGCTTGCCCGGCCGCTCCAATGAGATGGCGGACAGATAAGAGCACACGCATGCCGGCTGCTGTTTTGCACACACATGCCGCCTATCAAGCTCAGGTCCAGCCTGTCACGAGGACTGTCGTCCAGCTCTCATGGGAATGCATTTGAGTCGATACTGGCATGTGGGAAACCTGTGCCTTAGGCGCCCATAGATGCAACACCCGCAAGCTATTGCCTTAAACATAGACCAACTGTGTGCACGTCAGTCCTGCTAAATTACGAGCGCCACGGCCAGATGCGTGCCGCACCACAAAGACCTCGCCAGGCGGCACGCCGCCGCCGAGCGCGAGCACGGTTTCGCGGTAGCGCATGCCCGTGCGCATGGTGGCGGGGCCGTCGGACAAGCCAGCCTCCTGGAAGGCGTTGAAGCCGTCGGCCGACAGCACCTGCCAGCATCGGCTACACTGTCAGCTCGGCCGCCATATGCCAGCTGTCATAGTGTCACGATGCTGGCCAACTGAGCCGGTATGGGATCATGGTACATCGGGGGCGGGCACCGTCTCTGCTACTGCGACTTCTACTGCACGCATCACTGCAAGCCCAGGACGCCAGCGGCACGGCCCAGTGCACAGGCAAGGTCTCCTGTGCGGTGCGGTGCCCTACCCTACCCTAGCGCAGTGCCAAGACAGCGGGCCTCAATGCCGCCTCGCAGGTGGGAGGGCGCGCCTCTGCCCACTTGTACGAGTAGTACCTGCGGGCCCCCGAGCATGACGTCACAGCAGCCTGGCAAGAGCTGGGTGGCAGGGCAGTGCGGGCCCCGCGTATCCAACACAGGCTCTGCGGCATGCGGGCGCGCTTGCAGCGGCTGCTGGGCTGCGCTCAATTTCATTCTGCCTGGGCGCTCTGCAAGGCATGCATGGCGCGCATGCATTTCAATTTTGCAGCGCCCAGCGGCTCTGTGTACTAGAGCGGTGAGGCCTGCAGGACGTGCGGGCTGCTTCGCAATCAGTTACGCGCCAGCCCGGCTGCACGGTACCCCAGCCCAATGGCGTGCCGTCGGCAGTGGGCTGTGCACGTATTGACATGGGAGCAGAGAGGCGCACCCCGCAGCGTAACCATCACTGAAGATGTGGGCGAAGGAGCAGAGCCACCTGGCGCGGCGCAGCCCACAGGCGCTAGATTGCCGTGCAACTGCACTCCAGTACAGCACGGTGCAGAACATACATGTGTGAGCAAATGACAGGTTGACACGCATCCTTAAGTATTTGCAAAGAGCAAAATTGACGAGACGCGTTTGGTATGACATACAATCATCTTGGCTGTTCATCAGCACAGCTGTTCCAGACCCTAAGGCCAGCCATGTCAGCGCACTTGTCCTCCTCTAGCCGCGGCAGCACAGTGGTGTTGGAGATGACCTCCTTGTAGAGCGGCGACTCCTCCACGGTGGCGTTTGCGCGCGGCACGTAGCTGCTGTACAAGGCCAGGTCCATGATCGCATAGCGCAGCTGCCGCAGGCTGTCGGTGCCCTGCCTGTACAGCAAGCGCGCCACACGCTCAAGATACATCCATGTGGCGCCAGTGTCAGTACGTGCATACTAGCATCAATGCGCACGATGCAAACGCATGCACCATGCACATCCATCTGTACTCAAAGAGATCCTGTGTGAACGCTTGGCTGACCGCACTGTGTTGCCATGGTCCCACCCGGCAGTGGCGAGCAGGCGGCCACATCGGCTGAGCCCATAAGCATGTTGCACGGACAGGACGTCCTGTTCTGCTGTGAGCACGGGCCAGTCAGCATGCGCTGAGGCGCGCCTGCCTGGCTGGCCTGCGCTCGGATAGCGTCCATCGAGCGCACCCGCCAATGAGCAGGCCTGGATCACAGTCCTGAGCATGGGGGCCAGGGCAGCATGCGCTCGCTGGCACACCTGAAGTTCCGTGCGGCCAGGAGCCTGGCGCGCAGGTCGCCCGGCATCGGCGCGCCGGTCTGGTAGTGCCGGGCGATCCCGTTGAGCGTCTGCTCGTCGTATGGCCTGAGCGCTGAGATGCTCTGATCAGCATGCATGCTATGGCAGAAAACAGGATTGGACCTGGAAATGACATCGTGCGCGCTGTAGATGAACAGCTGACCTCACAACCACAAGTGCTGCAGGGATGGCATGGGTCCCTGCAAAGAGATAGCAGCCAAGCGCCCTGGCTGAGGGCAGACCAGAACTCCATGAACTGGCTGGGCTCCTCAACGGCGTCCTCCGGGATGCCGCTGGTGCCAGCTACAAAGTAGTCCGTCTGCTCGGTCAGCATGAACTGCAGCGCGTGGCCGTGCTCATGGAAGACCGTGCGCACGTCCCTGCAGTCGCGGGTGCAATCCATGGTCACCTACTTTGAGCCGTGGGGCGAGCTGTGCGATGGTTTGTAATCATAGCAGGCTGGGTACACAGCAGGGTGTACCAGCTGACATGTAGAAGAAAATAGTGGATATGCTGCAGTCTGAACGCAGAGGGGGGTTTCTCTACAGTGCCAATCAGTCATAGACCAGCCATTATGCAATGTTGCTGTCAAAGCACACTCTGGAATGAAAGCAAGGCGTTGAGGTTCTAAGCATGCGCAAGGCGCCGCACATTTCAGACCCATTGCAGCCAGGCGTGTCACGCATGCTGCAACACGCTTCCCTGCTCCTGGACGGGGCCGTGAGGTCGACAGAGGAGGCTCATGAAGCTAGGGAAGTCGCGCGCACCCCATGTCAAGCAGCGAGGGCTCGCTGCCAACGGGCGGCGGCAGCGCAGTTATGACGTACGCAACCGGCAGCCGAACAGCCTGCCCCGGGGGCGCCAGCAGCTTGGATGCCGCGACCGCGCCATACATCCAGGACCCTTGGCGCTTCTCTGCACGGGCGATGCGCGCATGCACTTGAAAGCTTGCCAAGCTGTGAGCTCAAAGCTCGAGCCTCTTGGTCACTGAGGTGTGCACGAGCGCAAGCGCCGGCATGCCAAGCACCAATATGCAGCTAATTTCAAACGCAGCGATGACCGCGCAAGAAAAACAAGCTCACCTAAGCCCTTCATAAGAGGGGTAGAGCGCTTAGCTGCCCACTTGCTTGACAGGCAATACACAAGGAAAGAGTCTGTGCACACGTGGTGCTGGTCGCGCCGACAGACCAGCCACAGGCACGTGCAAGGCATGCGTGCACCTGGGCGCGCGTATGGGTCAAAGTAGAGGTGCGCGGCCAGCTGGCCGTCCTTGTAGACGCGGTAGAAGCGCACGGAGGGGTGCCACACGGGCACCTCGCCGTCGGCCGCCTGGTAGCTGGTGTTGAAGATGCGCTGGTGGAGCTGCCGCGCAGGTTCACGGCCACGTTTTACTCGTCCCATATGTACCATAAATTACGCATGCTACAGGGCACCGCTTTGACAGAAACATATTGGCATGGAGCGCGTGGCTCGTACATCTCTGATCGCGCTCAGTCCTGCTCAGGCTGTCCAGCTCCTTATGGTAGCCAGGCAGTGCCGCACAGCGCTGGCACACAGCAGCGCCTAGTGCGACTCTGCTGCTGTGCCACCGCCCTCGGGCAGCTGGGGCCACAGCAGCGCGAGGCATGTGCGGGACGCGCACGCTGTGCATGCCATCGAGCACAGTGGGCAGCGCAAAGTAGGGGCGGATGTCCTCGTCCGAGAGGTTGAACTTGGCCATCTGCAGCTTCGACTTATAAAAGGACTCGTCCCACGTCTCCAGCGGACCCCGCTTGCCCTGCAGCCCTCAGCACCGCGCTGCTGCTGATGTCCACAGTCGGAGAGCTCAGGCACTGAGCGGCATGCTGGCAGTACGTCCTCGGGACAAAACCTCATGGCGTGGCACTTGTGTTAGCGACTAACATTAGCGCTCATATAACCATACAGCTGTTTCCTTGGCAATGCAGAGAAGGGTTTGTTGCATGCTTGACTTCAAAACGCACTGTTCCGCCTGTTGGGTGGTGGTATAGGTCTTCACACAGCCCCATTGTTTGCATCTGCAGAGCACAGGGCGCTGGGTGCGCGCATGGGCCGGGGCCAAGTGCGGCTCAGTGAAAGGGAGCAGACCTGCCCGTCAGCAAAGGCAGAGAGCTCCTCGTAGTCCTGCTTGGCGGCCGGGTATGACACGGCGCGCAGCTGCTCCAGCAGCTGCATCGCGGTCGCCGGGGTGGCCATCTGCGTGCGCGGACTGTCAGGCAGGGAGCCCAAAGCAACTCAAACAGCAAGCATGCTCTGCAGATTCTTTGACACTAGCGAGGCCTGCACGAGCATACGGGATGCTCCATGAACGGGGTCAGGTCGTTGCAAGCCCAGGCAGGATGCACCTCACACAAAATTAGGACTACCTGTTCAGCATATGCATACATGCGCGACTACGTAAGCGATGCCATGGAGCACAGCTAGTAGAGGGTGTACATGACCACATCTTGCGCACAGGCTATTCTGCATTAGCTGCTCTAGGGAGCGCGGGATACTCCACACACTGCCGCAGGGGCGCGCTGTACAAGAGCCGGTCTACATTGTGCGGCGGCTGTGAGTCGCACCCTGTCAGCCAGCGCATAATCCGTGTAGCTGCTGTAGTTCAGCAGCTGGGCCTCCGCGCGGCGCACGGCAAAGATGCGCTCGACAATGGGCTGGTTGTCTGTGCTGCCGCTTGTGGCGCGGCTGATGTACGCCCTGTACGCCTGCTCGCGCACAGTCCTGCGCGAGCACAGAATCTTGTTATTCCATGTCGCTATGGGATTGTGTGGTTCTGCGCGTGCTTACGCATGTCCTCACGTATTGAGCCTCAAGGCTAGCAATGCCCTGTGCCATGCACGCGCATGGCCGCTTAGAAATGAGGACATGCAGGTATGTGTGATGCAAAATGTTTAGAATTGTGCGGAAGTGCGCGGCTGCAGCACACACATGGCGACACAAAGCTGGCATGCTTGACTGGTGTGATACGTGGCGCGATGGAGGGACGCATGGACCACATGCACAGTGGCAAAGAGACGGCTTGATCAACTCCCAGACTGGCAGGATCGATGCAATGGCACAGCAAACAGGGAGCGCAAGCCAGGGGGGCCAGGGCGTACGCATTCTCGCCATGCTCCAGGATGGGGCTGAGGCTGGCAGCGTTCAGGGTGACGAGCCATGGTCCCGCCTCCGCTGTGGCGTTGGGCGCGCCTGCGCTCTGGCGCGCCTGCAGACCCCAACACACACTGATGATGGAAACCCTCTACATATGTGCCCAAAGCCCATATGCGTTGGGCAGAAGTCAGTCATGGGCATGAGGGCTTTGAAGGAAGCCACGACCTGGTGAGCGCGGGGCTCCACATGCTGTGTGGTCATGCCGGCCACCCCACCTGGACCGCGTCTGCAAACAGCTGTCACGAGGTCTGGTTTGGCAGCGTGATCAAAGCATGCAGGATTTCTCACCAGCAGTGTGATGAAGCGCACCATTTGCCGTCCTCTACGCTGCCTGTTCTGGTTGCTGACCGGCGGGGCCCGCGCCTGCTGCGCCAGGGACGCCAGGTGGGACGGCGGCAGGCCGGCGACCTGGCCCGGCTGCGTCAGCAGCAGCTTGTAGGCCGCCGTGGCGTCCTGCAGGTTGTTGCTGTAGTTGGTGCTCAGCACCTGCTCCTCCGCCTGCAGGTCGTTCAGGCGCTTGCGCGGCCCCTCCTGCGAGACAGGCGCAGATTATCACAGCGCTGCCTTCCGCCTGACACCAATACCATGATAATGTGACTATTGATGCATTTCTCACCGAGCGGTCAGTGCAGAGCAGAATGTGCTCACAGCAGTGCGCTGACGCAGCCTGCAGCTGCTGCGATGCACCTCCACGCCGGCTGCAGTGCATGTCCGGCTCCTATATTCACTAGTACGGACGCACCTCCAGGTTCACGCCGGCCAGCCGGAAGCCCAGCAGCTGCTTGTCCACGATCGTGCGCCGCGCGCGCGGCAGGTCCGCCCAGAGCGGCCCCACACGCAGCGCCTGGAACGCGGCGAACAGCGCCGGGCTCTGTGCAAAGCGCTGCGTGACGGCCGTCGCGCGCGGCTGCACCGCCGCCGCCGCCGCGCGCAGCGCGTCACTGTTCCTCACGCCCTGAACGCCCGCGCGCGCCCTGTCAGCTTCCGGCTCCAGGCCTGCCTCAATTGCGCCGCGCGACTCATAAAAAGCGCCGGCGCGCATTACAGCTCCACGTCTGACGCAACCCAAGCCGCCGTGACACATAGAAATCGTTGGTGCGCACCAGGAGGTGGTCCACGATGCCCCAGGTGCTGTCCAGCCGGTTCTGCATGCGCGTCATGGGGTCCACCAGGCCCTCCCACGTCGGCTGCACGCTCGCCTCGAGCTGGGCCAGCGCGGCCTCCACCTCGTCCAGCGCGCGGCCGATGCCGGCCTCCACATGCATGGGCTGGATCTGGTCGTACAGCGGGAAGCTGGTCACCTGCGCGCGCGCGGCCCAGCGCCGCTCCTGAGGCGACATGGGCGGGGTATGTGGAACGGATGCACCCATCCCCACATCTTTTTGCTTCAGTCTCTCCCGACAAGGGGAGAGCGCGGGGCGCTTGGGCAGATCGCACCCATCTGATGTTGATGCAGGTGATGCTGAATACCAGGGCGGGCTGGATACCCGAGTTAGGCGTGCAATGCCCTTGAGCCTTTCGTGCACACTCCTTCGCCATGAAAGACATGGCAACAGTGTCCGCGTCGCCATGCAGCCGCAGAGCCCAGCAAGCAGCCAGGGCGCTCTGCAGGCTCTGCATCGCCTCGCCTGTCGCACCTGCACGGCCAGGGGCACGCACCGCGAGGAGCGGGTTGTCGCCGGACTTGCGCGCGGCAGCCACCTGCGCAGGCGCGTAGTTGCGCGCCCATGCGGGCGACCCCACGGGCCCTGGCGCCGCCCGCTCACAGCCTCATCAGCAACACGGCCCACCCCAGCCTCGCCAGCAACCAGCCCTACTCTAGCATTCTCAGCCCCAGGTCTGCCGCTGCTCCTGGCACGCTTGGCACGGCGGCTGGCTCGCCGCCTGCTTGGCTGCTTGCTGGCTGGCCTGCTGACTCTCCAGCCTGCAAACAGCTCATGCTTGAACCACTTTCATACGGGCTGGCAAGCCTCAGCCCAACTGCCAGGCTAGAGGCCCACTGCTTCTTGCGACGCTCACTTGGTAGCCTGCCACATTGGTTTGCCCACCATGCGCTTTTGCGGCTGTCCATCAATGCGCTGTCTCCAGGTGCGGCCCGCTTGCCGCACCGGGGAGCGAGGCCGCAGCCGACGCGGCCGACGCGGGGGCCACAGCGCTGGGCAGCGGCGCGCCCGCCGCAGCCGCTGCAACCTCGTCGGGTGCTGCGCTGCGAGCTGGGCGTCCGTCCTGCTCGTCGCCGGTGGGCGCCAGCGCCGGCGCTGCAAGCGGCCGCGTGTGTGGCGCAGCGCCGCGCGACTGCGTGGGGTGCTGCGCCAGTGGCTGTTCAGTCGCGGCTCCCGCGGCCGCACACACGAGCAGCGCGGCCGCCAGCAGGACGCAGGCGCTGCACCTCCCCATGGCAGCCGAGCGCTGCGAGCCTGCAATGCCCGCCATGCCAATTTCAGCCCTTTCGGCCTGGCACAAAGGTCTTGTTGTGTTCCTATAATAGAGCCTCCGGCCGTATGGTATGTGCCGATGGTGCTCGCAGGTCATGCGGGCCGGGGCGCCACATCTTGCGTACTAGGCAGCCCATCCCCAGCAGCCCCTGCATGCAACATATCCTGCCGGGCGCGCCACACAAGAGCCACACGCGCCGATGGGAGCAAGAGCCCTGTGTGCCCTTTTAGCACGGGGTGGCTGATTACCGGCTGTGCACACCTGCCCAGCGGGTCTTTCACTATCGCCTGCTGGGCACAGACGTTGGATTGGCTCAATAGCACGCGCAGCTGCGGGTTGCCAGCGCAGTCTGCTGGTGCTGCTGAGCTGCTTTTTGCCTATGCTGCTATCCCCAGAGGCTTCCCGGGCGATGTGTGCAGCTGGTGCCCCAGACGCTATCCTGTGACACACAGATTTCGATATTGGTGCGTGATTGAGGCAGCGCGCAAGTGGCAGAGCTTAGTGCTTTGCTTGGCGACCCGCACCGGTGACGCAGCAATCGACCGCGAGCAGGTGTAACACCTGCACGACACCTCTTGTGCCCTCTCCGGGCCCTCCTCGTTTTCGTACATGCACCTAGCTTGGGCCTCGGATATTGGGCTAATACGAGGGCGTTGTGCACTTCCTGATGCAAGTTAAGTGAAACAGAGCAATTGCGCAGCAGTGTCAAGGCTGCCCCAGTATCCCTCTATTCCCAGCACTGCAGCACACATCCCGAAGAAAGCGCTGCATGCATGCTGCCATGCAACTCGTGCTTGACAGCTTTCTGCATGCATTCTGATATCCTGTTCAACGTACAAAAACAGCATGTGCGTTGTAGTGTTTGTGGGTTTATCAACACATGAGCTCATGTGTGATATTCACGCTGTAAATGCAAATGCATAATACCTGGTATGCTGTGCCGCTCAAGGTCATTTACACCACTGGCCATACACCTGCGCCATCCCTTGCGTAGTCTCCCACTGCCTGACACGCAGGACAGGCGCAACGCGTCGAAGCAGCTTTTTGCTCTTTTGCTCAGCCGTCTCGTTGCTGTAGTAATTGCACAGTGACCTGCCACCGCCTATTACTGCCCTGCACGCAGTGCTCGAGCATGCTAGCACTCTGGCGTGCCGCAAGGGTCAGGCTGCAGCCTGAATTGCCTGGCGGCCCCCACTTTTCCTTCACAGAGGGACCCTAGTTTATTCACAGAGCCTGTAACTTCATCGTCCTGCATTCCACTGCGTGCCCTGTGGAAACCACCCGCACTAGGCTTGAGTCAAGCAAGGTGCTGCCCGACGCTACTGTTTAGCGAAGTGCAAGGCGTGCTCGCCAGTGAAGCCGACGGGAGGACAGTCCGGATGATGCGATGCCCCACGGCGGCGACACGGAGTTCGGCAGCGCCCAGCGCGGCCTGGCGGCGCTGTGGCGCGAAGACCAGCTCACAGACGTGGCGCTCGCCAGCGCGGACGGCCGCTGCGTGCAGGCGCACCGCGTCGCGCTCGCTGCCGTCAGCTCCTACTTCCGCGCGCTCTTCATCGGCGCCGGCGCGCAGTGCGCGCCACCGGCCGTCGGCGCCGGCGGGCTGCCGACGTACGCGTTCCCGGACATCGGCCACGGCAGCCTGCTGGCGGTGGTGCGCGTAATTTACGAGGGCAGCGCCGCCCTGGAGCTGACCGCCGGCAACGTCTGCGCGCTGCTGGAGGCCGCCAACTACCTGGACGTGGACCCGGTCAGAGAGGCCTGCTGCCAGGCGCGCCGCTGCGGCCCTGGGTGCCCACTCGGCGGCACCCCACCTCGTGCAAGACCTGCGCATTTGTCGACGTTTGCAGCCCGTCTGTGCACAGACGGGTTGTGCATGAGAAGTCGTTTTGAGTCAGTTTGTGTACTTGACGTTATTGTTTGTGTACTTGTCGTCAAGCTGAGCGTGGCGTGGCGCACAACGACCACTGTTCTCGCTGACTCCTACCTCCGCGCGCAGTTCTTGCGGCAGGAGATGACGCCGGCGACCGCTCTGCCAACGCTGGCGCTGGCTGCGCACCTCGCGTGCCTGAGCCTGAAGCGTGACGCGGTGCGGACCGCGGAAGGGCGCGGGCCTGGGTTCAACGCCCGTGTCTGAGCATAAGACAACCCCACTGCTTGCTTTGCGGGCCGGCAGGGAAGCCGCGTGCTTTGTTTGCAGCCCTGTGTGTGCTGCGCTGCGCGCTCAGGCGCGCCAAGAGCATGTGCTGCCGCAGCCTTGTGGCATGCGCGTTCAGGCGTCTGTGCCCATCACGCCGCACCTGGGCCCGCCACCGGCCAGCTGAGGGTGGGAGCACAGAGAGCACTGCTCACAGAGCCGTGCGCGCGCGCAGCTGGCGTACATCCAGGGCCGGTTCGAGGAGCTGGTGGGCGGCGAGGCGGGGGCGGGCCTGGCGCAGCTGCCCGCGGGCGTGCTCGCGGAGCTGCTGGAGAGCGAGGCGCTGGAGCTCGCCTCCGAGCTCACCGCGCTCAGGGTGCGCAGTCTGGGCATAGGGCAGGGTAGAGTAGGGCACATGCCAGGGCTTGTGCATGCGCGTGGCTGAGCAGCTTCCACCTGCACTCTGTCGGGGTGTGTTGAAGCTGGAAGAATGTGAGCGCAGGCGGCCGGCGACTGCCACCGAGCATGGCTCCGCGCTGGCGTGCGTAAGCCGCGAGCCTTGCTGCGGAGCCCAAGCCAACCTGTAAGACGTTGGCTCTGCCAGCAAGCGCGTATAGCGCTGCTGGCAGGCTGACCAGCCGACTGCTTGTTGGCACTCGAGGCTCTACCGCGCACCGCACAGGCGGTGGTGGTGTGGCTGGAGGCGGACGTGGGCGGCCGCGCGGCCAGCCTGCCCGTGCTGCTGGCCGCCATCCGGCTGGACGCAGCCGAGCTGCAGCGCCAGGCGGAGGCATGCGGCGCGCTCGCAGCCGCAACGCCGGCCGCCGCGGCGGCGCTGCGCGCCGCGCTTTCCGATGCGTGCCGCGCGCGGGGCGGCGGCGCGGCGGACTGCGGCGGCGCGGGCGCGCGGCTGCCGCCGCCGCGGCAGTCGATGCCCAAGGGGCTGCTGGCGGCGGGTGGGCATGACGTGGGCTGGCACAGCCAGAGGTGCGGTTGTGGAGGAGCATAGCGGGGATGCGCCAAGTCGTCGATAGACTGTTCTCGGTTTATGGGGTGTCAGCACACGACTGACAGTGCGCCCACGCATCAGATGATGACAAGGCAGCCAAACGCCGGTGCTCCTTGCTCGCGGAGGCGCGGGCGGTCAGCCAGGCATCTTGGCCCACTGGCGGTCAGGCAGGCGCAGCCGGGAGCTCGCAGGTGTTAAGCCAGGATGTAGCGTAGAGGCACGGCAGGGGCGGGCGGGTCAATGGCTGTGGCATAGTGTGGTGCAGGGTTAAGACGGTGCTGTAGATGAGGTTACTAACCCCATCCTGGTGGGCCGCAGGGTCACCGAGCTGTACGAGCCGCACCGCGACGCGTGGGCGCTGGGCGATGCGCTGCCGAGCAGCCTGCCGTTCGCGGGCGGCGCGCCGCGTGGCGGCGGCGGCGCGGCAGTCGTCGGCGGCTCACTGCACTGCGGCACGGTTCTACTCGCGCCGCGCGGCGGCGGCCGCTTTGCGCCGGGGCCCAGCATGGCCTGCCCGCGCGTGCACTCCGCGGTCGCCGCTGCGGCCGGCACCGTGTACGTGCTGGTGCGCCAAGAAACATTAAAAAAACCTTACAAACGTTTTTTAAACATTTTAAAGGAAAAACTGGTACTTGCTGGTGCCCGCCTTGCTGTGCCTGCATGGGGATGTCAGGACCTGTGCAACCCCCGGCGCCCCCGGGCTAAGGTGATGCGCAGCGGGGCCGCGGCCACGCGCGGCGCGCCGGGCGCGCAGGGCGGGCGCGCGGGCGTGGGCACGGCCGCAGTCGAGCTGCGCAGCGTGGAGGCGTTGCCGCCCGGCGCAGACGCATGGCGCTGCGTGCCCGAGCTCGCCGTTCCGCGCACCGCGCTGGGCGCCGCCGCGCTGGACGGCTGCCTGTTTGCCTTCGGCGGCCAGGCGCGCCGCGCGCGCACCCGCCGCCCCACTGGCGACCCAGCGAGCTCTGGCGGCAGGATGTCAGCTGGGGGGCAAAGCAGGGCGAAGGAGAAGTGCGCGGTCAGAGGGGGTTATATTCATGCCTGGCTCTGCGTCCCCGACCGGGCCCTGCCGCGCGTGGCGCCACCGAATGGAGCTACGCTGATGCTCATTGTAGCGCTGATGTGTTAGAAGCCATGGTGGGAAGCCAGCGCATGTTAGTGCCCGACATGGCATCGCGTAAGGTGGAAGCCGCGATAGAGAGGCCTGCGCACGCTCCTGCCCGGCTTGGCATTACTATGGCAGAAGCTGCGGTGGAAGGCCTGCGCACGCGGCGACGCAGGCGGGCAAGGCCATCCACACAAGCGCGGAGCGCTTCGACCCGGGCGTGGAACGGTGGGAGGTGCAGCCGGCGGCGCTGCTGTGTGGCCGCAAGTACTGCGGCGCGGCCGCGCTGGACGGTGCGCGCCCCGCCGCCGAGCGGTGCCTCGCAGCAAGGAGCCCCTGGCTTGCAGGTGCTCAGGACCGACACGGCAGGTGTCAGGCCAGGCGCAAAGCTCGACAGAGCGTGCGCTTGCTTAGTTCTGGGCATGATACGGATATTAGTAACTTATGGTCATGGTACGGTATGAATAACTTTTGTACGAGGACGGGGCGAGGACGGGTTGGACGCCGCTGGGTGCAATTCCATAATATAATCCAGCCTCTAGCCCCGTAGCCTGCGCAGAATCTCTGGCATTTCAGTAACGACAATGATACAGGGCGATGGCCTGGTTGCCGCTCGCGTATCCTTGATGGCCAGCTGCTTATAAGGTGATCGTCAATTCTGTGCTTGTGTCAGCTTTGTGCACCTCTGACAGGCTGTATGTGATGTGGCGGCATATTGCCACACACCTTCTTGTATGTCGCAACAGGGTGTGCAACCCCTGGTCACGCTTGCGCACTAGGCCGGCTGTGCATGGTGGACGGCATGTTCATCGGCCTCAGCATGCTCTAAGTTGCCGCTGCAGGGCGTTGACTTACCCTGACCACGCTTGCGCACCAGGCCGGCTGTACGTGGTGGGCGGCATGAACGCGGAGCGCCAGCGGCTGACCAGCTGCGAGGCGTGGGACCCGCGCGACCCGGCCGGGTGGCGCGCCCTGCCCCCGCTCGCCGTCCCGCGCTCCAGCGCTGGCGTGGCCGCGCTGCATGGCCGCCTGTACGCCGCAGGCGGCGGCGCCAGCGACGACGTCGTGCACGCCTCGTGTGAGGTGTGCGCCATGGCCATACGCTTCACTTTGAGCTCTTCGCCTTGCCCGACCTAGCTTGCGAGCTGTGGGTCAACTGCGCCACTGTCAATGCTGCTTGGCCTGTGTATTGTCTGTCACTTGGTTCAGCTGGGTTTCATGGCGTGCCACCGCATGCAAGCGTTGCATGCAGCCTGCCTATGCCACAAACGGTCTTGCAGTACCCCTGTAAGAAATGGTTTGGTCACATGGCAGTAGTGAGCTGCTTCTGTGCTGCCTCTGAATATGAAGTGAAACGTCCAGGTGTACGAACCTGCAGCGAACCGCTGGCGGCCAATTGCAGCGCTGGGGCAGTGCCGCAGCGGCTTCGCGCTTGTACCCGTCTGAATGCCTGAACGCCAGCATTCGGGGCCAGCTCTGTCTCGTCATTCATGTCTCCTGAGTGTGTATCACCACCTGGGTGAGGTGACCCCTGTTTTCGTCCATGTACTGCAATGATGCAGGTTTTCAGGGAGACCAGCAAGGGGCCTGTATGCATAGTGCAAATCACGAGGTCTGCACGGGCTCACATCGCAAGGGCCCCAGCAACCAGCAACCGCAGTACACTAGTAGACTTCACTGCCACATGATGCTGCATGGGAACAGATCCCATGAAAAAGACAGACTTTTTCAAAACATGTCCAGCTGCCTGCTACGGCTTAGGTTGCTCGGCCTCCATTGGACCATGCTAGATTTTGACGCTCAAGCTAGCTGCGCCTGAGCAGTGTGATCAGTCTATCTCACGGCTGTCAGCACAAGGTTCTGCAACATACTTACCACCTTGGCCTCGTGCGAGTAGGTCTGAAGAGGCCAGACATGCCTCACACATTGCTGCCCATGCCGCCAGCATTTGCAAGGCCTGTATATCCGCACGGTCTGCGCAGGCGTTCCACTGCCTGCCGAGCTGCAAAGCGTGCGCTCAATCAGCAGAACATTGGGTGCGTAGCAGAGAATGGCACCGTCAATCAAGCAATGGCTTGTATGCCCAACCCCGCATACCAGCAGCCTTGCTGCTGCACAGCTAACAAGGTGTGTTCTGCGTGCAGCGAGCGCGTGTGGCGGCGGCTGTCGGAGCGGTACCCAGACATTGACGTCAAATTAGCAGACGCGGCACGTACTGTGTTGCGCTTCCCCCGCAGCAAGCCATGGCAGGCTGCTTGCGGCGGTGCCTTTGCAGTGGTGCAGTCCCCCTCGCTCTGTAACAATCTGTGTGTGCCCCTTCTGTTCTGCAGGCGGTGAAGGCCACGCTGGAGGCCGTTGTCGCTGAGGTGGCCAGCGGGGAGCGCGTGCAGGTCGCTGGGTGCGTGAAGGACTCGCTCGCGCCTTTTGCTCGCCCTTTCAATGTCTTGCGAGGCTCAGTAGCCCCTTGCCTTGCAGACACCTTCCCGTTGCGCTGCAGGTTTGGGACTTTCGCGCCAAAGGCGCGACCGGCGCGGCAGGTGACTTGGGGTTGCCCCCGCAGCGAGCTGTCCCGGGCTGCAAAGATAACACGCACATCGCTGCCAGTGCAAGCTCAAAGGTTTGTGAACAAGCGCAGGCACGCAACCCGAGGACTGGGGAAGCTATTGAGGTAAAAGCAACCACCGTGCCCACGTTCACCGCAGGTAAACTCTTGGCCTGCAAAGCTACTGCCATTGGTCCAGTACATCAGCTGCATGCTGCCTCTGTCTGCGCTTCTGGCTGTTGACGGGAGCTGATCACAACCTGAAACCTGGTGTTCGGACATGCTGATACGTACGGCACATTATCGGGCTGTTTCCATATTGACATACCTAGCTTGTTGTGGCAGCTATCACATGGGTGACAACCTGCTAACCTTGCATGGCAGGTACGAAGTTCAAAGAGGCCGTCAAGGCACTGCCTCAATCACCTGTTCCACCAGACGACCTAGTAGACGACGACCAGTAGAGGGTGGTGTATTGACCGGGCACTGCACAAGCACTTTTGCACATTCATCATGACATGTGACCTGCTCTGATAAGGCTGTTAGGACACAGACATGCGGCGCAGCAAGACCATATGCAAGACACATGGTCTGGTTACAAGCATGCGTCAATTCCACAGTGCATGCATAACTCTGCATGCGACCTCCGGCCACAGCACGGCCATGCATTCTTGCCCACTGCAGCGTACATGAGCAAAATTTGCAACTGTGGCATGTGCAGCTGCGGAACCACTGCATTGCAGCGCAAAACCGCTCAACACGCAGGTGCATGTTTGCACAGCAAAAGCTACAGCCGTGGACGGCACAGAGAACAGCTGTCCCTTGAGGTGCAGACCCAGAACCTCTTCGGCCCCTTGCGTCATACAACAGTACAGACCGCGATTTGCTCAAAGCAAGCCAGCGCCAGCGCCCCCATGCGCAATCAATAGGGCCGCAGCCCGCGTCCAGCACGGCGCCCCTCAGCGTCGCCGGCCGCCCTTGCGGCCCTTGGCGCCCTTGGAGCCGCGCACCAGGCGCTTCTGCATGCGGCGCGGCATGTACGGGTCGCGCACGGTGGGCGCCATGGGCGCCAGCGGCCCGTCCAGCGCCTCCGCGCCGCCGAACATCTGCTCAAAGGCGGTGCCGCTGCCCGCGGTGCGCGCGTCCGGCATCAGGTCGTCTGGATCCAGCTCGTCGAAGAAGCCCTGCCGCGCGCGAGCAGCAGCGAGCTGAGCATGGCAGCGCCCTCCCTACCCAGCCCTGCTGTCATCGGCATGCCCATGGAACAGCGCACCGGCACGACCATACAGTGCATGCACCCCGAGCCCAAACAGACCGCCTGCAGGTTGACACCACGTTGAGAATCAGCGCAGCGGCGCTGCTGCAGACCTTCACAGAGCACAGGAGAACCGCATTTTGTTCTGCAACTCACCTGCTGTAAGCGGGCGCAGCGTGCAAGCCATGCACAGGCAAACAGACACATCACCATCAGCTCCGCCTCACCTCGCCATCCTCGTCCTCGTCATCCTCGTCGTCCTCATCGTCCTCGTCATCGTCCTCCTCTTCCTCTTCATCCTCGTCGCCCTCCTCGCTCTCCGCATCCTCGCTGTCAGCGCCGCGCCCCTCCTCGCCCCCAGACCGCGTCGCAGCCGCGCCCGCGCCCGTGCCGCTCATGTCGCCGCCGGCGGCGGCCGGGACGTCGTCCGGGTCGCCCGCGAAGCCCAGCCCGCCGCCCGCCAGGACCTCCCGCCAGTCCGGCCGCCGGTCGGCCGCGCCGGGGCCGTACCCGCGCTGCGCCGAGGTGGCGGCGGCCGACACGTAGCCCGGCAGCCCAATCGGCGGCGGCTCCAGCAGGCCGGCGTCCTGCATCTTCACGCGCTCCAGCAGCGCGAGCACCTGCACACACACGCGCTTGTTTGGCGGGCCTACAAAACAGGGCACACTCTGCACGTCGCATGACAGCAGTCGCTTGTCTGTGCAACCTCCGGCAGGTCAAAGACAGCAGCTGATGCACTCCTGAAGACAGACGCAGGCTGTCTCACATAGTGTTCAGACCATCATCAGACAGCTACAGTCATCATCGAGCACCGCCACAGCCACAGCCTGCCGGGGGCGCGCCTCCTCGCCGCGCTGCGCGGAGTCGTCGCGGATGAAACGGATCTCTGGGCACGAGCGCATGCGGATCGCTCCGGCGATGTGTCTCCTCACATACCTGTGCAGCGCGCGGCGCTCCATTCAGGCCGGGGCGGTCCCGAGTCGCAGTCGGCAGCGGCCGCGGCCAAGGCGCCTTCAGGCAGCCCTGCAGGCCCTGTCTGGGCCTCTCTACCCACCCTACCCCGGACAGACGCCTGCGCGCGCCGCAGCGCAGCATGCCCAGCCTCCAAGCCGCCCGGCCGCCCTTCCTCACAGCACTCTCGCTCCCCACCCTGAATGCATGCTTGGGCGCGACACGGCGCAGCAGGCGCACCCCTGCAGGCGCCGGAGGCCGTCCCAGGCGGCGTCCTGGCCGGTGGGGTCGCTGTAGATGGAGATGTAGATCTTAGCGACCGCCAGGTCCTTGGACAGCTCGACCTCCGTGACAGTCGCAATCGCGCTCAACTCGTCATCCACGCCGTAGCGCCGCTCCGGGCACACCGCCGCCTGCAGCACCTGCGCCGGCCGTGGCGGGCGTTACAGGCACGGACGCGTGGCGGCTCGTGTCACGCTGCAGGTACAAGGACAGCAGGCTAGGAGGACCAACTGCCCGTGCTGATACAGCAGGAAGCGAGCGCCCTCGCCTTCTTGGCCCTGCCTGTGACATAGCGGCTGAGGGCATCGCTGTGAGGGGGCAGCAACTTGCTCAGGCACTTCGCATACAGGCTGCTCAAAGCACCTCACTGGTTGGCTCACGTGGAGGCAAGGCGAGTCACGCGCAGAAGGAGTGGAGGCGGGCAGGCGCACCGGGTCTGTGGAGAGCAGCGTGCCGACCTCGCGCTCAAGCTGCCGGGCCACCCGCGCCACCCGCCTGGGGTGTGCCTGCGCGCGTTGCAAACAACACTTTGTCATTAGCAGTGCATGTCCTGGTACTCAGGCTCACACAAAGCAGCACATAGCAGACGAGGTCATGTGTGGGCAGGGCCGCACCCCGCAACGCCACTGTTCCAAGCGACGGTTTAAGCCTGCGCGGAGCCGCACGCAACACCTGGTTCAGTCACTGTACCACACAATACAGACTTGCAGGTGGAGGTGCGGGCACATAAGCAGGCTGTCCAGTGGCGCGCACCACTGTGCTGCGGCGCCGGCAGGCTGCGCCAGCAAGGCGGCAGCGCAGGCGGGGGCGCCCGGCAGCACGGCCGGCGCGGGTGGGGCGCCGGCGCAGCATGCTGCGGCCTGCTAGCAAGGCGGCCCAGCATCTCTTACCAGTAGTGGGTGCGCGCAAAACGGGCGTGACCTTTGTCGCAACAGCACCGCCACAGCCGTGCAAGCGGTGGGTCAGTATAGGGAAGGAGACCTGACACTTGCCGATCTTGCACTGCCTGGACTCAGCAACGCTGTTTGTATGGTCAACGCCCTTGCCCACGGCCACCCTAAACCGGCCCTCGGCACTGCCTCCCCTTTCTAGCACCTGTGACGCCTCTCACGCCTTGCTTGGACTGCTGGTCAGAAGGTCTGCTGAGCTGAACGGTGGCCACAAGTTCAGCAGGTGCTTTGCAGGCGCCACTTGCGGGGCTGCGCGGTGCTCCAGGTCGTGTGAGCTGAGGGGCGCGCCTGCAGCCCGGCCCGCGCGCCCCAGGGCATGTGGGAGCCCGGATCCAACGCGCTGCTGACCAGGCTGGGCGACCTCGCGCAGCGGCTAGCTGGAGACGGTGATGGCCAGGATTCACCGTCTCCCTGGTGCGCTTTGCAAACAGGGGCCCTGCGAGTGTGCCCGCGCTGCTTCAGCTGTCGAAGGCCTCCTAGCCGTATGCCGGGCGTGTGAAATATATATGCCGTTGGCAAGCAGTGCGCTGCGCTGCCAAGCCGAGGCTGGCTCATTGGCACCGCTCAGCGCGCCTGGCCGTACCGGAGGCGCGTGCGTTGACTGTGGCAGCATGAGCTAACAATGCGTTGTTGTGAGGACCTGCGGTTTTTGGAGAGCATACGCCTGTGCTCTGGAGTGGCTGCAGCCAGGAGCTGTGGTTGTGGTTGTGAAGCCTTGCCTGTGGTTGGCAACACCTGGCAGGGCTTTTGTGGCGAGCCGTGACGTAACTGTCTTGCGCGCACTTGGCAAGCGCAGCGCCCTCCTAGGCCCCTTCACTGGTGTCAAGCGTCTGGGCATAAGAAGCTGCGGCGGCAGTCCTAGATATGCGTCTTATTTAACTCTCGTTGGGTCGCGCAAAGCAAGGCAAAGAATTTCCTTGAGGCCAAAGTGGCGCGCCTGAAGCAGCTCGTCGCTCACACCGCCTGAGCGACGAGCTGCCTATGCGCGAGACTTTGGCCTCAAGCAAGTCCTTTGCCTTGCTTTGCGCCAACCACCGAGAGTTTACGAACACGCATATCAGCTCCTGAGGTCGGTCGGCATGCTGGCGCGTGGCAGAGTAGCTGCTGCCGCGGGGCAGTGGACATCGTGCCGCCTCGCGCACAGCCCAGGCAGTTTGCCTCCTGCGATCGTTTGGACCCCCGCAAACTACCCCTAAGCGTGCGTGTGCACGGCGTGCAGGCAGCACCTGACGGAGCGCTGGCTGCCGCGCGGCGACGCGGCGGCGCGCGCCCCGGCGGCTGCGGCCGCGGCCGCGGCGGAGCACGCACACGAGGACGACGCGCGGGCGCGGCGGCAGGAGCGCGCCGAGCGCGAGCGCGTTGAGAAGGCCGAGCGGGAGGCGCGCGAGCGCGAGGAGAAGGCACAGCGCGAGGCGCGCGAGCGCGAGGACAAGCGGCACAAAGAGGACGAGCGGCGGCGCAAGGAGGGCGAGGAGCGCGCGCGGCGGGACGCGGCGAGCGAGGAGCGCGAGGCCAGCAAGGAGGAGAAGAAGAAGCATAAAGAAGAAGAGGAGGACGCGCGGCGGCAACGCAAGGCGCAGGACCGCGCCGCGCGGCAGGCGCGCCGCCGCCGTCTGTGTGAACTCAGCGTGCCAAGGGCGTCACGAGGGTGCCTGCCGGCGGGGGCCCGTGTCTTGAACACCTGCTGGCGGGCTCGTCCCCTGGCGCGTCCAGGCTCGACGGCATGCCCGTGACGCAGATGGGGTGCAAGCTTGCGCGCTTGGAGGCCCAAGCTCTACCTCAAATGGGCCCACTTGCTCCCTGTGGCGCCTGTGGTGTTGCGAGGTCAGTCTGCAGTAGGACGGCCGCAGTGGCATAATGTGCTGCGAACAACAAGCGCGCATATGCCGAGCAGGGCCCAGCGCTGCCGCTCCCAGCTCAAGTGGGGCCTCTGTGTCTTTGCGCACGCAGGGCGCTAAGCGGCCCGTGTGCAGGGCAGCAGCGCGCACGTGGCCCAGCCGCTGCATGCACGCGCGCGCAGGCCGCGCGCGAGGCGCGGCGCGCAGAGCGGCTGGCGCGCGGCGAGGACGAGGATGAGGAGCCGGTCGCGCGCATCGTCGCGTACTCCGACAGGTGCCGACCTTAACCCAACACGCTTTCTACCTGGCACGCCTGGGTGCGGTGAAGGGCGCGTGCTCCAAGAGCCTTTCCCCTTCCCTGCCGACCGCCCGCCACACGCTCAGGCCAGCTCCATGGACTGTTGGGGGGGATATCAATGGTCCACCAAGGACGCGAAGCGCAAATAGGTGCCTGGCCTTCTGCGGCGTGTCCACCCATATCTCTCACGCTCCTATGCGTGACGGCACCTCGGAGTCACCATGCAGGACAGCGCGTGCGTCGGAGGCCCCCATGGGGCGCTGCGTCGCGCCAAGCCGCTCCTGCTCTGACGTGCCTGAGCGCGCCTGTCCGGCGCCGCGCAGCGAGGGCGAGGAGGACGAGCCGCTCTTCGGCACAAAGCGGCCGCCGCGCGCCAAGGCGGCGGACGGCGAGGGCGACGGCGCCGGCGGCGGCGAGGGCGGCTTCCTCGAGGGCGTGGTGGCCACGGTCACGCTGGCGCCGGGCGTCGCGCCGCGCAAGCGCTGGTAGGGTCTGCCTTTGCCCGCCGTCTCCTGCTGTGCCGGCCTTGCGTGGGTGGGTGCGTGCGCGTCGCCAGGCGGGTTTTGTGCAGCGCGCGTCCGGTGAGAGGGTGGGTTTGCTTGGAGAGGGCCGGCTGGCGTCGAGCGGGGGCGGGAGGCGCAGCCCGGCGGGCTGATTGGAATGCGTGCTCGCGGCGCACCTGCGTGCCGCAGCAGCGGCGCAGCCTGGAGGTGTGCAGCAGATGCAACGTGGCGTGCCGCCCGCTGCTGCTCCGGCCCCCGCCGGACTTGATCAGGCGGCAGCCAGTAGTCCGGGGTGCTGTGGTGGTCGGGCGAGCGTGCCCTGCGCTCCCGTAGGTACCAGCGCAAGCCCGGCGACGAGGACGCGCCGCAGGCCAGCAGCAGCG
>JAABUV010000760.1_pt1 | contig 48725 bp, 49 predicted proteins | sample 5559971 | NCBI WGS metagenome assembly JAABUV01 (sample SAMN10711881, study PRJNA513362) | rock metagenome | isolation source: Antarctica rocks | place: Antarctica: Victoria Land, Knobhead nord | collected 2015-12-19 | reverse complement strand
GTCGCAATCCAGCACGCACGGTTGGTATCTTAGATTGTTCTTACCTTTCCGAAGAAGATCAGGTAATAGCATAATGTAACGCTGTCCCTCTCCCTCTCCCTCTCCCTCTCCCTCTCCCTCTCCCTCTCCCTCTCCCTCTCCCTCTCTCTCCCATCTTCCCTTTCCCTTCCTATTCCTCATCCCAAATCCCCCCTCTCCTTTATCACCCCCAGATTCCAAACTCCCAACATCAACACTACAACCCTTCCGTCCCCACCATCACCACCCTCCCTACCATCCCACCACAACACCATTCCATCCCCTCAATCGAGACATGAAAAGCGGACTAGCACTCCCTATCTTCCCCATCTTCATTTTCGTCTTCGTCTTCGTCTTCGTCTTCATCTTCATCTTCATCTTCATCTTCATCTTCATCTTCACCTCCATCTATCAAAACCTCACACCCTACCCTGATCCCAGAACTGTGCGAAAATGAGGTTTAGATCCCCACTGCTCTATTACTCAAATTTGGTTTGGTTTGGGTTAGGCTCCTACGTTAATCTTCTATCCTGTATTACGTGATAGGTTGAAGTAGGCTGTGATTCCGTAAGGAATCTAAATCTTTTGGATCTGTTGGTGGGAGGGGACTGTGTGTGATATTGGGAATGTGGGAATATAATGGATATAAGGGATGGTAGTACTACTGTATATATTTCTTCTCAAAGGGAAAGTGTGCGATGGGCGAATGGTGTTCATGGACTTAGTGTTTTGGAGATGTATTCGTAGAGGAGAATGACATGGGGTGCTTGTGTCTGTGGCGGAAGGAGGGGTGGTGATTGTGATTGGGGGAGGGGATCAAAGGAGGGATGGGATGGGGTGTATTATGTATGTGCTAGAACATATAGGACATGGGGACGTGGATAAAGGCTGCATGAGACTATGCTGTGTTGACGCTTCCGACGACTGATTTTTTTTCTGTCAATATACATATGGTGAACGCCGTGCGATGGTCCTAGATAATTTCTTCTGCTCCACTCGTTTCTCGATATACAACATACATATAGTCGACGCATTCATATAAATCCCAGAACTCGCCTCCAGTTGACTCATTTTCATTCTTCTTACTCTCACCCCATCACTCAACCCTCTGTTCTTCAGCTATTCATCCTCTATCTATCTTCCTCGTCCCAATAGCCTTCTTGCCTCTGATCAACTCTCGGTGGTAAAATGCCACATGCTCCATCATATGATCTTTTCTCCTGAAACCATGCTGGCCCACTCGTGGACAATGATTGCTGGGACAAGAGAACAGTTTCACAGGTGCAAGTGGTGGATGTGCTTTCACATGGCTTTGGATATCGATTTCTCGCTTTGTACGGTAGGTACAGCCTGGTGCAAGGCAGAAAAATGGGTTGTCATCTTTCGATGATGGATCATATGATGATGTGGATGTCCTTGAGTGGGTTAGTAGGGTCGTTTTCCGTTGGCTGAGTGCTTTTAGCTTACTTTTGTCTTTTGTCTGTTTCCGGTGTCGATGGCGATGTGGCGATATGTTGAACGTCAGCCTCAGGATAGCTTTCGTAACCTTCCTTGTTTTCAGGAATTTTATATTGAGGAACGCCGTTGCTGGAGATGGCGACGATGTGTCTTATGGGCACGCCGGATGGCACGTAAGGGGTGTTGCTGCTTGGTATGTAGGAGTCCGCTGGTAGCGTGTAGCATGTTGGTTGTTGAGAGTATGGGAGCGGCTGTTGGAGATACGAGGTCGGTCTTAGCTGCTGGTGGGGATATCTTGATATTGGATACGGATGTTGGGTATATTGTGATGGGTAGGAAGAGGAGTATGATGGGTACTAGATTTATATGTTAGTGGGCTGCTGGTCGTTGAGCGAGAAGGAATCTTGCAAAGTAATATTCTTTGTTGTAACCTGGGTAAGCCATCAGACCATCATGATAACTCGATGCTGATCCTTGCCAGATCCTCTGGCCTTGAAAAGGGGTGGCTGATCCAATGGGTGAATCAAAATCAGACGACAGTAACCAATCGTACGGTGAAGGAATTTATTCTTGTAGAGTGGCCGAGGAACGATTATCTAAGGGAGCAATATGTCAGAAGGCGTGGATTCCAACCTTTACTGCGCTCTATGAGCGGGGTTACATTAATGACTCTCCATACCATCCTGGCCTTCCTTCAGCCTAGTGCAAGAATTAGTAGGTGCATGAACCCAGTGCATTAATGAGATATCGATTGGCCATGGGTGCACGAATCGCAAACGCATTGAAACCCAACGAAGCGAGTCCTCTCATAGGCCAGAATTTGTAAGAAGGTATCCTGTACTTCCTCTGGTCTTATTGATAGATGTCTCAAAGGGACGAGAAAGAGTCAGAAGATTCCCGCAATCTGTCCAGGTACTTGGTCGACGGACTGACTCGCACATTCACCACATCTGAAGCGCAGTAGGATCGGGGAGAGTCCTAAACCGTACAAATACCTCATGCGGCGAGGCATACTTCGAGCGATACAACAGTGTATGAACCAACCCTCTGCTCACTCCAATCGGGGTAAGATATCTCACTGCTTGGCGGCATTGATCATCCACGCAAGCCAAGCTAGGATGCTTGACGGTCTTTCAATGGTACTGTCGCAGTACATCCTCTTCGACAACTCCGGCTCTCGCACAAGTCGCCATGATGTTAGCTAATAGTCAATATACATAGCATCAATGACCTCACAAGAGCATGTCAGCAACTTATACACAGACAGTAATCCACGTACTTATCTAATAACCATGCCTAGCCATCAGGCTCCTGGCATCCTTTCTCAAGATTTGACGGATTCTGTATAGATAGCAAACAGACCGCGTACTTCATATATTTACTCTCCTGGCCTCTACATCCGAGCATGCCTTTAGGCCATCAGACGTAATTTCATAGACGCATTTGTCATTCCTCCAATTTACTACACGCTCATCTGGTACGAGTCCAATGTAACCAATACCGACTTCACCCCACGCACCATCATTGATTTGAAACACCATCGGGTAGTTCCCCTTGTTGTAATTCTGTACAGCCTGTATCAGACCGGTTAGAGCAGCCTCAAGGATGCCGTAAGTCATTTTGCCGACGTTATCGCGCACGAAGAACCGTGCGTTGGTGTTTGGAACATCAGGACCCCAGCCTACGTCCAAACCATCCTTGTTGAATCCGGTATCGCCATTAGCTAAGATCGCATTGTGAGCTTGGACTTTCTCTTGATTGAGAGCTTCGTAGACGTTGAAATAGCCTTGCGGATAGGGATTCATCTCGCCGAAATCGAAGAATGTATAGGTCTTCGTGTTGGCGGTGCACCATACGTACCTAGATTATTTTCGGAGTCAGTATCGTTAGCCATGTGGAAGGTATGGAGACCGGCGAGCAGGATAGCCGTGCATCAAGCCTTTACAAAAGGTCTTGGACGAAGAGCATGACATAAGGCGGTACAACGAACTTCATCCACTTCTGACTCGAGCCCGATTTCGGAAGATCTGTGCCAAGTACTATATCGCCTGGGGAGACATTGCTATGGTAATTTAATCAGCTCATTAACGCCTTGATAGGTCCAGAGATTACTCACTTGCCGGCAACCACGCCAGGCGCATTACTGCAATTGAGATGATAGTTATTGTGACGAAGTACAAGATCACGGCCAAGTTCAATGGGAGTTGCACTGCTGACCGAGAAAACAAATGCTAGAGATATTGAGAGGACGCGATTTTGATACATCGCGAGAAGACTTTCGTCTATTAGGGGACAGAGAAGATTCGGTTTCCGTTGAGTCTACGAAGAGGAAGGTAGGTATGATTGACCAGCATGGCTTTATCTATCCCGCAGAAGGTGTGTGGCCACATATTGCTGTTTCATGGAGCGTCAATCGCTTGTGTCGTCGCCAATGCGGATGGAGAAATATAAGTCTTCTCCGTTCTGGCGAACGATATTGAGACGTATGTCTGGATGTCAAGATTGAGTGGTAGTCTAAAACTGGGGGCGGGATAAGGTACGAGGGTAGGTCTCTGTTAAACAACGTGATTACGGCTCTCCACATAGTACTTTAAGGAGGTAAGAACAATGAAGTAGAAAACCCGTCCAACATGATCCACGCCAAGACGCTAGTATGGATGGGGCTAGATGCCCAAGTACTGTAGTCTTTCCGCCAAGCGTGCCGTGCCTGCCAAGAGAAAAGAGAACAAGACAAGTAGATCTCTATCTCCTGGCGGAAGAGCAGTATTTGAATGACAACTTTTACTCGTGCTTTCTATATCATCAGCTGGCATTATTGCATTAAGCCTCGATCATCTCGGCCGCTGAAGACCTACGGCCGCATCTGATCTACTTCTCATATATCCAATCATGCTCAGCCTGCTTGTATGAGAGGACCTCTCCCTTCTCGAACCACAACGCAATCTCTTTCTTCGCGCTCTCAACGGCATCCGAGCCGTGGCAGACATTCCGGCCAACATCCTATCATTTGTATCAGCCACTCCATACAGAACGGAACATGGAGTAGGAAGCCACGTACGATGGCGAAGTCGCCACGAATAGTTCCAGGGGCTGATGCCAGCGGGTTGGTAGCACCGAGAAGGACTGTGAAATTCAGCCCTAGATCTGCGGTATGTATACTGACGTCCTTGACGTACTTCGACCAGTCTTGACAGCCTCACGTCCCTCCCAGACCATAGCGCAGATGGGCCCACTCAGCATGTCTATGGAAGATATCAGCGGGTTTCGTCGGGCGAAGTGTCCAAGGCATACAAGTAACGAGGCCTTTGTAGAAGGGCTTATCTGCGAGATCCTCGTAGTGCTTCTCAAGGTGCTCTTTCGAAGGGGTTACAAGCTTCATAGCCGCGAGCTTGTAACTTTTCACCGTATCAGTGTGACGTTTTATAAGGCTGATGCCGGGAACGCATGCCCACGCTTCTCGAATCGTGAAATGATCTCGCCAATGAGTCCACGCTGTGATTGTTAGATTAGCCCTCATATCAACCTTTGGCCCTAGATCATGTGGGATAAATCAGGAGTGCCTACCTGGACGCCATCTGGCTTGATGGCAATGAATCTGCAGATTGCTTATGAGCTTCACATTAATTCTCCTTCCAGTCTTCGCAGTACTCACGTCTGCTCCATTGGCGCAGATTGCTCTGACTGTTGTTGAACTCTGTGTGCTTGACGAAGTAGACCTTGTGTTTTGGCGTTGAGATGCTTGTATATGGGAGGGTCTGTGGGCGGTGAAGTAGTTTCGTCTTCCATGTTGTGGCTGTCTCGATGGTCTTTTCTTGGCGGGGTTAATTTGGTGGGGCCGTTGAAGCTAGGATGGTACTATTCTAAAGGTACTCTAGTGTCAAAATTAGTGCAAGGGATACAAGTGTAAACTACGGCAATACGTCCGGACAGTACCGTTCATGATCGTCAGGGCCTACGGTATACCTTTAGTGCTATATCACTGCTAGTCTCGAAACACAAACCGTACTCCGTACACGGTCAGGCTTTTCTCGTCGGTCTTTACCTGCCAGAGATAGTATGGCGCAAGCTTTCGTGAGTACTTAGCCTTCGTTCCATAATGAGCACTCCAAAGTGGGCGCAATTACTGCCTCTACTGGCAATATTCCTCTATTTGATTACGCCAGCGGGTACGTGGAGCTTCAAACCATGAGTCAAGAGGAAGCTGACCAGAGTGGTCATAGTGACTGTGAAGCACGAAGGCTTTAAAACCTGCGATCAGTCCGGGTTCTGCAGACGAAATCGAGCGTACGCAGACAACGCGACTACTCTTAGCAACACGTGGAACTCTCCCTACGCAATCGATTCAAGAAGCGTACAGACAAATGGCGGACAGTTCTCGGGTACAATATTGAAGTCGTTGGGGGAAGGTATTAGATCTGTGCAGCTGCCGATCAAGATTATATTCCTCGAATCCGGAGCTGCCAGAGTGACCGTGGATGAGCTGAAGCGACAACAGAAAGACATTGAGCTTCGTCATGGGAGTCAAGTCAGGAAAGAGAGGTACAATGAGGCTTCTTCGTGGGCACTCGTTGCTAGCGAGAAGCTTGATACAACAGCCAAAGGCAAAATTACGGACAAGGAAACCATCGTAGAGTACGGGCCCAACAACCGATACAGGGCTATTATATACCATACCCCTTTCTCGATAGACTTCTTTCGAGATAATGCTATACAGGTCAAGTTCAATGGCAACGGTTTTCTGAATATGGAGCATTGGCGCCCCAAGATTGAGAAAGCGAAGAAAGAATTGGAGGAGTCCAAGGAAGGAGAAGAGTCCCAAGCAGTCGAGGAGCCTAGCGAAGAGGGTGAAGATGAGAGTACTTGGTGGGAAGAAACATTTGGTGGTAACACGGATTCCAAACCCAGAGGTCCCGAAAGCGTTGGTCTTGATATAGTCTTTCCTGGCTATGAGCACGTCTATGGTATACCGGGACATGCAAGCTCTCTATCACTGAAGCAGACGCGGTATGACGAGCCACAACTTCCATCTAGCATATCTGACCGTTATTAGGGGTGGATCTGGCAATTATGAGGATCCCTATCGACTTCACAATAGTGATGTATTCGAATACGAGATGGACAGCCCAATGACACTCTATGGTGCCATTCCTTTCATGCAAGCCCACCGGAAGGACTCCACGGTGGGCGTCTTTTGGCTCAATGCAGCCGAGACCTGGGTTGATATCGTCAAACGCAAGCAGTCGAGCAATCCACTCAGCCTTGGCATCGGGGCGAAGACGGATACAGAGACCCATTGGTTCTCAGAAAGTGGCCTTCTGGATGTTTTCGTTTTCCTCGGCCCTACACCGAAAGAAGTGATTTCGCAGTACAGCGAGTTGACAGGGTATACCCAGCTTCCACAGCAATTCGCAATCGGATACCACCAATGTAGGTGGAATTACGTTACAGACGAGGACGTGAAAGATGTCGACAAGAAAATGGATAGGGGGAGGATCCCATATGACGTTATCTGGCTCGATATCGAATACACTGACGGCAAGAAATACTTCACTTGGGACGCCCATACCTTTCCCAATCCTTTAGGGATGCAGAAGCAGTTGGATGCCCATGGCAGGAAGCTCGTTGCCATCATCGACCCGCATATCAAAAACGAAGGCAACTACCCGGTGGTAGAGGAGCTGAAATCCAAGTCTCTGGCCGTCAAGGACAAGGACAGCAACATCTACGAAGGCTGGTGCTGGCCTGGCTCATCCCACTGGGTGGACTGTTTCAACCCAGCAGCTGTAGAATGGTGGCGCGCTCTCTTCACCTACAAATCTTTCACCGGAACCGCCTCAAACACCTTCATATGGAATGATATGAATGAGCCTTCCGTCTTCAACGGCCCGGAAACCACCATGCCAAAGGACAACATGCACTATGGCAATTGGGAACACCGAGACGTCCACAACATCAATGGCATGACTTTCGTTAACGCTACCTATAACGCACTCCTTCACCGGGATCCCATATCTCCACGTCGCCCCTTCGTCCTCACCCGTTCCTACTTCTCGGGCTCCCAACGTCTAGGCGCCATGTGGACCGGTGACAACCAAGCCGAATGGTCCCACCTCGCCGCCTCGATCCCCATGATCCTCACCCACAACATCGCCGGCTTCCCCTTCGCCGGCGCCGACGTTGGTGGTTTCTTCGGAAACCCATCCAAAGAGCTCTTGACCCGTTGGTACCAAGCCGGCGCCTTCTACCCCTTCTTCCGCGGCCACGCCCACATCGACACCCGTCGCCGAGAACCCTACGTCGCCGGCGAACCATACACAGCCATCATAACACAAGCGCTCCGACTCCGCTACCAGCTGCTCCCAGCATGGTACACCGCATTCCACTCCGCCTCCGTCACCGGCGCCCCCATCCTCCGCCCACACTACTACGTCCACCCCTCCGACGAAGCTGCCTTCGCAACCGAAGACCAATTCTACCTCGGCGCCACCGGCCTTCTCGTGAAACCCGTCGTGACCGAGGGCGCCGACACCGTATCCATCTACCTGCCCCCCAACGAGATCTACTACGACTACTTCACCTACGCCACCCACCACGGCACCGGCAGCGCCATCACGCTCCCGGCCCCGCTCGATAAAATCCCCCTCCTCATCCGCGCCGGCCACATCATCCCGCGCAAAGACCGCCCCCGTCGCTCCAGCGCCCTCATGCGCCACGATCCTTACACCCTCCTCATCGCGCTCGGCGCCGACGGCACCGCGACCGGCGAACTCTACATCGACGACGGCGAAAGCTACGACTATCAGGACGGCGCTTATATCCATCGCTCATTCACCTTCGCATCTAACACTTTACACTCGGTAGATGTGGCGGGGAAAGCTGCGAAGGAGAAGAAGAGGCGGGATTTCCTGAAGACGATGGCTGCGGTGCGGGTGGAGAAGATTGTTATCGTGGGTGCGCCGGGGAGTTGGATGGGGAAGAGGGTGGTGAGGGTTGTGGAGGAGGGGGTGGGGGAGCGGGAGGTGGAGATGCGGGTTCATAAGGGCGATGGGGTGCAGTCTAGTTGGGCGGTTGTGAGGGATCCGGGGGTGGGGATTGGGAGGGGGTGGAGTTTGGAGTTTTGAGGGAGAGGGAGAAGGAGACGGGGTTTTGCTGTAGCTGCCAGTGGTCGTAGGTGCGGGTACAGGAAGTGAGGTCTATGGAGTTTTGTATCATATGTACATTACACAATAGGTAGGAAGAGGCATTTTTGGGCTTTGGGCATACGGAAACAGGCATTGATAGAAATGGGCATCCATCGTGCATTCCAAATTTCTATAATTCATCTGAAATGAGCCGAGCATATAGCTACCTACCTAGCTATGCTGCCACCCTCCTCATCCCATCACGGTAAGCTTCCCATGAAGATGCAGCAACAAAAAACCCCTGGCGCTATGCTATGCAATCAGCACACGCAAAACCCCGCCCATCTTCAACGAGGGGAAGGAATCATAAATAGCATATTGCCTAGCTCAGCTCATAGCCAACGCCTATCTCATCTACCACGCAGCAAACAAGTCCATCACATCACATCACTCCTCTCCTCAATCAATCGATATTAATAACCTCCTTTCCCCTCCCAACAACCTTCCCAGCCTGCCCTTTCCGCCGCGAAGAGCCTTGAATCGCCCATTCAGGCAGTAGTGCATCGATCTCTTTCGCCGTTCCGGATACATGAGCTTTCCTTGCCGCTCGCGGTGATGTCGGGGCTGTCGCCACGGCTTCATGATCGATTTTTCTCCGCTTGTGCTCTCTTGTGTTCTCTACGAGAACTGCCTGGACTTCCTGTACGTCCCAACGTTTGGCTGCTGGCGGCTCGGCCGGATCGGAGGTTCTGCGACTGATCTCGGCTACGTGTCTAGATGGCTCTGAGGGCTGGGAGTCTTGGATCTCGGCTGGGAGCTCTGGTTGTGGGTGGTGGTCTGCAGACGCGTGCGTTGCTTGACTGGGGTGAGATTGTTGGAACGACCTTGGGGCTTCTTCCTGCTGGCTTTCGCTTTCGACGATGATCAGAGAGGGTTCGTCTTCGAAAGATCCTGGCATCTTAGCCGGTCTCTTGACGTCCTCAAAGGTACCGTGACTTAGCGAACGCTTTCTGGGTTGCTGTACTTCGGGCTCTTGTCCAGGTTCGTGAATCGAAGCTTCATCGATCTTGTCATTACCGTGGATTTCTATAAGACTTTCGATGTCACGCTCGAAATCGTAGGGTGGAAGACTCAGTGCGGTCTTCAGCGCATGATCTCTTGTTGTAGGCCTGACTGGGGATCGCGGCGCCTTCGGATCCTCTGCTGGCACTTGGGCCTCTACCTGGTCCTCTCGAGCTTCAGGCTGATTTGCTCTGGCCGGACTGACAGCACGTGACAGGTCAGTGTCGATCTCTGAGCCTGGCTTCAGATTCGGTAAGCCATCTTTCGGCGCGTCCTTTTCTTTCAGGCGTTCTGCTTCCTGTTCTTTGTGAAGCTTCAATAGCTGTTCGCGTATGTTTTTCCGTGCCAGACTTGGTTTCAGATTGGGCCAGTCCTCTTGAACGTTGTATTGCCGCTTGATGACCTTGGTAATGAAGTCTTTCGGATCGTCTTCGAGGAGCTTACCTACGTAGCCCAGGAGGAACAGCCCACAGTCGTACCAATTCTCCTGCAGAGGGATCATGTTCGCAGTAATTCCCTTAATTTGCCCAGCTTCAAACTCCATGCCACCGCGCTTAGCTTTGGCTTCTTCTCGAAGATAGTCCTTAAGTATGCGGACTGTGGAGCTGCGAGCTAATCCAAGAGAGTCAAAGGTGATGATTGCTGGCTTGTCGGGATCAGAATTTGTCACCGACGGCATTGATTTCCGCTTCCCTCTTTTGGACCCTCCAGCAGCTTTAGGCGGCCGATCTAGATCTTCAACAGGACCGTCTCCTTTTCCTTTAATATTATCTTCGCCCATGTTGAGCATCGTAGACCCGAGCATGGCTCTTTGTAGTTGGCCATCAAGCATTTCCTGATCCTCCTCTACCATTTTACTGGCTTCCGCTTGTTGAATCTCACTTGCGACCTGCGCTGTAGGCTGCACCGCATGAACATCCAAACTCAAATCTGCGAATGAGTCCCGAGCCCCTCTCTCATCTGGCTCCTTCGTTCCTTCTACCAAAGTCACCGAGTCACCTTCCCGCAGATTGACGGTGGGGCTCGATGAAGGTGGACCATCTTCTTCAGTATTCCCAGTCAGATCTGACGCTAAGTCCATAGGCGGATCAGCCTTCTCATCCGATTGAACTAGGCCACGGTCGAGTGCAGGTAGGTTACAAATGATTGCGAGATACCAGTGGAGCGTATCGTTGATTGGTATTACGATATAGTCATAGGTGAATAAATCAACGTTCCTGGTCCACTTCTGTACCCCTTCGTAGTTGAAACCCTTCCTCCCTTTGTGGGTGTTCATCAAAGTCGCAAAGAAGAATGTATTGAAGAAGTAAACTCGCTTCGCCAGATCGGGTCTATGTTGTTCAATGGTGTGTTCCAGAAAGCGGAGATAGAAGCTGATGAGACTGTCATTCAGGTACTCTCCTTCGTCCAATCGCTCCAAATCCGAGAATTCGACCGTGGTCTTCTTTTTGCCAAGCCGAGGATACGTCAAGGGTTTCTTCCAAGGCTGGCCTAAGCCATGAGTTTTGGAGTATCTTGCTACCTTAGGAAGATCCTCAAGATCGTCAAAAGGATCTTTCGAAGGCTTTGCGAAATAAGCAGATGCTCTGGTTGAACGCCTTTGTCCGTCATGATTCGGCCTAAGATCCTCAAGAATCTGGCGGTTGCTTTCTTCGCGTAGGGTGGTATTTCGCATTGATTTGAGGCTTTGTTTCTCGCCTGAAGCATCACCAGACAGACGAGATCGATTCCACAGTTCTTCTACCACCTTATTCTTGGGGCGCTGGACAGCGGCAAGCCCTAAATTACGCGATCGGGTTCGATCGTCGAGTTCGTGTCGAACTTCGCTTCCTCCAGCATGATGTACCTTGAGCCGATCAGCGACCGGTTTAGAGTCCTCACTTGTCTTGTAGTCTAATCGTCGCTTTTCGAAAATCCGTTCCATGTAACTGCTTTCCGCTTTGATCAGTCTGGCAAGAGTAAGCTCTGCTATGAGCTCGTACATACCTAGGGCATTTTTTGACCTTCTCCATAGTTCGAAAGCCTATCTTATTGAGCAGTACCGAAACGTCTTTTTCGTGCCGAAACTCAATGTCCACTAGGTTCTCCTCCGTCCCTGACTTAGCGGACATAAAGCGTACCTTGCCGCCACATTCTTCGTACGAAATTCTTAGTAGCTTCTGTGGTTGGAGCTTTACTGACGTAAAGTTGCCATCCTTGACAACGACGTATTCACCGCTCTTCTCATCGTGAACGAGGGCCATACTATCAGAGATAGTCAGGCTACCTGACGTGCTAATGGCAGCCAACGCAACGGACCATGGGGCCTTCTTCTCTCGCACTCGGCCTGTGTTACTCTGTACTTTAGGCTTTGGAGCTACGAACTTTTCAGGTTTGATGTTGCTTAATGCAATTCCTGATTTATCTTCATCCGGAGAGGCTGTAGCCAGTACTGAAGTAGAGTCTTTGATGGGATCTGTATTGCGAGGGCGCTTGCTAAAAATTGGAGTGTTAACGTCTGGATTATTTCCGACGGTTGTCCCAGTCAACTGAAGCTCGTCTATATCGGAACTGAGGCTGACGCCCGAAGTCCGGCGGTCGCCATTAACGGGTACGAATTGATCATTGAGTCTGTCAGAAAGCTCGTCGTGTCCATCTCTGACTTTTGTTTGCACTGGCCGTTGGCCTTGAGTGCCATTGCTGACTGTTTGAGGCAAGCTAGACTGGGCAAAAAAAGGAGATTGTTTGCCTATGACTCGATCTTGTATCAACTTGGGTGGAGATAAGGTGGCGGCCTCCGCTACTGAATGTGGCGTCCTAGCCGTACCACGCACCGAAGGACGAGAAGCCCTAGCATGATTATCAGTCAGACCCTTTTCATTTATATCGAATCCAGATGTGTTTTTGAACTTCGAGAGCGAAAGCTGTGGGGGTGAAGACGATGGTCCACGATCCCATTGCTTATTTTGGCTGCCGTCGGAGAGTTTCTGCTGCTTCTTCGACGCAGGCCTACTTCTCATCATTTTTTCCAAATGCCGGTGTTCCGGCAAACCGCCTAATGACGGCGTTCGCAGCTTCAACAGAACAGAGCCTTGGCTGCTGACGCTATGATTAGAGATAGCTTGGCTGGATCCCTGGCTGACGTGATTGGGACCGAATGTCACAGTAGATGGGTCGAGCTGATCCAGTATATCATCGGCTGAACGTGCTGAGCCAGGAGAGCTGATTTGATGACTTATTTTACGCCTTTTAGGAGACGACTGAGCAAAGTCCTCCTCTTCGCACGGACGTGCATGTTGAACACATGGTACATTGTTCCCTCGACTTGTTTCGAATTGTAGCTGATTCCTTTCTCCACCTCCCAGCATCCTTCTCACGGGTTTAGCTGAGTGGAACCCAGAATTAAGGCTCTTGTTCAAAGTGTTCATTGGACGCGGACCTCCACTTGGCATCCGAGAAGGCATAATGAAGGGCATCTCGCGAGACGTAGGCTTTCCTATCAGAACTGCTCCTGCATCGTGGTTGCTTCCCCGTTATATTAGCACTCGTCCTAAATTAATGATACGCTCTCGGCGAATTCGACACACATCAAGCGGCCTAACAACCTCGCCTCTGCCTCCTCATCCGATGCGAAACTCTTTTTAGAGACCCAAATTTCTGTGGTACCCGGATGCTTTGAGCCTTTAATCGTGGACGGCATTCGGTCCACATCAGACTGTTGCGACCAGGAGCTTTCCTGTTCAGCATGAAGAAGCGGTACATATAGGGTCCCTGCTGGCACATGTAATCTGCAAGCAGTCTGCAATCAGCAGGGCAGGGCCTGAGTGGTGGAATAATGAAATGGAGTGATCCAGGCATTAGTGGCGGCATTGTCCGCGCGCTTGCTATCAAGCGTGGAAAGGGTCCAGGGCTTATACTTACGAAGCTCTCCCAGCATGCCAACCTCTACCACGATCACAATCTCGTCGACCGACCAAACATTGCTTCCTACATGTATGAAGTCCATTCTGTTGTTCATCCCATAGATCAGGATCTCCGTTAGGCCATGCGACCTGCTGTATCGCGTGAGTATATTCGTCGTTATAACGCTGTATTATTGGAACATAATCCCCATCACGAAGTGTTGGTTGTGCGCTTGTCGCGCTCTTGAATTCAGCTTCATCTGGTAAAACTTGTACCAAAGTAAGGTAGGGAAATAGAGAACGGCTGGCGATTGCCATGTGCTCCCTGTAGCCTGCCTCTATCAGAGATCGCCACATGCTTAGAACTGCAGAAGAGCAGAAAGTTTTAGGGAAATCTCGTAAAGCTGTATACTAAGACAACAATGCAAGATTTAGCAGACCAGATAGATGCAGAAGGACAGAGCTGTTTGGGCAGGCGCGAGGCAGGCCTAAACTGTTAATCTGCTCTTGTAGAAGTTACAAATTTATGGGAAGACTTGGCTGCATTGGCTGCAAATATTCGGAGCAGGCGTCACGTAGATAAGTGACGGATGGAGTCACTCATTGAGCTTCCATGATGTTGGGTTTAGGACGGGAGACAAGAAGCAATATTGATGATACTTGAGACATGCTTCATTCGTTCGTTGCGGTCTAGTATGCGTACCGATTGACAGAGACATGAGACTCGGTAGTGAAACTCGCCAATGATATAGTGACACTTGGTGTCACGATATCCAAAGTGGACTTTTGTACATGGAATCCAATATCTATACAAGAACCATCGCCAATGCAGAAAACGAGGGTTTCGCTAAAATCGTGAATGCAAACACTTTCGAGGAATCATCACTAATCATACAAACGTAAATATTCCACGAGTATCACGCTAAGGTTCTCAATTTCTCCGGAGTCGAGTCCTCAGTGATGGTTTCCCTTCGCTTGCTCTGGCCATGGCTAGGTCCGCCCTTCTCGTGGCGGGCCTGGTCAATAGCTGAACGTTGCGCTATACTGTCATCGTGACTTTTCCATACAATGTTGGTGTCTGGAGGGAACGCGAGGAGGCGCTTGATCGTTTCACTACGGATCATCAGCAAGAGTCATTGTTCTGGAAACTGGGAAAGGCTGTTGGGCTGTACCGAATCTTGATATTCCTCCCACCGTCAATCCTCGTCCAGACACTGAGGACATCTTCGCCGCTCCGGACGCTCAAGACAGCACCACAGACCTCCTCGCCAGCCTCTGCAAATTGGTCCCCAACAATGGCAAAGAGTAGATCTTCCCAGTATCTATCCGAGACGCCTTTCTTCAGCCTTATGATCCATTTCCCACCTCTTTTGTTCTCCTCGTCCTCCCACACTGGCCTAATTCCCTTTCTGAAAACATGATAATCCGAAACGGAAGGCAGTGTTGACGGCCGCTTGAGATGGGTGTAAATTGTCCAGAAAGACTCCACGGAAGAGAAATGCACGAGAGGTATCGTAGACTTCTCATAATCTGAGTACTTGGAGGTTGGAGGTCGGTACCATACAATCCAGGTAGACTTCAGGGGGTGCTCTGATGGTGTACTCGACGATCGGCTCGTTAGTGACGATTGTGAAGGCTTCGGGTGAATGGCTGCTTCTCCGCTCGACTTTGAATTTTCCTTCACGCTCTTCTCATTGCTCGTGGATGGGGTGGAATTGCTGAAGTCGAGGGGTGTGCCTAGTGTCCTAGGTGTCTTCCCAGAAGATCCAAAGGATGCAAAAGCGCCAGAGCCTAGTCCGAATGCTGATGATGCGCTGCTTGTAGGAGATCCAACGCTCGTGGTAGTCAATGGGGGAATGCCATTGAAAGGGTTAGATTTGCTGCTAAAGGACCCTTCCCCACCAAAGCGCTTCGCTGGTTGGTAAGTACGAGATGCGTCGGCTTTCACGTTTTCTTTGGCGCTGCTATCTTTAGATGTAGAAAGGGCTAATTTACTCGAGCTTTTTGACATGTTAGTATTCGACAGTCATTGGGAGGACGTGCGCCTTACTTTGAGCGGCGTTGCCACAGATTGTCCATGAATAGATGCAGAGCTGTATCAAATAGTTGTAGGAAGCGAACGACACAGGGTCGTATTGCATGTGCTTGGTTGGGGCGCTGCGAGGGGCGAAGGGATGGGGAATATTGAATAGGGCAACGAATTGATAGAGTCGTTATGTGGAAATCTTGTCTGTGTATGCCTCTCGATATGTCGAGTATTAGGATTCGCGATGAGGTATGGCAATTTATCTAGAGGTTGAACGTGGTATGGTTGAGCGAGCATGTAGCAATGTTCCTTCAACTCTCATTTCTCAATTGCTAAAACATTTGGCGGTCAGGTACGGCGGCTGTCTCGAAACAAGCGCTTCTAACGCGCTTAGCGCCCACTCGCTTGCTGCATAAAGTATCTATCTCCACGACCAATGTCGCGTTCTTCCTTACAGCAAGACCACCAACTCAAATCATCGCCAGCTCGAACAATTATACCACTCGGCTGGCGACTCCGATGTGTAGGTCGAGAGTACGCTCATTCCGCTTATGTAAAACCGTCATCACGAGGCTCGCAGATTGCTGGGTACCCATGATGCGGTGACGACCTATTAAGTCGGGACATTCGCAACGTAGACTTTTCTGTTGACATCGAATATCTACTACTGGTATAGAGACACTATCGTTATACCGACATTGTCCTCAACATTAGGAATTACATCAAACCCTCTATCCTACGCCTGATACCAGGTCCGTCAGGGAATTCATAATCGACTTTAGCAACCAGTACTAGACTTCCAAGGTCAGCCATCCCCTTAAAATCTCCTTTTCCAGGTCGCATGAAGAAAACACATAGCTTCTGGTAGTCCGAAAAGCCCAGCCGCGTATTACACTCGTGCAATCTGCATGACGCTGGTTGGGCATGACGTTGAAAGGCAAAGACTGAGACCAATCCCCTTCGTTATGTATTCACTATCAAGTTATCTAGAGTCACAGCTGATATTCGCCGCAGTATGTGTAGACAATTGGTGGAAGCCAAAGAAGCTCCCCCTTCACTGTTCTACTGATGTCATTTTGCTCGCTACGAAGCATGGCTCATACATCCAGCACTGCACTAGTGCTGATAGCATAACTATTCACAAAGCTTTGATTGCTCCCTCACCATCCAAAATGGTCAATGCCTCTCATACAATTACTCTGATTCAGGCTCTCCCAACCCGCCAGTGAACACAGATCTAGACCTCCTACTCAAGGCTTTCAGTGGACTTTCAGACCTCTCGGTCATGCCCCTTACTCCCCTCGGTCTCAGAACACGTTTCGGTGGCTCCGTGCTTTCCACAATTCCATCCAACACCGAAGGGCGTTCCTTGGGCGAGGCTTTACGCATCTTTCCTTGCGAGCTTGGTAAGTCGAGTTCCACCTCCGCAAATTTTCCCTTTCTGAAAGATTCGCGCGTCCCGCCTGGTGAACCCGGCAGATCAACCCCTAAGCCTGCAATGCCCTCCTTTTTGATCTTTACGTCGGAAATTTCTTTCCTATCTACTGGCTTCGTCTCGTTTGAGAGAACCCTTCCATTGGGCTTCTTATCCAATGATATTGCCCTTCCCTTTTTGTCTTTGGGCACATGATCAAGTAAGCCATCCTTGACTCCATGGTCCAAACCAGACCACCATCGCCATAGACCCCGGGCAAACCCCCGTTCTTCCGCGCCAAATTCTACAGGCGGACCACGTACCTGTACATCCGCATTTCTGCGAAATACCGCCCATGCACTGCTCCGAGTACTGAGCAAGGACAACCTTCTCTGAAAGCTTTGGACTTTGAAATCACGAAGGAGAAGCGCGTCACCTTCCTCCACTACAGGAAAGCACTCATCATGCGACCTAAATATTTGGGCTGTCACGACGGGCAATCTGAGAACGGAAGACGATGGATCTGTGATGTATATGGTGTGGTTGAAGTCCTTGGCACCTGATGGAGCGCGGGTGACAGGTGTTGCGTTCAGGACGATAGCAAGGCTGTCCACAGCAAGGGCGAAATGCGACTGGAGAGTAGCCAGAGGGACAAAGTAGGACAGACTAGTGCGGAAACCCGGTGGTGGTGGCTGTGAAGGGGGAAGATACCCAGGCGAAGAAGCTATTGAGTGGATGCCTCCATGCTGAGAAAGTGAACGAATGAACGATTTGGCGAGAAGTCCTTGCTTCTCGGGAGTTTGTAGCTTTGCCGTGACATTCTGCTTGATAGATTTCCGGTCATTTTCAGACAAGCTCTCTATCTCACTCTCGGCCTCACTGTCAGGGACAATGATACTTGATCTTTTCGGCGCGAACCAAGGGCTGATGGCACTGGCGTTAGCCATTTTTTGTGGTGTTTGGCTCGAGAGTCGCTTCATTGCTTTCAACCTTTCTATCAAGGTAGGCGGCCTTTGCGGGACCAAGGCTTTCTCATCCGAGCGCTCTGTCTTTGCTGGTATTTCATGCTTCTCCGGTGGTGGAAGATTTGCGTTTGGTGAGGGCGCTCGTGAAGCTATCGGAACCACAGAATCAGCGGACTTACTCTGTGTGAGCCGCGGTGTTAGTAAAGTGTCATCGTCCGGTGGGGACTGTAGGGCATTGAACGACGGCTGTGAGGCAAGAATAGACCGCTGTGTCTCATCAGGTGTCATTAATTGACTTTTAGAAGATTGTACTCTAGCAGAGTCCTGCACAGTTGCCGGCAAATCGACGAGAGAGGTCTGAGAATCTACTCTCATGTCAGCACTTGGGGTCGCCTTGGGCGAGACTTGCGCAATAGTCGGTTGTGGGCTCGAAAACTGTTCAGCCAATGGGGAGGTCTCTTTGTTGGGCCTCGGTGCCGCCGGAACGTTAAACAAAGAAGTCTTCCTGGCGCCAATCTTTAATCCAAATTGATCAATCCTAGGATTCGGGGTACTTTGAGGATTGGAATCTTGTTCTTCGATATCGGGTAGCTGTCCCAAGGGTGTAAAGCTCGCTGGCTCCTCTCCAACGGGAGGCGTTTCGACGCCCAGGTTTAATGGAAGACTATCCTCGATCACGTCTTCCGTCATCGAAGCACCAGGACTTGGAGAGGGCGGCGTAGGCGGTCCCTTTTGGACCAGAGGCTTTCCAGTCGCCAAGTTTGATTGAGAAATTGCATCGTTTCGGTGCTCAGCAAGTGAAGGGCTAGATATAAGGAGTTGTACCGGTGGTGGCTCCTCAGCTGTTCCTATCCCTACACGGGTCGAGAAGTCAGAATGATGTACCGAAGGTTTCGGACCCGGAACGTCCAAAGCAATGGAAGGTGATCGAGTATGCTGTTGCGAATGTATTCGCGCTACGTCTTCCTCGTTACTGTCACTTTCAAGATCAATAATTTCGACCTTGGCTTTTGATGGCTGGGTGGCTATTTTGACTTGATCTTTATTCGTCTCCTGAGGCTCGGCAAGCTCTGATTTGCTCGGTAGTGGCTCTGTGACGGAGGCCGCCGCTTCAATCGTCTCTACCGCCAATTCTTCTGGTTGAAGGCCCTGTAGCTCCGCGTTGACCGACGTCTTTGCGGCATTTAAGGACGGTCCCTCCAAATCCTGCTGCTCTCGAGACTGGTCAGAAGACAAGGGGGGAAAGCTCAATGAGTCCCGGGTCTCTCGCCCATTGGCCTCATGTTCGAAGTTTTGAATGTAACTATCAACAGAAGAGATTTGGACATCGTGACCTGATTCCATAATTGTACTCGGTCCTTCATCAGGCTTTTGACGTACTTGCCCCGTGTCACTCACAGAAGGTGGAAGGGTCTCTTGGTCCGGTGAGCGGTTAACCGCATCATCGCCTTCTCCACGCACCGATTCCCCGATAGTCGATTCTCTAAGGGAATGCTCTTTTGGAGGTTGCTCAGCGCGTGAGAATACGAATCCGTCGAGTCCTAGATCAGAAGCCGGTCCGCTGGACACGTTACCATCACTAGTGTCCCGCTCAGACTCTACTTCCGCCTCAAAGCCCGACTCTTGGTCTGATTCGGAGGATCGCGAATCGGTGTAGATGGACAGAGGAGATGAGGAAGTGGCTTCCTTTGCCGCTGGATTTATGTCCACCACTTCGCTTTCTAATAGCTCCGCAGTCGTGGATGGAGGATTTAGTGGAGCATTGGGAGTAGCTTGGTCATTGATATTGTCACTGGCACCGTGCATCTCCTGTCCCTTTTCGTCGAGGTGCTCGTCCATTATAGGCATCTCTTCCATACTCTCGGATGCCTCACATACTCCTTCTTCCTCACCATTGAGTTCCGCACGGTCACCAATCTTCTGTGATCTCTGGAGCTCTGGGCCAGCTGCATTGTAGATTGCCCGGTCTTCGTTTTGTAGTCTCGACGGACTGAAGACCTCAAAATTATCTGCATTGGTTTCATTCTCCGGACTAGGCGTTGTCTCTGCGAATCTCCACTGTCCACTGCCCCTACCAAATTTCGATCGTTTCCGCCTGTCATTATCAGGGAATTCCGCTTCTTCTTCGGTAGCATACTCTTCATAGCCCAAGGCGAAGTGATTTCGTTTGAGGAAAGCAGGAGACTCCCAGGCTTGCGCGTCAAGCAAAGGTCTCCGTGCCAATGTCGCAAAATGGTTTTCATGAGGAGGCGAGCGATGTGGGGTTACGGCGTCAACTGTAGACTGCGGTGATGGCCGTGGATGCTCGATGTCAAGGTATACGGGCTCTTGAGCTTGGCGCTGGACCTTATATACTATGAGCATTAACCGCGTCCTTGCTGCTATTCCATACCTGTAGAACCAGCCGCTCGCTATATTTGAGCTCCCACTCAATACCCTTGCCTGGTGTAGTGACCGCAGAACTATTCCTTGCCCATTCCGAACCCTCTAGGCTCAAAGAAAGCCGGTCTCCAATACTGACGCCCAATCTTGTCACAGCTTTTGCACTGGAGCCATTGAAGAGCAATCGCACCTGGCCTCGAGTCCGTCGCAGCCGAAAATCTGGCTCAACAAGTAGTAAGCTGGTTGATTTGGTCGACGAAGCATATGGCCATATGAGGGTCACTATGCCCGTCACAGAGGTTCCTTTCGGGTCGAGTCCTGGTTGAAGTTGGGCGATGGGTATGCTGGGAACAGGGGTTGCTGCCATTGCCAATGCAATTCGTTGTTAGCATTGTGCGTCGTGGAAATGTAATTATACTTCCATGAGATCGTGGACCCTTTGGGCGTGCCAATTATAAGCACGCGTGGAGTTGGTCCATCGTCTCTGACGAATATCATATATGCCAAGACAATAGTCAACCATATCCCTGAGAAGCAGTGTAACGAATTCATTGATATTCGAATAAGCTAGCCTGATATTCATATTCGAATATGAATATCGTACTAGCTTATTCATATTCAAATATATCTTCAAATAATTTCTACTAATAGTACTCCTTATAAGTTCTTAAAAATTAGTAATATAAGTAATATATTATATACTTAGTAGGCTAGTCTAGATTACTAAAGTCTATACATAGTATTTTACTATATAGTCTACTAAAATATATACTATATTTAGTATAGAGCTATTTTAGATATATTTGAATTTTATTTAAATATCCTACTAGGGTATTTAGAATTAAATAAATATTCGAATAAAAATATATTTGTTGTTAGCTGCTAAGAAGTCACACGCTCGGGAGCTAACTAAAGTATCTGAGGTTTAATGCTGACATATTTCAAGCCCGCGAAGGTTAGTGATAGTCTGCCCAGCAATTAAACCTTAAAAGGTTAGCTCCCGAGTGTGTTATTTCTCACCAGCTTAAGTATGGGATACCATACACGCTTTTGGTTTGCGCATACGCGGCTACCTATCACTCACATTGTGTAGTATACATACTTGTTCTTTGACTCGTTGTAATAGAACGGCTAGAACTAGACATTGCTTTCTCCCTCGTCGCATCGCCAATTGCTCACGTTTCCTTTGAACCTTTTCCTAGATTTCGCCACCTGATGCCCATCAAGCAATGGGCCATTCATCAGTCAAACACATACAACGCATTGCTATCGTCGGTGCAGGTCCTGGGGGTGTCGCCGCTGCAAAGTATGTAGGATATCTTTCAGTAGCTTACACAAGTCTCGGTCTCCACATAAATCGTTCTCATGGATTCTATGATCAACCTCTGATTGGAAACTTTCAGAGGGTTTTTGGCCGAATTAAATGGCAGTTTGATAGATATATTTGAGCAGCAAGCATCCTTTGGGGGCGTATGGAATTATTCGGACCATCCCGTAGGAACGATCGATATACCTCAAATGAATGCAGATCAGCCCTTGGAGAAACCAATTTGGCACTCTGACGGCATCAAGGATGATCTTACCAATAGGGAACCCTATACCAGCTTCGATTCGCCCATGTATGAACAATTGGAAACTAACATACCACACTGTTTGATGAAATACTCGGACGCACCATCCCTTGAATCTCATCAACTTTTTCCAAGCCGTCAAGTCGTAACTCAATATCTAGAGGATTATGCTGAAGATATCCGGCGGCTGGTCATGTTTCAGACCCAGATCACCGACATTCGGCCATGTTCTCCAGACACCAAAAGTCGTTGGGCGGTGCAGTTCAAATCCCTGAAATCTAATGAGGCGTCCGAGCGGCTATATGATGCTGTTGTGGTAGCCAACGGACACTATACAGTTCCCACTCTACCAGAGATCAAAGGCATCAGTAAGTGGGATCAGGCCAACAAAGGCATTATATCACACTCAAAGTTCTATCGGAGGCCAGAGCCTTTCACCAAGAAGAAGGTCATCATCGTTGGTAATTCTGCCTCTGGAGTTGACATTGCCTCTCAAATCGCTACAGTGTGCAAACATCCTGTTCTAAACTCCTCGAGATCGGACTCGCCCTTGACATACAAAGCAAATTACAAGAAACCGGTTCCGGAGATAATAGAATTTCTCCCACCTACTCAAGGCACGAGAGCCGTACTCTTTGCTGACGGTCGTATGGAGGATAATATCGATGCCATACTCTTTTGTACTGGATACTTTTATTCGTTTCCCTTCCTCTCTTCGATCTCACCAAAGCTCATTTCGACGGGGGAGCGTGTCCAGAATCTCTACAAACATTTGTTATATATCCCCAATCCTACTTTAGCATTCCTTGGTCTACCCGCCAAAATCACTCCCTTCCGCACCTTTGAAGGTCAAGCAGCAGCCATTGCCCGTGTATGGTCAGGACGGCTGAAACTCCCGTCGAAATTGGAAATGTGCCAATGGGAAGAAGACGTCATTGCAGAACGTGGGACTGGGAAGCCATTCCATGTTCTGCCATTTCCTCGAGATATTGAATATCACAACGATATGGTTGCATGGGCTACTAGTGCTCAAGGAAGACTTGGTAGGGTGCCGCCGAAGTGGACCGCGAAGGAAACATGGCTACGAGAGAGACTCCCAGCGATAAAGAAAGCTTTCGCCGACAAAGGACAAGAAAGGCATACGATCAAGACGGTAGAGGAATTAGGCTTTGATTATGATGCTTGGCTTAGGGAAAAGGGTCAAAGTAAAGAGCACATTAATGGACTTATCTAATGAATAACGATATGTACAGGAATAAGTAGTCTACAGTCATTATTACATAGACCTTGACTTAGTCCGAAATGATTAACTTCCTTCAGCCCGATTCACGCTTCAGTCTTCCCTGATTCATCGCTTCCTTATGTCCGAGCCTACAGCTTAAGGCGCGTAATATATTATTGCTTACCAGTAGAGTACACCAAGTACAGCCCTACCACACAAGTGGATTTGAAGACACTCAGCTTCAGATATTGATCAACCTCGCATGGTTCTATTCAGATCGCCAAAACCCGGTATGCAGGCTCGTATAGAAATTGAACTGTATCAACCTGAGGTCAAGCTTGCCACTTCATAGCCAAGGATCTCACGGCCAATTTGCGAACAGTGAACGATGAATGCCAATTCACACCTTAAGAGACAGTGGGGTACGGTTGGGTGGAAAGCAGTCGGCCCGTCAACAGTAGCGTGGCTAGTCCCGGGCTAACCCCATTCGTCAAATCATCCAAGATCACTCATATTTCTCCGATATCTAATGCACAATTGTCAGTCTGTCTTTCCTGATTACCCTTGTACGAATGGCATATTCACCCTCTCGCGATGGCTATCGCGGCATTCTCACGGCCTAGTATGCCCTTTGCATTATGAGTTCTCGGAAGCGCAAGGACAGCACAATTCCCGAATTTGAAGGAAAGTCATCCAAGAGGACAAGGCTTCTATCAACTCTCTGGAACTCTCAGAGTAAACGGACTGGAAGTTCTGAAAAATCTTCGATCACTCAGCTAAGCCCAGTATATAAGATCAAAGCCATCATTGGAGAGAGACCGGCGGAATATCTCATTGATTGGGCTGACGACCAAGTCACTGGAGAAAACTTCGTTCCTGACTGGGTGAGTGAATCAAACCAATAAAGCTTCACGCGAGATAGAAGATTTCCCTCGTGAATTACTTTCTCGACTTTCATCGCTTCTTCGACCTAGACTAATATACGTGGCACCAGCAACCAAAGGCAAATGTAAGTACTGCCGCCATCGACGCTTGGAAGAAGAGGCGAGCCTCTGTTCCACGGTCGTCCAACAGTAGGCCTAGACGGCAAAGACGTAGAAAACGGCGACCAGCCTCAGTCAGAGACCGGACTGCAACGGACGTTGGTGTCCCGAAGATAAATTCGCCATTCCAACTGACAAGTGAGAATTCATCTCGCAAATCGTACAGTGACTCCTCACAAGCTCTGAGGAAGGCTTTGACCAGTATCGATCCTTCTTTCGACACCTCTAACCTTCCGCGCGTCGCTGTCCAGATCTCGCAGCACAGCAGCCTTGAGAAACATCTATACACTGTGTACCACTCTTCTTCAACTACAAAAGAGGGTTCGTCATCTTTTCGAAACCATCCAGATGCTAGTCTGAGTGGATCTTTACTAAAGCCCGAAACATCATCACCAATCGCCACTCAACGGAACACTATCATACCGGACTCTCAATCCCTTCCAGGGTCCTCTAGCTACGTACCTACCTCCAGCATTTGTACTAGTGTTCGAGATATAATCGCAGCCGACAGAAGTCCCTCAGGTGTCTCGACTGCGAGACACCCACATACATTACAAGTTATCACGTCTTCCAACTTCGAATCATCCGTTAGCCATATTGAATCCTATCCCAATATCGAGGTAGCAGCTAGTCAATTGTCTGTTGGACGATCTCCAGAGATAGCCATAGCAGCAACACAACCCTCTATAGCTGACTCTTCTTTCCCTTCGACATCCGCAGTATCTGCAAACAGTAGAGATTACGACAACGACAGCGGAAAAAAATCCATTAATAATTCTCCAAACTACTTCAAATTGTCCGAAGAAACTGTTCAGCGTCACGTTACGGTTTCGGAGCTCTTAAATACCTCAAAAGGACCCCCTAGTGACAGTCATCCTTCACAAGCCACAACCACAGACCATTCTGTTCGGAGCTTAAACGATCCAAACTCGCAAATTACACAGCCTATTCTTTCGCAGGATCGCGAAGACCATACAAGAAGAGAGTTCTCCTCAAATCCCTCCAGACTGATTTCACCAGCTACGCTCGACTCCCAGGAGCCTCCACTACCACCATTGACTTGGGACGACGAGATGTCGGACTTTCGCCCAACCGATGGAAAGTTCGCAGGAGACTTGCAGTCTTTGAGGACCAAAGAGAAGCTCGAGAGCATGCGCGCAGCCAGCGCATCAAAGAAAGGTGGGTTCATTCAATTTCCGTCCAGGTTGCAAGGCATCTCTTACGAGCAGAAATTCGCGCAATGCTCCCCCCAAATACGCCCTCAGTCACTAGTCAATCTCAATGAAGGACAATTCTAACGGAAAAAACTCCACAGAAGCAGCACGTAAGGAGCAGCATTCAAGGCCCTCGAGCACTCGAGCATCGCCGTCAAGCAATACAGAGCGGGAGCTGTCCCATTTATCTCCTCAACGAGCGTCGCAAGTTATACTCTCACGTGAGCTAATGCAAGCAATATCTCCGATCACCCGTGAACCAACACAAGCGTTCTCTCAGAGAGAGAATTACAAGCCGCTATCTTCAGTCGGTCGTTCTACGCCAACGTTAAGCTATGGACCTAGCCAGCAGCCATTACATCCGGCCACAGCTCGGAGATCCAGTCAGCAGCCCCTATCTCCCACCACTCAGTCTCCAGCGGTATGGAATGATAGCCAGCAATCTCTTGCTGCCGCTAAAATTACTTCACCCGCTCAAAGCGGCGACCAGCTCAGTGTCTCGGTCCAGTCGCCAGGTTTAACACAGTCTCGTATTAGGACGGACACTCCGGAGATCCCTAACAAAATGGAATACCAGACACAAGAAGAGCCGGAGCGTCTAGAAGTACAACCAATCTGGATGTCGACGGAGCTGCCGTTACCGATGCGTAGTTCTCAGTCTGTCCCTCACACGCCAGTGACTCCTAGTAGGCTCGCAACGCATGCAGAAGCCTCACCTTCGCAAATAATGACACTAGAGCCAAAGAATCTAGGATTGAGGGAGTTTGTTATCCCATTATGTATGCAGAAGCGGATCATGCAACAGTACGTTGATACGATGTCGTTCTACACTAGTTCCATCACAGAGAACATGACGAAGGTGAGGCTTAGCGAAAAGAGCATCAGCCAGCTGAATGTCCTATTGGGTCGTCTTGCCAACGTGTCTACTCACATTGGACTAGAAGGTGGTGGGCCAGGTAGCCAAGATTCAGTCAAGCCAGAGCAAGAAGCTATCTATGCCGAATTATCTAGCGAAAAATTCAAATTCCTTGGTAGTTTGTTCGAAGTCGCCAAGGACGATAATCTACACATCGCCCTCATTGCCAAGTCAGGTCCTCTTCATGACATTGTCGAATTATTTCTGAAAGGGAGGAAGGTGAACTATAATAGACCAGCCACCTTTTCACGATCGGATCCAAGGACTGCGCATGGCCGGCTGCAAGTGAGTGTGTTAGCATCAGGGCAAGGTACAGGGAACCCGATCGAAGTTGCAAGAAAGGCAGATCTTGTGATCGCGTTGGACGAGACTTTCAATGCAAAAGATAGTCAGGTTGTTGACTTACGAAAAGATAACATTGGCGGTCTGGCCCCAGTCGTCCGACTCATTGTTTACGCTTCCGTTGAACACTTTGACCTTTGTTTGCCACGCACCCTGGAGCCTATCGACCGACTTCGCAAACTTATATCTTGTGTTTGGCATACCCAGAGTATCGTTGGTGAGCTGAGAGATCAGGAACCGAACTCTCAGACTTGTGCCAACATCGTCGCCACCTTTCTGCGTGGCAACACTCAAGCAAGCACTTGGAAACTTCCGAACATCCAGCCTCTTCGGAACCTACCAGTCATGGACTCTGATTCAAGCTTGTCCAACGCGATGTCCGATGAATCAAACGAAGTGGGGCGACCGTCTGAAATCACTCGCAAATACTGGCCCTGCAATCCTCCAGTGGCGGCCGGCAATTCATTTATAGGTGTTGTGCAGCCAGATAATGACCATTTGCCAAATGGCAAGCGTGCATTCGTAAGTAGCCAAGCTTTGCGCTCACGACACTTACTGACGGTGAGCAGGATCTTGAGCATGGTGATTCTTTAGAGATACAAACGAAGAAACAGAGAATGGCCCGACGAGCTCATGCAGGGCTGCCACTTGAAGAGGTAAAATATCAGCGCCACCATTTCAATCAATTACTGACACTTCTCTAGCCTCACACCGTGGAGAACCTTGAGAGGTGGCTTGCTGAAGGTAACGCCCGCGAGCACCGTTTGATGAGGGACATAGAGCTCTGGAAGAACGCAGCCGATAGCCACGCAAAATGGGCTGAAATGCGCCAATGTGACTACGAATGTCTACGAGACAAATGGAGCAACCTACATCACGACAAGCTAGACCTCAAGGAGGAAGTCGCCAGCCTCACGAAAAAGTTGGAAAAGACTCGGCTGGACCGCATATCTCTGCAGGGCGAGCGTGGCGTCCTTAAGAAGGACCTAGAAGAGTGTCGCCAGCAGCTCATCGGCCACTCTGACCCCAACATTGCCGAAGCAGCCCAGAAGGACGCCCGAATCCGTGATCTGCAAGAAGAAAATGTTAATCTGAAGAAGAAAGTTGACTTGGCCAATGGCCAGCTTGAATACGCACGTGGAATGTACCAAGACTCTTCCAGCCGTGCTGTCGAATTGGCATTAGAGCTCGAAGGTTTACAGAAGATCTTCGAGCCAACTAAGTCTCAACTTGATGTACGTATCTTTGCGGTTCCCTTCTCTATTCCAAGTCACGAGACTAGAGCACAGAAGCCAAGAATGAGCGCTGTTACAGTCTCCATCATTATCCCCACCAGCTGCATAAATCCCTTCCGCAGTATAAACTAACTCTGACCTATGCACAGCACGAGATCCGCCGCCGCAAGGACGAGAGAGAGACCGATCCGAGAGCGCAGCAATTAGAGCTAATGTTGCAGGAGAACCAAACGTTGAGAGCTGAGATCGAGGGTAAGGACCGACTTATCAAGAAGAAGGAAGATCAGATCACAGTCTTGGAGCGTGGACGTGGCGCTGGAGTCCAGACACGTGGTAGCAGTGCCCAGCCTCGTTCACCTCGCGCGGGGGGTTCTCGTGGGGCTAGCCCTGCGGCCAGTTTGCTGGGTGGGGCTGGCGGCGCAGGTAGGGGACCCAGTGGTCTCAGTGGTCGAGTCGATATCGAATAGGTGTTTTTCTGTTGCGGAGAGTATGATGCTGGTAGGGTTAGGATTGTGAAGGGGGCCGTGGGTGATGTTAACAGATGCTACTTGATTTACTTGTCTGCGTTCTTGGATCATCTTTCCAAGTCCTTGAGATCCCAAGTCTAGTATCCAGGTCTTCACTGCAGTAAATTATCTTCGAATGCTTGAATTCGGGGTCTTGCTTCTCTATATACACCACAACATAGTGCCGCCCCCTACACTCTTTCATTCAGCATCATCTCATGGTGCTTTTCCAGCCAGGTTACGAAGATCCTACTCTCCACATCCAGTCCGTCCATCCCACGAGAAATTCTACATCCGTGCATTCACAATATAAAACATCCCCCCCACCCCTAGCAACAACCATAACCACAACATTCCCAACGCAATGCTACCACGCGCTCACCCCATCACCTAGGAACGAAAATATACCATCCAATCAACCTATCATACCATGCCGAGAATCGGACTTCCTCCTAAACGATACTCGGGCAGAACACGTAGAAACATATGGAATAGCGCACACCATCTTAAAACATCTATCCTCGATCCCGAAATCTTTTGGTTTACATGACCAAGTCTCGCTCTCGTCCTCCTATAAATCCCCAGTCACAAGTCCTATACATCAACCTCGTGCATCATCCATCACACAAAGCCCATCCAATCCTTGTCCACCCTAAACCCATCCCCAAGCGAACTCCGTCCAATCCTTCCCATCCCTTTTCCCCATGAACCCCAATCCCCACCCTCCATACACCGCCCCAACCCCATCCATCCTATCCAATCCCCTCCCCCCTAATCCCCACCCTCTACATGCCCCTCCCTCAATTCACCACCCACATCTAGCTAATCTACTATCACCGCTACCGAAACAAAGAATCTACATACGTTCGCGCTTACAGTTTATATAGAATGATATGTATGAGACGGAGGTAATAGATATTGTATGTAGACTAATAAAACCCGTCGTGTCTATACTTTAGACTCGATTCGGATACCTAACTCGAGTCTTCATTAGAGATACGATTCTAAAGGTTAGAACTAAGTATTTAGAATTAAGTGTCAGGGACTGGAATGGGGTCGGCATGACGTTGGATGGTATTCACAGTATGATGAGAATAACAGCTATGGTGTTGTGATATGGTGCGCGCCAAGGTCGCGCTAGTCCCAATTGAGCCACAGGCTGACGTGGTGCTGGAACCATGACATAAGGTAGGAGATTATTAGGATTTAAGATTATATGTTTTCTATTATAGTAAAGAGATAGCTATTCTATTAGAATTCTTAATATTTTCAGTCTACCTACTAGTCGTATTAAATCAATCCTTAAAGAAGGGGTTTTAATTAATGTCTTGGTATCCTACTGCTTCGGTGGGAAGTCACACCGAAGCATGGGATACTAACGATTAAAGCACTAGATATTATAGGTCGCAAAAACGCTGGAAAATTCAAGCCAAGAATTCTGGTGGAGTTCCCGCGAAGTGCACTTTTTCTGTGCTAAGTAAACATGTGGATTAGCGGTGCATAAAGGCGTTGCACTGCCTTCCAAAGAACGCCACGAAGTTCCCTCACCAACCTCACAATTTCCCAGTCACACCCGGAAGTCACACCTTCTCAGCCTATGATATTAGGCGCTATTTCCCAGTCACACCTTCCTACTTCTCAGCCTATGATACGAGGCGCTAGCTTTCCCAGCAGGTAAGCTACCACGGCACCTACATAAGTACTTTATTCAAATACTTTATGTTTCATCCCGTCTTGGTCGACACTAGTGAAATACGGTCAGTATTTTTGGAAGATTTTTTACCTACTCCGTACACGGCACAAAAACTCTATAGAATCGCGTGAATCGGTAGATATCCGACCCCGCTCTCCCGTGAAATATATACTGACTAGAGTAGCGCGTATGACAATGCAGCATTCTACAACCCCAATGTAGTAGACTTCCACCAATGCATTGACGGGACACGGCGCAGTCTAAAGCACAATGTGACGTTGACGAATCCTGCCCCACTGCCTCACTCACTTCAACCAGTCCGGCAGGGGATAATCTATGCTGTCTTCTATTTCCGATGTCGACTGTACGGACTGTGGAGGTAGTGCTCCATGACCTATTATTGCTCTACAATCCTTCCACCACGGACATCACTTCCTTTGCCTTTCAATGTTATTCACGTTCAGGTAAAGGATGGAGCGAACTTATGACTACCAAGATTATACCGTTGGTTGGATTTGTGGGGCGGAAGTGGAATATGTCGTGGCCTGTGAAATGTTGGACAACGAGCACAGCTTACTTCCAAACAAGGGCCGTGATGTCAACGCTTACACACTTGGGAACATTGGAAGTCACAACATCGCCATTGCATGCTTGCCAAAGGGCCGTTACGGGGCCGTGTCCGCCGCAACGGTAGCTGTGAATATGTTGAAGACATTTGAAGCCATTCGTATAGGCCTTATGGTTGGGGTTGGAGGTGGAGCGCCGAGTGCGAAGCACGACGTGAGATTAGGTGACGTCGTGGTAGCAACGCCCTCTGCTCCGCAGAGGCTTGGTGGAGTCATGCCGTATGACTACGGCAAAGTAATACAAGAAAAGACAGTCGAATTCATGGGGCACATGAATGCAGCCCCATCCTTCCTTCTCACAGCGTTGATTAGACTCAGTAGGCAGCAAGGCAGAACGGGCAATGGGATCGCAGAAGTGATCCCGAAAGTCATCGCAGGAAATCGATGGTTAAGGAAAAGGTGTGAGCGCCCGGGGGAAGATCGACTATATGAAGCGACCTATATCCACGCATCAGATCGGCCTTGTAGTGCCGGCTGCAGTGGATCTGCGCTGCTTTCACGAACCCCACGGAATCCGCTGGAGGAGGATGTATCAACAGTCCACTTCGGAACGATAGCTTCGGCTGATAAATTGATGAAAGATGCGAAGATTCGTGACACCTTGGGTGCACAATATGACGTGTTATGTTTTGAGATGGAAGCCGCCGGCCTGATGAACAACTTTCCTTGCCTCGTGATCCGAGGGATCAGTAATTATTCAGACACCCACAAGAACGACATATGGATAGGCTACGCGGCTGCTGCTGCAGCCGTGTACGCCAAACAGCTGTTGCAGAGCATCCCACCGGCCGATATAGAGAGAAGGAACAAGGCGTCAGATGAGATGCAGAAGATGGAAGAGCTAAGTGGGTATACTCCCTGAATGCTAAGACGAACTCTGTTTCCAGGAATCTCCCAGCAAGCGAGAGATAGCACCTCGTGCTAGAAGGCTCGTTTGCATGTATACTTACCCTTTCCAGAGTTTGCGAGACTGCGGAGTATTGGACTTGAGCTGACAAGTAAAAGCCCAGATGGTCCAGATGACTAACGACAATACCGAGAAGCAACTTGTCGAATTTCATAGGCAAGAGTATTTCCCTTCAATCAGGCAGCGACTACTTGAGTCAGAAGAGTTCCAAACGTTGGCCAAGCGGCGACCCCTGGCACCTACGATTACAGACACCAGCAGGATCAGGCAAGGTATGAAGGCACTGCGGAAAGCCGAACGCATACGTGGATATCGATACTGATGATAAGTTGACAGACTCTACTTTCCGCAGTCGTAGTAGATAACCTCCAAAGAAACGTTGAATGGTCGGAACAAGACCGCCCTTTGTTAGTATGTACAGAACCCAGAACACCTTGAGCAGGTTACCTTAGCTCCCCAGCACCTTGCCGGTAGTCTACTCAAGCAGTTCATTCAATACAACACTACCAGACCTATCTCGAAAAGTATCAGAGAGGTTGACGAAGCAAGACGAAGCGGAGAAGTGCTGGATGAAAGCGCCCTGTGCAGAATATTGAAAGTAGAAATTGCCACATACGATCGGGTCTACCTCATCATTGATGCTTTGGACGCATACTCAGAGGGATTACTGCTGTGGCTGACTAACGACCTCATGAGCCTGTGTCCCGAAAAGTTGAGCATCATGGCTTCCTCCAGGGATCCTGACATTGATACAGCGATCAATAGTCAATGTGACAGTTGCGGGGACTCCAATATCAATATGTACTTTCGGTGCAAGGTTTGCAAAAAAATTGACATTTGTCCAGCGTGTAAGGAGCAAGGTAAGACATGCGACGAGAACCATGAATTGGAGCCGCCCAGTGAGGTCTACATTAGGATTTCAGCATCGGAGAATGAGATCGAGGGGTACGTGAAGCATGAACTCGCAAAAAGAAAAGAAAACTCAACGCCATTACACTGGGACACTCGTAAGCATACGACTCCTCGCAATTTTGCTAGACTCGGGAATCTGATTTTGTAACGAACCCGAGCTTGAGAATCTTATTCCTGTCGCCATTGCCAACAAAGCAGATGGCAATTTCGGGCTTGCAAAGGTTTATATGAACTCTCTCGCAAAGGAGCTGACATCTTATGGTCTCAAAGAAACGGTGCAGAATCTACCCGACGGGCTGTATGCCCATTACAAGCGGGACATCGAGCAAGTCATGATGCAAAATTATAAGTTTCATGGCCGCCTAGCTCTTAAGGTTTTATACGTCGTGGCTCGAGCTCGTCGAACCCTCAGCTTCGCAGAATTACAACATACAGTAGTCTTAATATTAGAACCGAGATCTTCTGCATTTAATAGCTCGAAAGTCTTCGGGAGGAGAGATATATTAGATATAACGCGGCAACTTGTAGCCATCGGCTACGACAAAATCGCGGGCGTCACGTTTTCGCATCCCACCCTTTGACACCGAACTTTGCAAGCATGTCTCTACGATGACCAAGACCAAAGCCTCACAGATGTGGTGGTAGAGGCCAAGATGGCCCTAGCATGCTTGACGTACCTGAGCTTTAAAGCCGTATCTCACCCTTGCGAAACACTCCGCAGTTTTGAGGTAAGGAAAAGAGAATTCCCCTTGATAGCGTATGCCTCTCAACTTTGGGCGATCATGTACGCCTAGCCTCTGATGGCGACACCGATATCATGGCTGTAGACTTTCTCCAACGTCACAATAGCGTTGCGGCATACCTACAAACAGCATGGCATACCAGTACTCCGAAAGATATTGCTTGGAGCTCGGATCAGAGCGTGAGCATTCTACACATTTGCACCTGGCTTAGTCTCACTTCCATCATCTCCGCACTTGGTCACGGAACTATAGATGTCGACATTCGAGAGCCGATTGACCACAAAACACCACTAATATACGCTTGTAAGAGAGATCACTTGGATATTACGCATCAACTTCTGACTCTTGGCGCATCGGTCAATGCATCTAGTTTTGGAGGGACGACATCCATATTTGAGGCTATCGCGGGGAACCATACAGACATTATCAAGCCTCCTTCAAGCGAACGCGAGCTCCAGATCAATACTGAGGACCTTGGACAATACAAGCGAACTGCTCTCATGACTGCCGTTAGTTCACAGCTTTTTAGCACGGTTCAAGATTTGTCACAGACTCCAGTTCTGGATATCAACAAACAAGACGTGAATAGCTCTACAGCACTATCAATCGCCGTCACCCAAGACGACCCTTCGATCATCCGGCTTTTGTTAGACTAGGAAGTTGTCGATGTGAATCTCTTCAGCTACTCCCAAGCGCTTTCGGCGTTGGGAATTGCCGTCTCGAAGAACGACTGTGCAACGGTCAGACTGTTACTCGATCACGGTGCAGACATGGGTCACTGTGACAACTATGCAGGCGGTAGCGTTATATATCGCGCAGTCGAGTGCGGCTCCATCTCGATAACTGAGATGATGCTGGAACATCACACCAAGTATGGAAGAGTGGATGACGACGGACGAGATCTGGTGCACTGGGCAAGCGCGGCAGGCCATGCTGACATCATCTTCATGCTACACAACGAGGGTCTTCAGATGAATTGTCAGGATAAATACGGTTCTACCCCGTTGCATGAGGCAAGCCGACATGGCAAGATCGAAGCCATCGATACCCTACTCGGATTGGGGATTGACACATCTATCAAAGACAACGATGGAAACTCAGCGATCGACGTTGCTTTGCAGTACGGGGAGACGGAGGCGACAAGTCTATTGACAGGCAAGGATCCCATCAATGAAGGCAGAGCCACAGGACTCGCGGACGAGAGCAAGCGACCGGTATGGGCCCTCGCGAAAGCAGGCCGTCTGGATTTGATGGTACGAGCAAAGACGGCGGGCATTATAGATCTCAGCCAGCGGGAGACGCGGACGAACATGAATGCTTTACATTTTGCTGCACTCTACGGCCATACCGATATTTTGAATTACCTCCTCCAAAGCGAGGCAATACCTGTCAACGACTTGAATCATCATAAGCACACGCCGCTGCACATGGCTGCCATCAGCAACAACGTGAATGCCACAAGAGCACTGTTGAACCAACGAGGCGCTGAGCCTGATCGTAAGGACCGCTGGGGAGATACTCCTCTGTCCATTGCGACTTACCGCATGCATTACCACGTCGCCGTTCTCCTGGTGGAGGCGCATGCGGACTTGGATGCGAAGTTTGTGGGTCGACATTTACAGACCTTGTTTTTCGAGGCGGTCGAACTTAATAGTGTTGGTGCCGTTCGAGTCTTGATCGATAAGGGTGTAGATGTGGTAGGTAGGAATGAAGAGGGGGAAATGGCGTTACAGGTTGCTTTAAGAAGGGATCATGGCGAGATGGAAGGGTTTTTGCGTGAGAGTTCGAGCTTTTTTCGGAGCGCGAGTGAGGATAAGGAGAATGGAGTGAAACGGAAGAATGATGGGGGCGTCGACTATGCTGCATCGCCTCGTCAGAAGCCTAAGCTTGAGCGCTGAGATCGCCGGATCATTGGCGTTGATAGCGAATCCCTGGATAATATGGTCTGGAGAGCTTGACATGGCGTGGCAATTTCTTCATATTCGATCTTGAGTAGCAACTTCACAGTGTAGAATTCGTTTTTCCAGCGCAACGTGGGCCCATCGTACTTGTCTCGTAAGCATCATAAAACCAGGTAGAATTAAATTATATATCAAACAAAGGCTACAGCAAAAGCATCTGATTGGCTCGTTCACCCTGCATGTGTCCAACATGCCGCCAGAATTCGCCTTCTTCTAGTCCCAATACCATAGACCTCAAGATTCCTACTATCGATTAAGCTTCGTAACCTCCGTCACCGTTTCACAGTATCATGCTATTGAAAAGCTAGCAACTCTGAAATGTGCTATGCAAAATCTAGCGAAAGAGAATGTCCACCTTTCCACTCCTACGCATCCTCGAAAAGGGTAACCTAACCTCTCTTACCGTCACCAATTATCTCACATCTGAGTCTTCATCTAGTCAACAATGGGTCATGGCAAGCGAGGAGGCTGGACAAAGATGCTATGTTGACGTTGCAGACAGAGAGCCCACGCACGAATTTTATGTAGGTAACGAAACATAAGCCCCAAACCTCCTGTCCATTGACGGTTCTCTAAAGAAGAGCGTAATAGTTTCGCAACCTCAAAGGCATTCCTCGAGTGTGATGACCTTCGTCAGCGTACATCTGCCTTTTACGACATTCCCCCCATTTTCTGGACCGTGGCGTGCCAGAATTCGAATGGCTTCTTTGGATCTCAGGATATCTTTCATGATGACGACGGCACGTTCAAGGCCCACGGTAATGTCGAATCCTGTACATTAGCCATCGACAATACCTGACTGTGTCATTCCCAGTTACCTGGTTCCGTATCATCGTCAAGCAAACCTCGCTCCCAGACCTATCCTACACCTGGCACGAACTCAGTTTCTTCACAAAATGGACCGCCAATGCCAGCATGGCGCTCTGCTTCGACGTCCCAGACAACATCCAGACACGGATAGAAGCCGGGATGACGCATCCCTCATCACACTCCGCTCCAACAACAGACATATACGCCTTCCACGTCATAATCCTCGACCTCTTCATCGAGCTCTTCGACAACTCGGTCTGGTCTCTCCGAAACGCCCTCCGACAGATCGAAACGGTGAAAAACCAGCGTCCTATTTCCTATTCCGATTTACTTAGATATGCCTAAGTAGCTAGACCAAAATCCCCTAAATACTGATACTGATATATATATATCTATATCACAGAGCCGCCATATCGTTCCGCGATCGGAAACGGACTATCCGATCTTACACGACGTCGCAAGACACGCCATCCATTCCTCCGAAACGCTCGGCGTGGCTTCAAACACAGCCACCAGCATCCTCCGCCAGCACAAAATGCTACTGGAAAAAAAGCAACGCCAGACTCCGAACGAGGGGTTCAACGCCCAGCCGCAGACCCAACAGTACATCCAGTTCCAGACGCAGATGTTTGCCAGCTTGAAGGCTAGGTCCGAAGCGAACGCGTCTCGGGTACGGAACGAAGTCAATCTGGTATGTAGTATTATTATCATTGCAGAATGCTCATCTTAGATATCATCCTTAATGAATGTTTCCATCAACCATCAAAACTACAAACTGATCTCTCGATCGCCCAACAGGCCATCAACCTCGTAGCCCAGAGCCAAAACAAAGCCACGCTCTCCATCTCCCAATCCACCCAAAGCGACAGCGCAGCCATGAAAACCGTCGCCATCGTCACCCTAACCTTTCTCCCCGCAACATTCGTCTCGGTGCGTACCCCCATCTCATCTCATCTCATCTCAACTAGAACCCAGCCCGCTAACCAAGACGGAACAGGCCTTATTCAGCATGAGTTTCTTCAACTTCACACCGAGTACGGACTCGAGACGGGAATCGTGGACGGTGTCGGGGCAGATGTGGATTTATTGGTCGATCACCATTCCGTTGACGGCGGTGACGGTGGGGGTGTGGTTTTTTTGGCAGAGGTGGCATGGTGGGAAGATGGGAAAGAGGGGGGGGAGGTGGTGGTGTGGTTGAGGACGAGATCGTAGCTCATGAGTTAATCGATGTCGAGTATATAGGTATATATGTATGTTATGGAGCGATACCAGATAGCCTGCAGCCTACCGTTGATCTTCGAGCCTATTCGAGCTGCTCCTTTTATCAGGGCATTGTTGTACTGTTGGCATTGGTAGTATCGTGGTGAGGTTCGATGTCGTTGATGTCAATAGTTGGCATCATTCATTCAGATGGTCTAGCAAGCTTAAGATCTCTGTGAATATACTTCGAAGGACCTCGGGAGGGATTGACAGGGTGAGGGCTAACCGTTTATGGTCTAGTGGCTTTGTGAGCCAGGTACAAAGTATATCTTAAGGTAGGCACCTAGGTAAGGTAGGCTAGGGATTCGAGCAGAGCGATATACACATTCCATCATCCTAAGATTCGAAGATCAAGCACGCCAATCCGATTCGTCTTAGGGAATACCGATTTTATAGATATCAGAGTTGAATAGACACGGTCAAGCACGATGAGGAAGTGAATCATAGATCTACATTAAATTCCCGCCACAGATACCGAATTGAATACCCTATCCATATTATCCCTACCGTATAGCCCCATTCACAAACAAAAACACCATCAATGCGCCTTCCTACCTGCCTTTGGATCCTGGAGAAACCCATCTATATCTACCCGCATGATGCCATCCATACATGACCCAAGTCCGAAACGAGTCCCATATTCCCGCGTCCATAGTCTACCCTCCGCAAAGTCTCCATCTTCCCTATCGCATTACCATGCGTGTCCCACCTAGAACTACCTTTATTTCCCTCTCACGCCACACAAAGGCAGAATACAGCCTAAGACTGTACACTCCCCACACTCCCCACACTCTCTTCCGACTTCAAAGAGGAGATCGAGCCGTTGGTGTTGGTGGTGCGATGGGTGGTGGTGGTGGAGAGGGAGGCGAGCTCCATTTGGCGGAGGGTGTGTTGGTGGATTAGTCTGAGTGGTATGTTAGTCATTGTGGAGTGGGGAGGTGTGGTTGGGGGAGGGGAATAGAAGGGGAGGAATACTTGGAGTAGGAGGACACGGCTTGTTCGGGGTTATCGAGGTCGTAGGCTGAGGCAAAGGTTTGCTGCGGGTGGGAGGATTGGTCGTAGGTTGTTGGGATGGGGGAGGACATTCTCGATGAGGTTGGTTTGTGTGATGGAGTTGGGATGGTTTGATGAGTTGATGAGTTGATGGATGTTATGGATATTTGGATTGTGTATGTCTTCAAGATACTTATCTTATTGATGTTAAGATTGCCACGAAGGAAGGAAGAAAGCAGGTACGAAATGTATATCTATGGCCCAGCAACAGGGTCCAACACCCTCCCCCGGCTAAAGTGCTAAAGTAAAGTATCTAGGCTCCACTTTCCGCCGTCAACTGGACCCCTTCGTCATCCCAAGCGTCATTAGCGCGTCATGATCAGCCGAGCCTCCTCCCTTTGTGGTCAAGTGCTGCCAAGAGATAATGACTCAGCTTTTCCCTGAGAGCGGTGGACGAATCAGGAGTGGGTTGCGTGAGCGCCATTTGCTGCAGGGTCCTGGTCTGTGCTTTGTGCTTGTTGCTATTTTTGCCGATCATGCTGTCATCTTTGGGTGTGTGCCGTGGGTTGGTTTCAGTGATGCAGGGGGTTAAGGGAGATGGGGGAGGCGATGCTGAGGTTGCTTCAGCTGCAGGTTGGAGATGAAATTTGGTTGTGTTCGGATACGTAAGGTAGGATAGGTAAAGTAAGTAAGGTGGTAAGGTAGTTCATCGAGGCCTGCCAAGACGTTGTATCTCCTTAGTAACCTACTATATCCACGCTAATACCAAACGGTACTATCAGAACACCCCGTGCACCCCAACTTCATCCTCGCACAAAGTAGAGGCAAATGTCCACCCCACAACGAGGCGCCCTCCTCGTAATCGAAGGCCTCGACCGCGCCGGAAAATCAACCCAACATGCCCGCCTCTGCCAGAATCTCGAAAGCAAAGGCCATCGCGTAAAGCGCATGAGATTTCCCGGTAACGCTACTTTATCCAACCTCAGCCCTCGTCCCCACCATCTCACGCTGATGAATAAATGAATGCCAACAGATAGAACGACACCCATCGGCAAATTAATAGACGCTTATCTCCAAGGCGAAGCCCAGCTCGAAGATCACGTCATCCATCTCCTCTTCTCCGCCAACCGCTGGGAAGCCGCCGCGTCGATACGGAATGCCGTTGCCGAGGGCACGACGGTGGTGATCGATCGGTATTATTATTCCGGCATCGTATATTCGGCCGCCAAGGGGGATCCGACGCTGGGGTTGGAATGGGCGCGGGGGCCGGAGGTGGGACTGCCGGCGCCGGACCTTTGTTTGTTCCTTGATGTGGCGCCGGGGGTTGTGGTGGGGAGGGGGGGGTTTGGGGGGGAGAGGTATGAGACTGGGGGCATGCAGGAGAGGGTGCGGGGGGGTTTTTTGGCGTTGATGGGGGGGGTGGATGGGGGAGGGATGAGGGTTGTGGATGCGGGGAGGGGGATGGAGGTTGTTGAGGGGGAGGTTTGGGGGATTGTGGAGGGGGTGATGGGGGGGTTGCATGAGAGGGGGGAGTTGCGGAGTGTTGCAGCTTGGGGAAAGGAGGGTGTGGAGAGGTGAGGTTGGAAAAGAATGGGTTCAGGCTTCGCTAGTCCAAGAGCTCGGCGGAGTCCCAGTCGCTATCTTCTATTACGGTGCCAAGCCCTCGCGCCGGCAGCGCAGGCTTGGTGGGACTCGCGGCGTGGATGTCTGAGAATCCGGAGGCTGCGCTTGCGACGGACATTATGTCGTCGTCTTCTTGGACATGCCAGTCATCAGGGAGATCGTCGTCTTCTGCGGCACCTGCTTGCAATGCGTCTCTATCCGATGCGATATCCTGGTCAGCATCCGCGTCATCCTTGGTTTCCTCTGGGTAGTCATGAGGTTCTGGAAGCTTGACTGCTTTCGGTGTCTTCGCTTTTCGCTCCCGGGGCTTCTTCAGGAGCTGTGCCAACTCCTTCTCACCCCTGGCTCTTAAGCTCATTTCCTTGACCAGTTCGATCCATTGCAATTCCTGCTTGCAAACCGGACACGGTCCCCGAGTTGGCACCACCGAAGTATCCTGGCTGTCACCAACTCGGAACGTCGATGCGAGACAACTCATGTGAGATGCTGCTCTGCAACCGTCGCGAGGACATACAAGCGCCATCTTGGGTTGGGGCCCGAGAGCCTTTGAGCAGACTGCGCAATTGGGAACTTCACTTTCAGCAAGGCGAGAGATGCTTTTTTCTACATGGCCTTTTAGCTCACTATAGCCAACGTCAAGACCGTCGACGCCCCCCTTGCCGAGGGCTTCCCTCTTCCGCTTGCCTTTCGCTTGGATGCTCATGTCCTTACTGTCAACTGCCTCTTCAGGCTCTTTCATATCCAGCAAAACTCTATGGCGACCACTGATACTAACTTCAACTCTGTCGTTCCACGCCTGCCATATTCGATGGATTTCTTCGCAGAAGAAGCGTACCTGCAGAGGCCATCTCGCGAAACCTGGTACTCGAAGAAGTAGGTGGAGGTTTGAGATCTTCGCGGTGGGGGATTCATATGGCTTTACTACCTTTTTGCGACTACGGCTTCCCTTTGGTAACAATGTTTGGGGAAACGTAATGCGCTGCTTGTCCGGGATTTTCTTTGTGAGATGAGTATTATGCCAAGCCCATTCAAACTGTAAAGCGGCAATCTTGGATGGGAAGCCTGTGACTATGACGGCCATCTCCCATGGGCGTAGTCCACTCCTCGAAGTACGCGCAGCGCCTCCCTTGGAATCTCCGTTGTGCTGGGCTAGACGACGGACGGGGTTTGGTGTCGATCCGATGTATAAGGATTTATGCCTTTTGGTAGAACGTAGGAGGTAACAGCAATAGAACGCTGGTATTGGTTTGGCCTCCATTTTGTAACCGCACTCAAAGGTTCCACCTAAGGCGCATCGCGTTTCGTCGTACTGGCCATTCTTGAGAAATAGAGAGATACGTTTCAACCATCGGTAATGCCATGGAGCGCAGTAGATGTGAAACACGAGCTTTAGACCTTCCGACTGTGGCGTAGAGTGAAATTAGTGTTGATTGAGCAGGTCTAAGAATACAAAGGTCGTAGTGTAACAGCAAAGGTCAAGCTCACTCCATCCACAGAATACACAACCAAGGTAGACCTGATCATTTCAGAGAGGAAGAGGTGAAGTGGTTGCAAGAGTCGGCGCTAATAAGCCCTAAAAGCTCGCTATCCCCGCCCGGCGAGGTGTGGCTTGCGACTTCCAGATATGGATCAGAATCTCGCCCTGTAACTTCTCCCGCATCCTTGCCTTTCTCCACTCTCTGCCTTCATTCTTTCCAACTACGCATCTTCATGACACCCTCCACGTCTTGACTTGCCTCTGCGGTCGAGTATCATGCTGTGAAGTCTATGAGCTATCACTGCTTCCGACATTCGTTTGTTCTTTCACTATATAGCCCCAACTGCGCGGCCGAATTTGACTAGTGAATGCGTCTCTGTTTCGGACTTATATTCGACTATTTCACCTTTCACAGTGTCAACATTTACCAAACGATTGGCGAATGAGACAGACGTGCTCATTATAGTCGACCGTATGAACAACAATATACTAATCAGCAACAATCTTGCAAGGTCCAGATCCAATACTGGGGAACCTTGCCAGCATGGTGGTCCCTCCTTCGAGTGGAGGTAACCCCACGCCTACCAACCACCCACCACCACTACCTTCGACTGGGAGCTTCCAAGTCAACCTCAATCCCCCGGTCAGCAATGGCATCTTCCAGAATTACCCTCCCCACATACCGTTCAGTCAGCGGAGAGCTCCGCCCTTGGACTTGGCCACGGTCGAGAGGCGCGGACAGCCTTCGGCTGCAAGGGATGCGCACAAGAGATCAAGGCCTCATGGTTTGCAAGAAGCGCCAACATTTAGACCCACAGAAGAGGAGTTCAAGGACCCTTTCGAATACATTAGAAAGATCCGTCCTGAGGGGGAGAAGTATGGTGTTTGCAAGATTATACCACCAGATTCGTGGGACCCGGCATTTGCCATCAACACAGAGGTATGCAGATACAAGCCTTCAGATGGGGACAGGCCATATACCTACTTTCGTTCGCCCATCATAGGAGTAGCACGTGCTTACAGAGGCTAGAGGTTCTTCTTCAAAACTCGTCGCCAAGAGCTCAACTCGGTAGAAGGTGGTGAGTCACATGTCCAATACTATGCGGCTCTCCCAACGCTTCAGTCGCATCAAGTCATAGCTAACTCTCTGCAGGAACGCGAACCAATCTTAACTACCTCGACCAACTTGCAAAATTCCACAAACAGCATGGCATGAACTTAAATCGGTTTCCCAGTGTTGACAAGCGACCGCTCGATCTATACAAGTTGAAAAAGGCTGTAGCGCAGCGAGGAGGCTTCGAAAAAGTTTGCAAACTGAAGAAATGGGCTGAAATTGGTCGTGACCTGGGATATAGCGGGAAGATTATGTCGTCGCTGTCAACTTCTCTGAAAAACTCATACCAGAGGTGGCTTCATCCGTATGAAGAGTATCTCAAGGTTGCCAAGCCTGGCGTACAGCAACAGCTGGAGTTCGAACATGGTGGACCATTCACCCCCACCTCGGCAAACCAAACAACGAGAGAATCCCAACATGGAACACCTATTGGGATATCGCCAGGCCTGCGCGATGAATCTCCCGCAATGAGAGCTTCTGCTGCATTGAACGCATCTCTGAAAGAAGGCGAAGAAGCGATCGAGGTTGGCCCACTACCGGTTTCAGAACCAGCACGGCCTGTGGCCTCTTCAGGCTTCACACCAGTCAATGCAGGCGGATGGAATCCAGTCAATCTAACGCCGGCATCATATCAGGCCGCGAGTGGTCCTGCTGCAATACCAAAGCGAGAGACAGAGACTGGAGTTTTCACCTGGCCGAGTCAGATACAAGCCACAGGCCCTCCCATACCAGCGAAAGATCTTCCGGATTACCTCAATGCAGCTCCTCTGACCAATGGTCACTCGCCTCACCACTCAAACCCGCTGAAGCGATCAATTAGCCATGATAGTATGAATGGGACGCCAGGAACCGAATCTGCTGCGGGTGGCGAGGGTGATGATTCAAGCGAGCGACGCAGTAAACGCGTAAAGAAAGGTATGTAGCGAGGGTCTCGAGTCCCACATGGGCTTGGTTGCTGCGCTTGAGGTTGCATAATGCTGATATGTTGCAGCGCCAACTGTGGTGGGATCTCACATGAGTCTACTCCGTCCTACGACGCCAAGACTAGCAGGAGACCGTAGGATAGGAAAACCGGGTGAAGTGAGTAACTAGAATAGCCCGAACACTCACGTCCATTAATAAGCAGCCAGGTATGCGAAGTTTGTGGGACCAAAGACGATCGCTCTCCATTGCTGGTTTGTGATGGATGCGAATACAGCTACCACAAAAATTGCTTGGATCCTCCTGCAAAAATAAACCCACTTCAAGACTGGCACTGTCCGCGATGCCTCGTTGGTACAAACGACTTCGGTTTCGAAGAAGGTGGGATCTACTCGTTACGTCAATTCCAAGAAAAGGCGCGTCATTTCAAAGAGAGTTATTTCGAGCCAAAGATGCAGTACGACCCCATTACCAATGGCAAGAAAGCGGTCACCGAAGATGATGTCGAGAGAGAGTTTTGGAGATTAGTTGAGAGTCCTTCAGAGGAAGTTGAGGTCGAGTATGGTGCCGATATACATTCGACGACGCACGGCAGCGGATTCCCCACTATTGAGAAGGACCCGTTGGACGCCTATTCCACCGACCTATGGAATCTCAACGTTCTACCATTGCATCCCGAGTCGCTCTTCCGCAATATCAAATCCGATATATCGGGTATGACAGTACCCTGGTTATATGTCGGTATGTGCTTCTCGACTTTCTGTTGGCACAACGAAGATCACTACGGCTATTCTGCCAACTACCAGCACTTTGGTGCTACTAAAACATGGTATGGCATACCAGGGGCAGATGCTGAGAGGTTTGAGGAGGCGATGAAGCAAGCTGTACCGGAGCTCTTTGAGTCGCAACCAGATCTGCTGTTTCAGCTTGTGACTTTGCTACCACCGGACAGGCTCAAAAAGGCAGGTGTCAACGTATACGCCCTGGATCAACGCGCCGGTCAATTCGTCATCACTTTCCCACAAGCATATCATGCTGGCTTCAATCATGGGTTCAACTTCAATGAAGCAGTCAATTTTGCCCCAGAGGATTGGGAGCCTTACGGTGAAGCAGGTGTCGAACGGCTACAGGCTTTCAGGAAGCCGCCTTGCTTTTCGCATGACGAGCTGCTGTTAACAGCAGCTGGTCGGGACTCTACAATAAAGACAGCCAAATGGCTCGGTCCCGCCATGATTCGATTGCGAGATCGCGAAAGTCAGCAGAGACAGGACTTCCTCAAGAGGCACAAGGAATCCACCGAGTCTCATCAATGCAAGGTTGAAATCACCTCGCACTCTGATGAGAAGTGTTCTCTAGGGTTCGTGGTGGATGATACGGATGTTCCCGAAGTCGATTCTCAATGCGCCTATTGCAAGGCCTATAGCTACCTTTCCTCATTCCGCTGCGAAAAGACTTCAAAAGTGATGTGTTTGTTACACGCAGGAAGCCATGATTGTTGCGATGTTATTGAAGACCAACGCCTTGCAGGCTCAGGACATACCCTCAGATACCGTCTCTCAGACAACGCCTTGAATAATGTCGTACAGAAGGTTGTCGACCGAGCGTACACGCCTGAGGCCTGGCAGGAAAAGTTGGATAAGGCTCTCGATGACGAGGCGAAGCCATCGCTCAAGGTTCTCAAATCGTTAGTCACGGAAGGTGAAAGAATACCTTGGGAGCTTCCAGGACTCCCAGACCTTAAAGCCTACGTGATCAGGTGTAATGAATGGGTAGACGAAGCTACGAATTACATCACTCGGAAGCAGCAAAATAGACGCAAGGACAATCGCAAATCGGGAAAGGGTTATCCGACTAAAGCAGCTGAAATCGAAGACCGCGAAAAGGAGCTGAGGAAGATCGACAATATCCATAAGTTGCTCAGGCAAGCAGAGAACCTCTCTTTCGATTGCTCTGAGATTGACACGCTTGCTCAGCGATCTCGAGATATTACCGAGTTCCAGAGGGATGCGGAATCGGCTTTGGAGGATCCCGGCCAGCGGTCAATGCAAGACTTCGTCGACCTAGCCGATGTCGGAAGAAGCTTCAACGTGGATATTCCAGAGGTAGAAGAGCTGGAGATCGTGATCAGAAAGATGAAGTGGACAGATGAAGCTCAAGAAGGAAGGAAAAAGTTCCAGACCCTGGCGGATGTCGGTGCCATCATCAATAAAGGCAAAGAAGTTGGCATGCCGGAGGATGATGAGCTTCTTGTACGTTATCAAGATCTGAAAGTTCGTGGTGAGCTCTGGGAGAACAAAGCCCAAGAACTCATGGCTGTCGAGCCGGTCCATCACCCGCAGCTTGAGGCACTAGCCAGCCAAGCGGATTCATTGCCTATTACCAATAAGACCCGAGCAGCTGTGGAAGCTATATTGGCGAAGCAGAGGGAGGCGCAGAGATTGATCATATCTCTATATGACAGATCAAAAGATGCGAATCTGCGGAAGAGGCCGAAGTACAAAGAAGTACGCAGTGTTCTCGATGCTCTTGCTGAGCTCAATAGCAAACCGACTGGCACCATTGATCTCGAGAATATGATCAAGCGTCATGAGAACTGGATGAGGAAGGGGAAGAAGCTTTTCGGCAAGGCGAATGCACCGCTCCACATCCTGCAAGCCCACATGGACTATGTCGCTGAACACAACAGTTTCTGCTTCGACCTTGAGGACATGCCGAGAATGCCTGTGGAACCTGCCACACGGGAAAACTCTCCTACCGAAGTTGAGCAGGATGTGGAGGGCGTCAAGTCGGAAAAGAACGTATTCTGTATGTGCCGTCAGCCTGAGGCTGGAATGATGCTCGAATGCGAGCTGTGCCATGAGTGGTGAGTGTTCTGCCATCGCGGCGCTGACAGGATGCTGATGACTTAGCAGGTATCATGGCAAATGTCTCAAGATTGCTCGGGGCAAGGTAAAGGAAGACGACAACTACACCTGCCCAATCTGCGACTACCGTGTCAAAATTCCACGTGATGCAGCTCGCCCAAAGCTGGAGGACCTGGTCGATTGGCAGGCCGAAATTCCAGCCCTTCCATTTCAGCCCGAGGAGGAAGCAATTCTCGACGATATCATATCCACTGCTAAAGCGTTCCGGGACTACATGCGACCTTACATCAATCCAGTGATGACCAACCCCGAAGAAGTCACGTCTCAGCGCTTCTATCTTCGCAAAATCGAGGGAGCGGAAATACTACTTGGCTTTGAGACAAACTTCTTCCGTCAAGAGCTTCACAAATGGGCTCCAGTTGCTCCCAATCCTCCGCCAGTCCTCGAGCAGTCCTTGTCGACTCGAAAGCCACGCCCAACTAAGCAGCAGAAGCTGATGCAGCAACACAACGTCAATTCTCCTGAAGAGCTTCCACTACAATTCCGCACCAAGCCATACAATATCAACAAAGCTCGTAAAGGTAGCGATGTGCAATCGAAAAATCAGTCTAGCTTAGCGCCTGCGCAACGACCTCGCTCTTCTCACTCGACTTCGACCAACAACTCCTCGAATCCTTACTCCGATTCCCATCGGCCTCCGCCACCTCCCCATATCCACATAGATCCCTCGTACTCGGCTCACTACCCTCTGCCTGCATCCCACAATCCACATCAACAACCCGACTCCCCAGCATTTGCGCAAAGTCCTTACTACTCGAACGGCCACCATCCCCAGTCACCCTTTGTCGAATCCCCCAGATACGGACCACGCTCGCCATTAGGGCACCCAGGCTCTTCACTTGATCCCAATCTCTTTGACAGTCCGTATGATACCAGCCATCCACACGATCGCGTTATGGGTTCTCCTCACCATGGCTATACGAATAGCAACGTCCACACCCGCGAAACTGTGGACAACATGTTCGATCAATTTGTCACGCAGCCCGAAGACGACATGAACCATCAGAACGAGCTAGCAGAAGCGTTGGAAGAGAGAGGCCGCGAAAATGACGAGCTCGAAGATGTCAGAGATGTATTGAACGACTATGTGCACGATTCTTACCAAAAGTGAGGTTTCGGTGGTAGGAAGGAGCAGGTAGATGTCGGCTCTGCTTTTCCTTTTCGGATTCTACATGCATTTTTCGATTTAGCTTTGGAGTTTGCTACATGGAAGCATTTTGCTAAAACTGGCATGTGTATCATACATAGCTCCGATGGCGTCCTTTTGTGGGTGCTTTTCGGGTGGTGGGAAATTCCGAGACGCCATGGCACCATCATGAAACACAACTGCATCTTGTTCTGTACAACAAACATAGTTTAGCCAATGATAGCACTCAATTTCTGAATTAGGACTTCATAACTGCGTTGTTTTGTTTTGTTTTGTTTTCGTAACAGTAACAGAGGTGACACGGATCTGGCACAACTGCCTTGTTTCCCCGAAACTCAACCTCTATTGTTACACCGTCCATCCTACTTAACATGGCATTTGTTGCCCTCGAGCTAGCTCAGAAACAATGGTGATATGTTGTGGCTGCCGCTCTCCTGTTCTTTGCTTTGCTGAAACAATGCGCGAAGCAACCTCCGTCATTTGTCATTGTCATTGTTATTGTCATTGTTAAACGTGCGTAAGGTAGGTAACAATGGCCTGTGCTTGAGGACAAACAATGGTAGCACAGACAGACTCTCGCAGCTCTTGTATGAATACTTACTTATATCTGCAGGACTATCCTATCGATGGGTTTTTGATTTCACACTTCGTTTTATCGTACTCGTCGTCACCGTCGAAGAAGAAATAAGAAATAAGAAAGAAGAAAGAAGACACTGCCTGGTGCAGTCAGCCTACGAGCCTTTACCAAGAATCCACAGCTATACTACCACATCTCCACTCACCACCCACTCACCACTCACCACCCACTCACCACCTACCATGAAACTCCCCACCCCCACCCTCACCCTCGCCCTAGCGCTATCCACCCTCACCCACCTAACCACAGCCTACGTCGGCGACATGACCTACTACGACCCGAGCAGCAACTCGTGCGGGCTCACGCTCACGGAGGGCGAAGATGTCGTGGCGTTGAGCAAGGCCGTCATGGGCAATGGGGCGAATCCGAATGCGAATGGGAAGGTATGTTTTGTTTTTTTGGTTTTTTTGTCGTGGAGATTTTGAGGGGAAGGGTGTGGATGGAAGAGGAGAGTGAGTGCTAACTGTTGGTGTGTATGTGCAGTGCGGGACTAAGATTTCTATCTGGAACCCGGCGTCGAGGACGTTGAATTCGGCTACTGTTGGTGAGTTTTTCTTCCTTGTCTGTTTTCTTGTTTTTTTGTTCTGGTGAGGGGGGAGGG
>JAABUV010000759.1_pt1 | contig 48731 bp, 61 predicted proteins | sample 5559971 | NCBI WGS metagenome assembly JAABUV01 (sample SAMN10711881, study PRJNA513362) | rock metagenome | isolation source: Antarctica rocks | place: Antarctica: Victoria Land, Knobhead nord | collected 2015-12-19 | reverse complement strand
TGGGCCTGGACGGCTCGCGGCCCGCCGCCGGCCGCCCGGGGCACCCCCTGCACCATGCGATCATGGTGGCGCTGGGCGCGGTCGCCGAGCGCGACTGCCGCCTGTGGCCTGAGTCGGCGCTGGAGGCCGCGCGCGAGCGGCCGGCAGGAGAGGACGCCGGGCCGGGGCTGGGCGAGGCCGGCGCCTGCCTGGCGCCCGAGCAGGGCGGCCACCTTGCCAACGGCTGCGAGGCTGGGTGCGTGCAGCCGTGTGCGGAGGCCTGCGCCGCGCGCCTCGGCAAGGCGAGCCCTGCGGCCGACCTCTGCGATGGGGCTGGTGAGAGCGCGGCCGCCGACAGGGGCGCCAGAGCTGCGCCGCGGCCTGAGAGCAGCTGCATGGAGCCGTCCAGCGAGGCGCCGGACGGGCGGGAGGCTGCGGATGGGGCTGCGCTGGCATGCAACGGCAGCACTGCCAGTGCTGGTGGCGCACACGGCGGCCATGCTGGCGAGCCGCCGCCGGGTGCATACGCAGCGGATGCGTCCGAAGTGGCCGTGTGCTCCGTCGGCGGAAGCACCAGCACGTGCTGCATGCAGCTGCAGGGCGCGGCTGTGCATGCGAGCAGTCTGGATGCCGATTGGGTGGCACCGTCTGGCGGCGAGTGCTGCAGCAGCGCACACACCCGAGCGCCAGAGTCGCCCGGCGGGGCTGCACACGCCAACGGCTTTTGTGCCGAGGGCGGAGCGCCGCCCGGCGGCGGGCGCTGCGCCGGAGCGGCGGCGCAGGGGCCGGGCGCGGGCGCGCGGGACCCCGATCCCAGCAGCGGCTGCCCGCTTGCCGCGCCCAAGCCCTACCTGTGCACCGGCTTCGACTGCTACGTGGCCGCGGAGCCGTGCGCGATGTGCGCGATGGCGCTCGTGCACTCGCGCGTGCGCCGCGTCGTGTTCTGTGAGGCGGACCCGGACCGCGGCGCGCTGGGCGGGCGCTTCCGCCTGCACGGCTGCCGCAGCCTCAACCACCACTACAAGGTGTACCGCTGCAGGCTGCCTCCAGAGGGCCCGGTCGCTGCGGAGCAGGGTGGGGCGGTGTAGCATTAGCGCGGTGTGGGGCAGCAGGGGTGGCGCCTTCTGCGGGTAGAAAGCGGGCAGAGACAGGTGTATTGCTGCGGTCATGTGACGCGGCGCGTGTACTTGCTGAGTGTGCTGAGTGTCTGAATGCTGTGCAACTCGTGCCTTGCAGGCGGGCGATGAGCCAATTGTTTGGCAATGCATGTAGACTTGCCTGGACTCCCTACCACAATGCTGGCCCAGTGCCTGAAACCAAAGCATTACCTGCCATATATAGAGCGGTCATACATCCTGCCGTAGTCCACAAAAAGCTCTGCGCAGACACACAACTTCTCACCCGCTGCAATGCATGGTAGTCATGTATTGACGAGTCTGCAGTGAGGCTGCGAGCCGGTTCCAAAGGCAGCCCAAAGACTGGTTTTCAAGATCGTAAAGCCCAGCCTGACAAACTGCGGCTCAGCTCGATGGGCGGGCGCGCACCTTCGCCGGCGGCGAGCGCGCGCGCCGCCACAAAACGGACCTCCAGCGGGTCGCCTGCGGGCGCAGGGTCCGCGATGCACACGTTCACGTCGCCGCCGGCGGGCGGCTCATTCACGTATGCGAGCGTGGGCTCGGCCGGCAGCGGCCAGGGCAGGCCAGGGGCCGGCCACGCGCTGGGGCGGCCGTCGGCGCCGGTGGGGTCCAGGTAGCGCGGGTGCGGCGCGCCCGGCACCAGCAGCACATAGTCGCGCACGCCCGGCGCCCTGGACGCCTGGCCGGCGCCTTCAGCGCACCATGCATGCGCCCAAAGAGCGCGACACGCGCAGGAAAGGCGTGCAACGTCGACCTGCTGCACTCCCTGCAAGCGAGCATGCGTTTGGAGGCATCAGCATGCATCAGAGGGCTCACGCGGGGGCCCAGCATGCATGTGAGCATGCCCAGCAGTGCCACGGCGCTCGGCCTGACCTGCCTGCGTGCCTGCCAGGCAGCGCCCGGGCCTGGACGAGAGCGGCTTGGGTCTAGCGGCTGCGAAGCTCCTATGCTTTTGCCGGGCGTCTCCCCGGCACTCTGGGGAGACGCCACTGTGTGTACAGCGAATGCACAGTCTTGCATGCACGCCCCACACATGCACGCGCGCCGTGCAGGGCGGCGGGTGCTCCAGCGCCCGCGCCCGCGAGAGCAGCTCACCTTGGCCAGCACCTGGGCGGGCGCGCGCAGGCGGCCCGGGTAGGCGCCCAGCACGGTGCCGGCGGGCGCGCCGGCGCGGCAGAACACGCCGCGCCCGGCGCCGGGCACCGACGACGCGCGCACCTGCCCGCGCAGGCGCCAGCGAATTTACATCGTCGCTTGGGTTTGCCATCTTTTGATACTTTACATGTGCAGGGCGGGGGTCTGCAGTATGAAATTCAGTGAGGCAAGCGTGACAGGATAGGCAATGAAGCCATGGAGGCCCTTTGCTTGAGGTGCAAGCATGTGCAGGCTTTGGGAGCGGAAGGCATGGGGGCATGCATGCAGGCAGTGCGCATGCGGCTGCAAGCTCAAGCTGGCCAGCGGCCATGCGCGCACCTCCAGCAAGCTGCCGTCAGCCCAGCCGCGCGGCCTTTCGACCCAGCATGCGGCGGCCGCTGCCAGTGCGACCACCGCTGCGCTGACGAGCCAGTCAGGCCACGCCTGCGAGACGAGATAGGAGGAAAGCTCAGGGATTCGTGCAGGCGGTAGACATTCAGATGCGCGCCTGCAACCGCCTGGTATACAGTCTGTCACGTGCCTGTGGGCGAGTGAACCACGTGTGCGGATGTGAAGGGGCACCTGCTCAGTTGTGGCGGCGTCCGCAGCAATGTATGCCAGGCGCAGCGACGCAGCCGGCAGAGGTGCAGCACTTCGGGCAGAACGTACACTTGACTTCGCTTGTGCGCAGGGCTGGCGACAAAGACGAGGGGCAAGCTGAGCTCTAACACAGGCAGCACCGATATTGTTGCGTGAGCAGTGAGCTGACAGTGTCTGAGCGGCCAGTGCCGGCGACATGACTACAAGCGCTTTGAAGCCAGCTGCGCTTCACAGCAAGCAGTCCTGCAGCCCTCTGGCCTGCATCATGCATGGCTCTGCCATTCCAGTCATTGCCGTGCGACACCAAATTCTCCAGTCCTCAGCCAGCAGAAGCACCGGTGTAAATGTGCTTTTTACGCTATGTACTCTTATAAAGGCAGAATAGCCTGGGGTAGCATAAGCAAAAGCCCGCCAACCACTCTAATGGGCAACAAGATCTGCGCGTTGACACAACTTACACAAGTGACGCAACCACAACACAGCGGCAGGAAGGGCGGAGATGTTGATGCGCAAACAGCACTCCTGTCCTGTACACAGTTTGTAGCGAGGGTCTAAGCAGGTTCTGAGAGTCTGAGAGAAGGCAGGGAGGTGTCGCTGACCTTTCAAAGGTGCCTGTGTCCCCCCCGTGGCACTGAAGGTGGTGACGCTGATACGCACAACTGTGCCTGACCGGCATTTGCCGGCACAGAGCTATTGACGCGGGGACCGCGCACCTTGCCTAGGCCGGGCGCACCCGGGGCCGCCTGGTGCTGCCGGGCACCATGAGCGGCATAGGCGGCACCACCAAGCGGGACACCGAAATCCGCCTGCCGCGGGCCACCAAAGTCAAGAACAAGCAGCCGGCAGCGCAGCAGGTGCGTGCTTTCAAGCTTTCAGCTGGTTCGCAGCCCCCTCGCCTGCGCTGGGACGCTGCACGCCTGCATCAGTGCCGTCCCGGGCGGCTTGCTGAGTGGCGACTGCTTGCGAGAAGTGCTATGCACTCCCTGAGCAGGCACTTCCAGTGCGTGTAGTTTATGTGCGTGACTGCGGCACACGTTTGCAGACGAGTGGCTGGCCGGGCGCACGCTGACCCGCCGGAGCACGGCCCGCGCGGCAGATTACTGCGGAGCAGATTCTGCGCGAGGCCAAGGAGCTGCAGGAGCAGGACTTCAAGCCGCCGAAGCAGAAGATCACCGACCAGGCCGAGCTCGACACCTACCGCCTGCGCAAGCGCAAGGAGTTTGAGGACCTCGTGCGCCGCGTGCGCTGGAACCAGTCGGTCTGGATAAAGGTGCGCAGCCGGGCACCAAGGGTGCTGCGTGGAGCCCGTGGACTGCCACCGTGGGCGCTCGCGCGGGCCACAGGCGGCACTTGGGCACTGGGCAGGTGCCAGCCCAGTGCCCCATACAGCTTGACCACATTCAACGTGTGGAACAGCGCATGGCCCGGAGACCGCTGCGCGAGGAACAGTTCGTCTAGGGAATAGCTCCCCAGCGGTGCGCAGCGGCTGCACTACGCGCTGTTCCACACGTTGAATGTGGTCAAGCTGTATGGGGCACTGGGCTGCCACCTGTCCATTGTCAAGTGCCGCCTGAAGCGGCAAGGCCTGATTTCAGTTTCCACTTGCCTGCGTGTTGCACGCGGGTGCGGCTGTGAAAGCTGTAAGAGTGCGGAGGCCCCTGCTGGACCTCAGTGCGCAAGGCAAGACATGTCGCAGGCTATGCCAAGCTCGCGCTCACCACGCTCGCGCGCCAGACTCGCAGCAGCGCTCCGCGCGCGGCCCTGGCGGCACCCGTAAAGGCTGTCGGCTCTCCGAGCGTGCTCACCCAGAGCGCTCGCGCGCCGCCCGCCGCATGAGCTGTGGCGGAGGCTGCCTGCCCCACCCTATGCCCGCGCCGCGCAGTACGCGATATGGGAGGAGGGGCAGAAGGACTTCCGGCGCGCGCGGAGCGTCTGGGAGCGCACGCTGGACGTGACGTACACCAACGCCAGCGTGTGGCTCAAGTACGCGGAGATGGAGATGCGGCACCGCTTCATCAACCACGCGCGCAACGTGTGGGACCGCGCCGTGTCGCTGCTGCCGCGCGTGGACCAGCTCTGGCGCGCCCCCCCGGCGGGCTCGGCGTGATTGGCGCGCGCGTGGGCCGTCTGCCACCAAACCTGCGCATGCAAAACCCTCCCACGCAGGTCGCATGCGTGCGGCGCTGCTCATATGGCGCGCCTGCTCCTTAAACAGGCGAGCGGTCTCACAGGCTGGGATGGGAGCGCATAATGCAGGCGCTGATGCCGGGGGTGCTCGTGTAGGAGTGAGGTACAATCGACTGGTGCTCGTAGGAACGAGGAACGACGGACCGCGCGCAGGGAGTGACAGGGTGCCATGACGGAGGGTGAGCGGGCTCGGTGAGCGGGCCGGGGGGGGCGCCTGAGGCATGCGCGGGGGCGGGGCCAGGTACAAGTACATCCACATGGAGGAGATGCTGGGCAACGTGCCAGGCGCGCGCCAGATCTTCGAGCGCTGGATGGCCTTCGAGCCCGACCACCACGGCTGGATGGCGTACATCAAGGCGCGCGCCCGGCCCGCAGCCCTGGCAGCCCGGCCGAGCTGCCGAGCTGTTGCGCAAGAGCCGTTGCTGCAGGCGCCCGCACCACACTCGACACGCTCCGCGAATTAACCAGCTCTGCGCGTTCAAAATCAAGACATAAAGGAGTGATGGAAGGAGCGCCAATGGAGTGCTGTGCAACCCGCAGATGGAGCTGCGGTACAACGAGGTGGAGCGCGCGCGCACCATCTTCGAGCGCTACGTGCGCTGCCTGCCGACAGTCAAGGCGTGGGTGCGCTACGCCAAGTTCGAGATGCGCAACGGCGAGGTCGCGCGCGCGCGCGGCTGCTACGAGCACGCGGTGGAGGAGATGGGCGACGACGCCAACACGGCGCGCGGCCCTCGTCCCCGTCTTCTGACGTTTTCACAATCGGGTTCCCAAAGCACTGGTATGAAACGGGTTGGTCGACGTTCCAGTGTTGTCTCTGCGTGTGCGAGAGTGCACCTGTGGCGGCCTGCGTGGGTCGAGCGGCATGCCTTCCCGCTGTGACGAGGCGGATTGCTCAGAGCATTTGGACATATGTCTGGACACCACGTAAAGGCACTGCCCCACAGTCTGGAGCATACGTGCCTGTGTGCTGACACTGCAGGAGGAGCTATTCATCAAGTTTGCGGAGTTTGAGGAGAAGGTGAAGGAGGTGGACCGCGCGCGCGCGATCTACCGCTACGCGCTCGACCACATCCCGCGCGAGCAGGCGCGGCGCCCTCCGGTTGCCACCATCGCGTCGCACAGGAGGACCCTAAGCATGACCGCAACCTGTGGGCTGCATTTAAGGCGCCTGCATCTGGCACGAGCGGAACCGCAGCGCGCCGCCGCGTGTGTCCTGAGCAAGGCTCCTGCGCGCTGCTTGGGGAGCCATTGCTGCGGCGCACTTGGTCGCGGCAACTTTTGCAGCTGATTCTGGCCCTAGACCCGTTCCTAACCCGAAGCCCCGGCGCGCTCATATGCATGCATGGCTCGGCAGGCGGACGCGGTGTACAAGCGCTTTGTGGCCTTTGAGAAGCAGCACGGCGACCGGGAGGGCATCGAGGTGCGCGCCTGACCTGGGGAGGGCGGGAGTTGGGACGGGCTGGGGTGCTCCTCTGCGCGACGCTGCAGCGACAGAGCGTCCAGCGGCGGACAGAGTGTGGCCTTATGCGCGGAGGGAGTGGCCTGCCCCCAAAAAAATATTGTGAAGTTGCCTGCTGACAACGACAGATTTGTCTGGAAGAGGTCCTCAAGCAGCAGGAGCCACGCGTCCAGCGCCCGTGCAGGAGATATGCTCCCGGGCGTGAGCTGGGGCTGCGCATGTCAGGCCAGGGCAGCCCAGGCGCTCCCAGAACTGTGCACCCGCCTGGCCGCTGGCAGCAGGCGCCGGCTGGGGCCCGCAAGCAAGCCCGCGATGCTCGGGCCCGGGCGCGGCGCAGGATGTGGTGGTGAGCGAGCGGCGGTTCCAATACGAGGCGGAGGTGCGGCGCAGCCCCATGAACTACGACGCCTGGTTCGACTACGTGCGCCTGGAGGAGGCTGCGGGCGACCCGGACAAGGCGCGCCTGGGGTCGAGCTAGCCCGCCAATCAGCCTGTGCATCAGGACATGGCTGACTGGGTGTCCTGTATGGCCTCTGGACAATAGATTATGCAGGCTCCTTGAAGGTCAAACACATGCCAGAGCAGTACGACATCTGCTGCGGGATCCGCTGAGCCAGCTGTGGGTTTGAACATGCCAGCGATGTTGATGCCACAGCTTGCTGCAATGTGTCAACCTGTGCGGCCGCGCCCCCACGTGAGGTTTAGAATATAAAAGATAGCAGTAATCACAGAAGCCAGAAAAATGGAGCGCGGGTAGGCCGTACTCGCAAGAGGCTGTTAGGCGACGGGCGCCGCGCGCGCGCGGCAGGTGCGCGAGGTGTACGAGCGCGCGGTGGCCAACGTGCCGCCCGCGCCGGCCAAGCGCTACTGGCAGCGCTACATCTACCTCTGGCTCAACTACGCGCTGTGGGAGGAGCTGGAGGCCGGCGACGCCGGGCGCGCGCGCGAGGTCTACCGCGCCTGCCTGAAGGTCATCCCGCACGGCGCCTTCACGTTCGCCAAGGCGCGCGCGCCTGCCCCTGTGCGGGCTGCATGTTGTTGTTCCCGGTGTGCTGGCGCGTGGGGCGCACGACCTGCTACTGCAGCCTGGCCAGAGTATGGGCAGTGCAGAAGCTACGCATGTGTGAGCGCCTGCGCTGGCAGGCCGCGCTGCGCTGCGGAGCCGCCAGGCACGCAAGCAAAATGTCATCAGACATTTGGAAAGCCACTGTGAGGCTTGTGAGAAATGCGTGTGTGCGAGGCTTTGTACCCTTGCGACTTCACGTGTCGCTCTCGCTAGCGCGGATGCTCACATGCTCGCCTGAGGCAAAGTGTGCCGACCATGGAGGCCTGTCTTTGGCCCACCAAGCGCGGGCCGCCGTTGCGCAGATGTGGGTGCTGGCGGCGCACTTTGAGGTGCGGCAGCTGCGGCTGGACGCGGCGCGGAAAATCCTGGGCATGGCCATCGGCATGGCGCCGAAGGCGCGCACGGAGGCACAGGCGCCAAGCAAGAGCCGGCCCGAGGCCAGCATGCTGTCAGTGAGGGGGTGGCAGCATGTCATGCAGGTGTTGGTGTGAAATGGCACAGCGCTGGGCTCCGCTGCTGGGCTCCGCTCACAGAGCCTGCTGCGTGGGTGTCAGCTTCCCGCGCTCCTGGGCGTCCCGCTCCCCCGTGGCTGCGCGCACGTCACTGACCTGTCCAACACATCGGCACCGCCGCCTTCCGTATAAGTTATGTGCTGTCAGACGGGGGCGCTTGAGGCAGGGCATACTGGAGCTGCCTGACGGGCCGTGACGGCCGGGCCTGCGCCTTGAACCCTACCCTAACCCTAATCTACCCTACTTCTACCCAGGCCAAGCTGTTCAAGGCGTACATCGAGCTGGAGCTGCAGCTGGGCGCGATCGAGCGCGTGCGCAAGCTATACCAGAAGTTCCTGGAGTGGGCGCCCGAGACCTGCGCCGCCTGGTGCAAGTTCGCCGAGCTGGAGCGCGACCTGAACGAGAAGGCGCGCGCGCGCGCGCGCCCTGGCGCGCCTGTACCCTGTCTGCATTATCCGCTTGCGGCGTACTGGTGCATGCGCGTGAAGTGCAGCGCGGCAGCGTGTTTGTGTGAGTGTTAGAGTGAGTGTTAGATGGGATGGTGACACTGGCAGAGAGTGCCGCGCGCGTCACGCCGCTCGACACGCCGCTGCGTCGCAGGACCGCGCGCGGGCGATCTACGAGCTGGCCATCGCGCAACCGGTGCTGGACATGCCGGAGGTGCTGTGGAAGGCGCGCCTCACCCTGCTCGCTTGTCTCCGTGACCTCTGGGCTGTGACACATCACCTGTGTGCCAGCACAGTGTCCGCATCACACATGCATCAGAATGACACAAAGTACACGATTCAGAAGGCTGTGCGCTGTCCAGCGCTGTAGGTCGGCGTGCCCTGCTATGGCTTGCATCGGGCAGGGCAGCGCATGCGAGAACCATGCGCCCACGAGCGCACCGCCTCTGCTGGGCGCTCACGCGCCGCGCCGCGCGCGCCAGGCGTACATCGACTTTGAGATCTCGGAGGCCGAGCGCGCGCGCACGCGCGCGCTGTACGAGCGCCTGCTCAACCGCACGCGCCACGTCAAGGTCTGGATGAGCTACGCGGCGTTCGAGGCCGCGCCGCTCGCCGCGCCGGAGCTCGATGGCGGCGCCGATGGCGCGGCGGACGCGCACGGCGGCGGCGCCGCCGAGAACGGCGGCGGCGGCGGCGCGGCGAACGGCGCGGCCGCGGCGCGCGGCGACGCGGAGGGCGAGGAGGCGCCGGCGCAGCGGGAAGCGCGCGCGCGCAGGCGCGCGCCCTCGTCAGGGCCTGGCCAGGGCTGGTGTGCACAGGCGCATCGATCCTCCGTGCCGCCGCGCGGGGCCGTGTATTGAACAAAGCACAAAGTGCCAGCGGCAGCGCCAGAGTATGCATCGTGCACGCGCTCATTTCCTGTGCAGGAGCCTGGGCAGCACGATCAGGGCGCCCGCCTCGCTCTGCAAATGCGCCAGTGGGCCCGCATCCAGCCCAGGCTCCTGTCATCAGACCGCGCCAGACGCGCCCGCGCTCGCGCGGTGCGCAGCGTGTACGAGCGCGCCTTCCGCTCGCTGCGCGAAGTCACGCCCGACGCCAAGGAGGAGGCGGTCATGCTGCTGGAGGCCTGGCGCGCGTTCGAGGCCGGCGCGGCCGGCGGCGGCGCCGGCGCGGCGGCCGTCGAGCGGCGCATGCCCAAGCGCATCAAGCGCAAGCGGCCCATCGCGACCGAGGACGGCGGCGACGCCGGCATGGAGGAGTACTATGATTATATATTCCCGGACGAGGCCGGCGCCGCGCCCAACCTCAAGCTGCTGGAGGCCGCGCAGCGCTGGAAGCGCGCCAAGCTGGAGGCGGCCGCCGATGGCGGCGGCAGCGGCGGCGGCGGCGGCGAGTGACGCGCGCGCGCGGCTCGCGGCGGCCGTGCCGCGCGGCGCGCGCCCGGGCAGAGCCGGCGCCGGCCTCGCCGGCAGCCGCGGGTCCAGGCGGCTGCGCGGTGCCGGTGGCGGCGGCGGCGGCGGCGGTCACAGCGGTGGGCGGAGAGTGTTGGAGGGTTTGGTTGTGTTTTGTGCATGTCCCCCACAGTCTTAGGCTGCTGGGCAGGCAGGCTTGCCGGGCTTGGTTGCTGGCCGGCGTGCTTCATGAAGCGGGAGCGAGATTGCGCTCAAACTGATGACTCTCGTGTAGCAGGGCGTCAGCTCGTCGACGGCACTGCGCTGCATGCGTTTCCTGGTGGATGCTGGCTGCATGTCCAGCTGTCGCGCTGTGCGCCTTGTTACCGCAGGGCTTTGTTGCAGCGGGCATCCCACGGAATCTATAGCGTTGAACACGGCTGCTGCGTCGCCGTGAGCAGTGCGTTCGATACGGCTGTTGCGTTGCCGTGAGCGCTGATGCCAGCGCTGCGGCTGTGACTGTACAGCTGCTCTGAGCATGCCCTTTTACATTGGTGTTCTCATGGTACGCAGTGCATGCAGGACCTGGATAGCCATGGCAAATGAAGAAACTAGCCCCTGCACATCAGCAGCCCCTGTCCAAGGGGAAGCCTGCCAGCCTTCATTCCTGCTGAAGAGTGCCTCAAGCCAAGGGGCATCCCACAGGCCACACTCCTCTGCTCAGCTCCTTTGCCAGCCTGCTGCCGTCCTGCGTGCGACTCGGGCCACGCACAGGGCGGCGATGGACAGCTGGGAGGACGGGACGGACGGGCAGGCGGGCGCGCCGCAGCCGCAGCGGCCGGGCATGCTGCGGCTCAACCCGTCTGCGCCCACGTTCAGCTTCAACCCGGGCGCGTCGACGTTCGCGCCGACCTGGGGCGGGCCGCCCCCGCCGGCGCCGCCGCACCACTGGGCGCCCCCGCCAGCGCACGCGCCCGCCGCGCCGCCGGGCGCGTACGGCGGGCCCGCGGCGCCGCCGCGGCCGCCCGCGTTCGTGCTGTCCGACGAGGAGCGCCGCAGCCTGCAGGCCGCGGCTGCGAGCAGCGCATCCCCAGGTACACCTTTGTGCACGCGTCGAGGGTGATATCCGCGGCGTGTAAAAGCGCTGCTGTGGTGTTGGTGCACAGCCTTCATTCAGGAACCTCGCGCAACAGCACGAGACCGTGCCAATGGTGTGAAAAGCTTGCGGTGTGTTTCTGCTTCGGCCGATCCGTGCGCAGGCTCGTCTGCACCTCTCTCTGAGCGCGGCCCTATTAGACTCCCGTCACCGTGCAGGCGTGGACAAGCCGGCTGCCGAGACAGCCGACGTGCACATGACAGATGCGGAGCCCGCGCGGGCGAAGCCGCCGCCGGCGGACGGCGCGGCGGCGCCGGCGCCGCAGCCGCCCGCGCCCGGGAAGGGCGCGGCCGCGCCCGAGGCGCCCGCCGCGGCGCCGCCGGCGCCGCCGGCGGCCGCGCCCGCGCGGAAGGAGCCTGTGTCGGAGCCGATGCCGGACGACGGGGACGAGGAGGAGGAGGACGAGGGCGACAGCGCGGCGCGCGTGGAGGAGCTGCGGCGGATAGATGAGGAGCTGGCGAAGGCGGATGACAGGCGCGCTGGCCCGGCGCCGGTGGCTGGGCGGCGCCCGCCGGCGGCGCCGCGCGCTGCTGCGGCGGCCGCCGCTCGCCCCGCGACCGTGATGGTGCAGTGCTGCGCTCTGCGGCAGAGCAGAGGGAGAGCAGGGTCCCACAACTGCGGCACCGAGCTCGCTCTGCTTGTTGTGTCGGCGTGCTGTCACGGGTGCCTTAAGCCAGGCTTCTCACCTGTGCTTGCTGCTCCGTGCGCTGCACTGTAGCTGACGAGGCAGCCTGGTGCAGCTCTGCATGCACCTGTTCTCCCCACAGCACATGGGTGCCTCGCTCCTCCCGCGTCGGCTGTGGCTGGGTGCAGCAGACGCGGCGGTGCATGCCAGCCCCTGGACAGCCGCCGGGGCCGCGCAGGGAACACCTGAATATCGTCTTCATCGGGCACGTCGATGCGGGCAAGTCGACGACGGGCGGCCAGATCCTGTACCTCACCGGCGGCGTGGACGAGCGGACCATCCAGAAGTATGAGAAGTGCGCCCACCTACAGCCCCGCCGTGATGGGCGGCGAGGCTCGTTTGTGGCTGACTGGCTCCTTACCGGGCGACCAGTGAGCAGCGCGTGCGTGCGACTGCTTGGAATCATCATGGCGCAAGGCCAGCATGCTCTCGCATGGAGTGTTGGAGGGGGTGTGGCGGCAGGCTGTGGGTGCAGTGGAAGAGGCACACTGCGCAGATAGCAGCGGCGAAAAAGGATGGTGCGGCATGGAGCGCACACGCCAACTTCATTTGTGCAGAGCGGAGGCGCTGCTCGCAGCGCATGCGCCGCTTGCGCAGCATGCAACGCAAGCCGCAACACCCCATGCAGGGGAGCCCCAAGCAATGAAGCGCGCTGCGTGCCACCCGGCCCGCACGCTGCACAGATCGCTCAGGTGCTGGGCGCAGCGGGGACCAGCACCCGGGGTGGTCCCTGCGGATGAAGCATGCGCGGATGAGGACCACACCCCCGAGCGTGGCCTTCGCGCCTGCGCGCAGAGAGGCCAAGGACAAGAACCGCGAGAGCTGGTACATGGCCTACATCATGGACACGAACGAGGAGGAGCGCGCCAAGGGCAAGACCGTGGAGGTCGGCCGCGCGCACTTCAGCACCGCCAAGAAGCGCTACACCATCCTGGACGCGCCCGGGCACAAGAACTACGTGCCCAACATGATCGCCGGCGCCGCGCAGGCCGACGTGGGCGTGCTGGTCATCGCCGCGCGCAAGGCGCGCGCGCGCGCCGGGGCCCCGCCGCCTGCTGCTGCGATGCGCGCGTGCGCATGGGCGGGATCCGGGGCCCGAGGTCGTCTGGTCGCAACTTGTGGCTGGACGGCATTGTTGCCCAGCGGCCATGCTGCGAGAGACTGGGAGCAGTCGAGTCGAGTGTGATAGTGGGCTGCAGCTTCTGAGAAAGGCGCGCGACGGGGTGCTGCTGGCCGGCAGGGCGAGTTCGAGACGGGGTTTGAGCGCGGCGGGCAGACGCGCGAGCACGCGCAGCTGGCGCGCACGCTGGGCGTGGCCAAGCTCATCGTCGCGGTGCGCGCCCGCGTGCTGATGGTGGGCCGTGAGCGGCTGAGCTGTGCTTGCGGGAGATGTGCTGCATGTCAGAACGGGTGCGACAACCTGTCGGAAGCGCAGGGCTTCCTGTGCTAGTGTCTGTCAGCCTTCGTTTTGTCCTGTGCTAGTGTCTGGCAGCCTTCGCTACTACTCTGCTCGGGTCTCCGCCTGCTTCAGTGGAAAAGGCCTGCATGGGCCCCAACAGCGCCTGGACGCCTGGGCAGGCAGGCATGCACCGAGTCGCCTGGGAGCATGCGAGACGCCCGTAACACGCGAGCAGTTGGCGAGCGCCCCTGCGCGCGCGGCGCCGCAGGTGAACAAGATGGACGACCCGTCCATCACGGGCCCGGACGGCGCGTGGTCGCAGGAGCGCTACAACGAGATCTGCACCGGCCTGACGCCCTTCCTGAAGGCCTGCGGCTACAACCCCAAGAAGGACATTGTGTTCCTGCCCATGTCGGGCCTGCTCGGGCACAACCTGCGCGACGCCGTGCCGCCCGGCGTCTGCCCCTGGTATAAGGCGCGCCGCGGGCTCCTCCCCGCTGCGCCGAGCTTTGCGCGTGGGCCGCCGCTGCCGGCCGCGCTGCACGATCAGCGCTGGCAGGGAAGCCTTAGAAGGCCAGCATGTCTGCCCTGCCCCAGCCGTGTTGCAGACGGAGGCGGCGGGCGCGGGCGGTCGCATGCCGATGCCGGAGGCCACCGTGTCGCTTGCGCAAGCATGCAAGAGCACGCGCTGCACGTGTAAGAGAGCGGCTCGCCTCGGCGCGCGGCGCGCGTGGCGGGCAGAGCGATCCCTGTTGCGCATGCGCTAGCGCGGGCGGAGCGCGCGCGCGTGCGGGTCCGTGGGGCAGGGCCCTAGTGGGAGGGTTATGATGCCGCCCAACGCGCGCGCAGGGCGGCACGCTGTTCAGCACGCTGGACGGCATCCAGCCGCTGGAGCGCGACCCGCTCGCGCCCTTCCGCATGTCGGTCATCGACAAGTACAAGGACATGGGCACCATCGTGATGGGCAAGTCGGAGGCCGGCATCGTGCGCAAGGGCGACCGCCTCTACGTCATGCCCAACAAGTGCGCGCAGCGCGCTCCGCTGGCCGCCCCGCGCCGCGCGCTCCCGCTGGCCGCCCCGCGCCGGCGGACCCGTGCCCGAGGAAATGATGTGTGACTGGCGTGCTGCTGATATGGTGTAGCGCCGCGCCCGGCGACAGGGAGGATCGCACAGCTGTCTTGCGAAGCACAGGAGAGGCAACAAACAAGCTGTATCCAAGCCATAGGCAAGGGGTCAGAAGTCCGGTCGGGCCGTACACTCCAGGAACATGCGCGCAGGGTGCCCGTGACGGTGACCACGGTGTACCGCGACGACGTGGAGGTGGCCGCGGCGCGCGGCGGCGAGAACCTGCGCCTGCGCCTGGCGGGCGTGGACGAGGACGAGGTCGCCGGCGGCTTCGTGCTCTGCTCGCGCTCCAAGCCGGTGCCCTGCGTAACCTACTTCGACACGCAGCTGCAGGCGCGCGCGCGGTCACAGGGGTAGTGCCGTTTTTTCCCCCGTGATCTAACCCTTACCAAGCTACCCTAACCCTAATCAAGTTACCCTAACCCCTGCGTGCGCCGCAGATCCTGGACCTGCTGGAGCACAAGGCGATCTTCACGGCCGGGTACAAGGCCGTGCTGCACATCCACTCGCTCGTGGAGGAGTGCGAGATCACCAAGCTGCTCGCGCAGGTCGACCCGAAGACGCGCGAGCGCAAGAAGGCGCGGCCCCCAGCTGGCCACCCGGCACCATGCTTGCACCATATTTAGCTGCTGGCTCGCGCCGCGGCAGCCGTGTGCCCAGCGGCCGCCCCCTGCTTGCCACTGTTGCCATGAGCAGCTGGCTCAGCATGCCACCCTCGCTCCTGCCTCATGCGCAGTGCATGCGGGCCCACCCAAAGCGTCGCTGCGCCGGTCGCGCACACGCCGCCGCCGGCCTCCTGCCGGCGCGCCGGCGCCGAGCAGCCCGCCCGGCCGCGCAGGTCAAGTACGTGAAGAGCGGGGCGGTGATCATCGCGCGCATCGCCATGGAGAAGCCCATCTGCGTGGAGCAGTTTGACGTGGTGCCGCAGCTGGGCCGCTTCACGCTGCGCGACGAGGGCCGCACCATCGCGATCGGCAAGGTCATCAAGCTGCCCAAGACGCTCAAGGCGGGCGACTAGGGGGGGGCTGCGCACGGGCCTGCTGCTGCGGTCGGGTTGAGTTGCCGTCCGTAGCTGGCTGGAGGGGGACCCGAGGCCCCTGCGCCGGCATGTATGTGGAACAGAAGGGGCAGCTCCGCGCGCTGAGGGCCCATGAACGCGGCTGCGAGTTGCTGACAGGGCTGGTGGCGGCCGCAGCGGCTCGCGCGGCGGTGCTTGCGGGCCAGGATCTGCCCTTTGAGGGCATGACGCCCCGCTGTGGGCACTGGCATGCCGCAGCGGAACCGACGCGGGTCTTCAGTGTGGAGCATACATCAAAACATGGCAGTCACTTCGCCCTTCCATGCCAGCCTCAATGGCGCGTGCGGGGTAGGGTGACAGCACTCTTATGGTCAGGCAATGGAGTGGCAACTGCGCCTCGCACCTGCAAAAGCATGTGCAGGCTAGGTGAGCTGCTGTGCGAGTACCGCGAAGGCTCAGCTTGGTGACTGATTCTCACTCAACCACCGTTTCCAGAATGGCAGGGCAGCCTTCCAGCGCTAGTGCGGTCTTGCAGCGCAACGCAAGGGCCTTGCAGAGTCCCCTGCCTGTGGTCAGGCGTGCCGCACATGTCCGCGAGCCTCAGCCAAGGCGATGCCTGTGTGCAGGGTGCATGTCTGGCTGCCCGCCTGGCTAAGTGCGCCGCCAGAGCTTATGCTGTCTCATTCCTAGCACAAACAGGAAAGACGTGGCCGAAGGGACCGTCCTCGACGCTGCGCAACAAAGGCAGGCAGTGTCATTCCTATTTGCATGTATACACTGCAAGCCTATTAAGGTTGCTTCAAACAGGCATGTTCTTTATACACTCTTGCGCGCAGGCAGGCTCACAAAAGCGTGGGTGCTGAAAGACATGCATGATTATGGTCCTGACGGCGAACAGCCTCTGCTGGGCAGCATAGCCGCGCAAGGGGCTGTCCACACTCCAGCGCGTTTAGCCGACCAGCACCAGCGTCCTGGAGATGACCCGCCAGCTCATCCAAAAGCAAGTTGAGCCAGACCTTGCAAGCGCCTCTGCGGCGCAGGACAGCAGGTGTCACCAGGCAGAACACGAATGTCAGCTTGACAGGACATGCTGCAGTGGTCCAAGCGAGGCGTATCGCTCCTGCCAAAGCAGCCAGGCGGGCCCAGTCTTGTCATGCGGAACCGCTGCTCTCCTGGTCATCGGCGTGCTCCAGGTGGGTGCAGAACAGGGTCTGGCCAGGGTTGTACGCAACCCTGCACCTGTACCAATGTACCTGCATGCAGAGGAGCTGGTCCCCACCCCTGACAAAAAAAGCCAAACAGCCGCGCCTGTCAAGCGCGCGCGTGCAGGCGCCGGCACGCGCTCTTGTGGCCCGCGCGCCAGGCGAGTCTCTGGCACTCCTGTGAGCAGTAGAGCGCGATGTTGCAGCCGGAGCACAGCTGCAGCCGCAGGCCCGCCTCCGTCGCGCCGGACAAGTTGTGGCACCTGCGCGTGCGCGTCAGGCACGCTCCAGAGCCAGCAACCTGTGCTGGGCACCAGACGGCATCAGGGCGCCGCAGGATGCAGGCTGCGGCGGGAGCCGGGCGCACTCTGTACACCAGCAGCCCACGGGGCGCATCGCGGGCGTCTGCAGGCGCAGGTCCTCCAGGCTGACGTCTGACAGGGCTTCCGCCGCAATGCCCGGCGTGACCTCGGCCTCAAAGCGCGCGATGGCCGCCGTAGTGGTCTCTGGGTTGTCTGTGCTTGTTGGTCGTGACTGTTCCGCATCGCTCGCTTCCCACCACTCGTCACTGGCCTGTGCAGATGTCAAAACGGAGCTCTTGGGGCCCTCCGCATGCAGCGTGCAGGCAGCGTGCGGTAGGACCATTGAAGGCATGCGCAGGGGTCATTTGACCTCACTCGGGCCCGTATCTGACTCGCTCGCTTCCTCCTCGGATTGCGCGGCGTCGCTCGCTGCCTCACTCCCGGCCCGCGCCTGTGCAGGTGACGGCCACATGAGCATGGCACATGCATGCCGGAGACAGGCCGCATGTTGTGCGATGCAGAATCGTGCTGCCAGTGTAACCAGGACGCACGCTGGAGCTGTCATCGTCGACGCTCAGATCCGCCAGCAGCGGCGCGGCCTGGCGCGGTGCCCGCAGCGCGTCAGCCCAGCAGCGCCGCCCGCACCCGGGCGCGAGAAGGGTGCTGCAGCGCGGCTCACATTGCGCGCACCTCCGGCAAATGCCGCCCAATCGCGCGCAGTACCTCTTCCAAGTAGCTCCAGACAAAGTCGTCCCTGTCCTCGCTCTCGCTGTCGTCCTCATGCGCGTCCAGGTAGCAATCCGCGAGGCGGTCGGCCGCGCCCAGCGCGCCGGCGCGCGCGAGCGCCGCGGCCAGCGCGCGCGACGCGGCGCCCAGCTCCGCGGCGCCCTCCAGCGAAACCCTGACCCAGCCCTCCGTGCGCTCCATCCACAGCCGGTACGGGCTGCCTTCAGCGTCCCCGCCGGCCGCGCCACGGCCTGCGCCAGGCGCGCCGGGCGCTGCCTCGCCCGCGCGCACTGGCTGGGCTGGCGCGTCCGCGCGGCATGCAGACACTGCTGGGGGCCAGCCATTCGCGCCAGGCAGGTCCACGCGCGCGTAGCTCGGCCGCATGCTCAGGGCCGTCGCGCAGCACGGGCAGAGGCGCATGTAGGGTGTGCGAGTGCTCTGCTTGGGTGCGCAGGCATGCAGCATGCGCCTGCTGCTCAGCCCAACACCTCCCATCTCTTGTTCACTCATCTTTGTGAGCCCTCCGGTCAGCCAGCAGTCTCTAATCAGGCACGTGCGGGAGCCGCGCACATGGCGGGCTCCAGGGACCGTCGGCCAGCTTGCGCAGCGCAGCGACGACAAAGGGCACCAGGCCCGCGCACGCCAGCAGGAGCGCCCTGCACTCCCCGGGGCCGTCGCGCGCCGCGAGATAGCCGCAGGCGGCCTGCCGCGCACAGGGGACCGCTCACGCTCAGGCCGCTCCGCACGCCCGGCTAGCAGCGCATGGCGCAGTCTGGTCAAGGAGAGGCCACGCAGCGAGGAAGAGGGCGCCGCCCACCAGCACGTCGGACAAGAAGTCTGGCACGGCGTGGATCCCGCCGGGCGGCAAATGGCGCGGCACGTCCAGCGCGCGCACGCGCTCGGGCGGCAGGAGCAGGACGGGCAGCAGCTGGGCGGCCGCGTACGGCGTGAGCTCGGCCGGCAGCGCGTGGCCGCGCGCGCGGAGGTGCGCAGCCGAGCGCAGCAGGCCTGAAGCCCAGCCGATGCACGCGGCTTGCAGCGCCTCCTGCCGCCCGACACACGACAGTTTTTGAGCCTGGGCTTCAAGCTAGCAGGGACCATACGCTTGCACAAGCTTGGTTGCCTTGCATCTTTTCAGGCCTACTCCATGTCAGGCACCACCACTTCACATACAGTTCACACAGGTGTGTTTGCATGCACGCGGCGCGCTGCGACGGGCCACCGCGACCGCCGGACGCGGATGCGGCGCACCCGTAGCTCTGTGCACAGGGCGGAGCCCGGCGCATGCGCCATCGCGAGCAGCTTGGCCAGCGTCGAGAGCAGCGCCCTTGCTGTAACATGCAAGCACCCGTATTGTGCTTGTACTGGCAGCCAGGGAACCCTGCTGAGGTTCTGCCCAGCCTATCACTTCTCTAAAACGAGCTGACAAGCGAAAAGGCGCCTGCTCTTGTTTCCGGGATGGACGCCGGTGCATTGGGGCTCGCAGGTGGACCGCTGGGCCAGCGGGCCTGCAGCGGGTCGCATGCTGCGCCCGCTCATGCCCCGGCGCTTGGGCGGCGGCTTCACAGGGTAGCAGCGAGCAGCAGCGGCTTGGTGCATACAGGCAGGAGAGCGCTTCGAACAGCATCCCTGCTGCCAGGTGCGAAAGATGTTCAGTCGCACACTCTTGCCGCATCCTGCACATGCAGCCTGCTTTCCTTTTTTGCGCTCACTTAACTTGACGTTGTGCTTTTGTGCAACTGACAAAGCGGGCTCGTGCAGGTGTAAGAGCGCTGCAGCACACCTCACGCAGGCGGCTGACGCCGCGGCAGGCGCGGGCCCTGGCAGCTGAGGCATTGCAGCAGCGTCCTCTCTGTTCTCTGGCTCACACAGTGCTGCTGGCTGTCCTGGCTCTGCTCGGGTGGCAAGTCATAGCTTGTCCTAACGGCAGGCCTGCTCGCGACCTGCAGCGTGTGCAACCTTCATCTTAGCTGAGCTCTCAGCTAGGATCTGTTGTGAGCATGCTGGACCTTGCAAAAGGTGCACTGGAGCTGCACCTGACACTCAGTCTGCCTGCACAGCCCTTGACGGAAGCGCGCATACGCGACCCGGACGCGGCGGTGGACAGCGACGAGCTGGGCAACAGGGGGCCGCCAAGCATCCTTGTGCGCCTGGCGTCTGCGCTGACGTACCTGGTGCCTTGGATTGACATCATCGGCCTGGGCCGCATGATTTACCACAAGTTCCCCGGCTCGCTGTGGCTGTACGAGTTCCCTGGTGCGGCGCTCGATGTATGCCAGCGCTCTGTGTGCATGGCAGAAGGCGACCTACCCATTTGTTCTTCCCCTTGCTCCACGTAGTGCGCAGGCGTACTGATGCGACCTGCCTAAGCGCGTGCGTATGAGTATGACCTGCCTGACCTCGGTGGCCAAGAGACTGACTGCTGGGCTGCCAGCACCATGAGATGATGTGAGTGCACCTGTTGGGTGATCAGTTTGCGTGCGGCGCAGCGCCGCTGGTGCCAATCTACTACAGCAGCCAGTTCGCGCCGCTCATTGTGTTCTTCCTGCTCTTCCTGGCCATTGTCAAGAACAACAAGCTGCACCACTTTGTGCGCTTCAACTGCATGCAGGCGCGTGGCAATACTGTCTCTTTCGGGTCATGCAGCACCTGACTTGGCGTCACACGTGCCGTGTTGTCAAGGTCTCATGGGGAGTGCGCATGACACCATGGGCAGATGATCCCCTCTCTGCTGCCACCTCACTTTTCCTGCATCGCTGCGTTGCAGTGTGACGAGTGCAGGCTGCGTGGTTGGCAGGCAACCACTTTGCTAAGGACCATGCACTCACACCCATGCAAAACGCAGGGCGTGATGCTGGACATTGTGAGCATGCTGTTCACACTGATCCGCACGTACATCCCCTCCGAGATCCGGTGGTCCTACCTCATGGACCTGTACGACATGTTTGCGTGGAACATCTGCATCTCCACGCTGCTGTACTGCGTGTTCTTCGCGCTCTGGTGCGATCACGCGCCTGCCTGCTGCTCTCCTGCATGTGCTTGTGAACCCTTCTCTCTGCCGCAAGTATAATTGCTATCAGAAGCCTGTGCATACCGTGCGGGAGTGCTCATACAGCAGAAGTGCTCGTACAGCAAGTGCTCAAATCATGTAGCACTGGCTACTTGGGCTGCTCTGGCACGCCTCAGTGCATCCGGCCGCTCACTCACCGTGCCGTGCAGCCCCATGCCGGCGACGGCCTTTAGCTTGGCCGACATGAAAGCCGGAACTTCTTGTTCACAGGCGCAGCGCTAGTCTGTTGCCCGCGCCTTCTTTCAGAGCCGAACATTCGTATATTTTTCGTTCGCACTGCAGGAAGATGGGCTATGTGTCGAGAAGCGAGAGCGTTGGAACAAGATGATGGAACAGTATCCTGTCGTAGCCTTGCTCAGCAAGATGGCAAGAAAATGTTTGCGCTGATACGGACTGCGCGGCAATGGGTCTTGTCTGTATTGTGCAGGGGCAAGTACGCGGACGTCCCCTTCATATCGGAGTCCGTGTACCTACAGGTGGATGCCTCCATGTGAGGCTCACGAGAGCCAAGCTGGGGCTTGCATTGCCTTGGGAGGCGCTGTGTGTTCGGGTGAGGGCTCGCATATGGAACTCGTACATGAACTTCTCAACAGCAGCACCCTGCATGAAGTCGTTGACATGCATGATGAACACAAAGCAGCTAACAATACTTGCAACCTAGTGTTGAGCACTGCTGTTGCAGAGCATGTCAGCCAAGGTAACATTGCATGTCGTGGCAGTAAAGCGGCATGTGCCATCCACTGCAACCCATCAGCAGCGTAGGTCCGCAGACTACTGCATGCCAGTAGTGTGCGCCACTAGGCTCATGCATTTCTCTGACTCTCAACCAGACATGTACGGTAGGTCCTAAGTAACACACACAATAGGAGGCTACCTAAATGACGGTCTGCATACACTTCGCGCTCCTCGTTGGACAAAACAACTCGATGGACTAGGCAGTCTACAAGAGCAACGTTAGGTGTGATTCTCACACAGACCCCTTCTACCTGACATGCACCGCCTCAGCGTGCAACAGCCGCCAACTTGCATCAACCCCAACTCAAGTGTCCAACCCAAGCCCTGCCTACCAGCGGCTGACATCCCGCCCGAAGATGAGCGACATTGTCCAGTTCATCATGACGTACAGCCGGTTGCGCATATTGCCCAGTCGCGTAAGGTAAGCACTGGCGCCACACACGTGCAGCTTTTCATAGGTGTTGAACTTGCAGCACATCTGTGTGCACGCAGAACGGCACCGGCACACACAGCCTGCTGATCACATGCACTACCACTTATGGTGTCACGCAGTTCACACCGCCCACGCCTAGCAAAGCGCAGCATGGGGCAAGCATCCGTTGCACTTCTATACGCACAGCAGGATGCGCAAGCACACGAGCCTGCGAAAGATAATGCCTGGTACATCTTAGACTGCGCAAGCCCGAGCGCGCACCTGCGCCACACCCACCAGCCGGAGAAGCCCTTGAGCGAGAACTTCTTGCCCGCCGCGCTTTTCGGCGCCTCCAGGACCGCGGATGTGTTCCCTGCCAGGCGCCGCGACCTTGGCTGAGCCTCGCTGTCGGGCGCTGTGAAGCTGTCCGGAGTGCAATGGTAACGCATGCAGTCACTCGAGCTCTGGGTAGGTCTTCACAGTTGGCCTGGTGTAAGCCTTTGCAGAAACAAGCATGGTCATGACATACTACTTCCACTACACACTAGGGTATGCAGGCGCACCTAGGCTGGCCATGGAGCCCAGGTGGTGGTACCGGAAGGCGACCGACGGGACGGCCGGGGAGCGCGCGCGCGCCTGCTCGTTCAGCTCCTTGGCCAGGTATTTGCCCTGCTGCTCAGCGACCTGAGCAGGCGGCAGCAGGCCCGCTCCTCTTCAGGCGCTGCTTGCGGAGAGGGTCAAGCAAGGCGGGCTGCTTGCAGCCTGCGTGAGCCTCTAGCAGGCTACACCACAGAACAAGAGGTTACACATACTAGCCTCTGCCACACCAGCTGTGCGTCGGATGCCTTAGCAGCTGGGGCATGTTGCTGCAGCTGTTGCTGCACCTGGGGCAGCATCAACATGCCCCAACACACTCCGCAACTCCGTACCCGCTCGCGCAGCACGCACGGCGCCCTGTGCTGAAAGCGCCGGGCGTGCGCACACCTGCGCGAGCGCGGGCAGCGGCGTCTCCACATTGGCGCAGCAGTCGCCCAGCGCGTAGATGTCTGGCACGGGCTCCAGGCCGGTGTTGGTGTGCAGCTCGTCCTCCACCTTGCCCGCCGCGCTCACCTGCATGCGGCCGCAGCCGCTCGGCATGGCCACCATCCGTACCATGCTTGGCATCATGCGGCTGTGAAGCGTGCATGCACATCCTGTGTGCAGCGGCCTGGGCTGCCGGGGTGCTGCGGCAACATGAATATGGCGCTGGCTCACTCATGCAGAGAGCAGAGTCACGATAAAATTGTCTAGCATGCTAACAACGAGGTCAGCACTTGCAAGCCTCTGCACTGTAACCAGGCTGAAAAAGATGTGCGGTGCGGTGCGCACCTGGGAGGGGTCTCCTGGCCCCACGTCGCTGTGGTGCGGGTGCGTGAGCACGCGTAGCCGCTCGTCCACCGCGATGCGGCCGCGCGGCGTGCGCGCAAAGGGCAGCGATGTGGTGAAGTCTGTCGGGCCTGCGCGCATGCATGCAGCGCTGCTCGGCTATCCCACACTTAATCACACACCATTTCTTTTGAAGTCCGTAAACAACATGCGCGAAGGCTCAAAACACCCAAGCATGCCGACATGGGGGCATTGCCAAGCAGACGAGGGCGGCTGATGGGATGCGCAAGGTTGATTAACCAGCCAAGGGCACACAGCCAGGCACTGCATGTGCATGATTGTCGCTGCTGATCGGATAGAGGACAGGAGCTGCGCACCTACGCCGGTCGACCACACGCAGAGGCCATATGGCAGGACGTCCCCGGACTGCAGCTCCACTTCCTTCTCGCAAACCTCCTGCTGGTAGCCATGACGCTTACAACATGCATGTGGATATACTGCACAGCATCGCATGCAACGCACTGCTACACCTTGCTTCCACCGACAACCGCGTCGTTTCACTGAAGCCTGCCCACGGTCTGGAAGGCAAGTGTGCAAGCACCTACAACACACTTTCTATCCTATCACGAACACATTGCTGAAGCAGTTTCTGTCACCATCGCGATGCGGGTGCGGACGCTGCCCGCAACGCACAGAGTGTCAAATGGCATGCTCAACGCACGGGCTGATCCCCGAGAAGCCGGGCGGGTACCGCACCTTCACCATGCCATGCACGAGGTGGATGCCCTGGCGGTGCAGCGTGCGCGCCGCATACTCGCGCAGCGGCGAGTCAAAGCTGCCCAGCAGCTGCATGGCCTCGACCAGCGTCACGCGGACGTCGCGCGCGCGGTCGGGGTCGATACGCGTCAGGTCCTGTGCATGTGGCTGGCTGTCGACCTTGTGTGCAGCACAGTGAGTGCCTCCTCGGAGCACTGACACGCTATTCAAAGCCCTGTGTTGCCCCTCCTAAAGACCAGCCCAGCTTGCAGCCTGTCCGGCAAGCATGGCACGCACACATACGCTGAAAGCTGAAAGCCGCCAGTGACAGCAGCAGATGCAGGCCTCCATGCCACCCACACCAAGAATAAGGTCCCACACAAAAAATACCCAGCGCACCGAGCGGATGAAGTCCCCCAGCTCGCCGCAGAACTCGACGCCTGTGGGCCCACCGCCCACTACCAGCACGCTCAAGAGCCGCATGCGCTCCTGAAGCGTGCGCCCTGCCAAGCGACCAACGTCTCTGTCAACGGCCGGACACCAAATTGTCTACTGCGTGCCTGGGCCAAGGTCTGCAGACATGCCGCTCGCTCCCTGTGGCCTGCGTTGCTTGTGTACCTGGCAGTAGTCCGCACGTGCAACTCTGATGAGCAAGCTGGGCATGCTGGCAAGGCATGCTCACAATAATGCTCCTGGCCACATGCGGTCACCGTGCACGCAGGAGCAAGCACCACTGCTCAGTCAGGGCCAGGTCACCTGGGATGTTGGCGCGGTTCCAGTTCTCGATCAGCTGCGAGCGGATCTGCGTAGAGTGCGCAACGTCGCGGAGGAAGTGCGCATGCTCTTCCACGCCGGGAATCCCGAACGTGCTTCCCTGCGTGTGCAAGAGTTACACAAGGTGCACGCGGAGTGCAGGCTCATGCAAAATCTTGCTGTCTCTGCTGTAAAACAACTGATTGCAGACAGCTTGGCAGCAGACCTGCGAGCCTGTGGCGACCGCCAGTTTGTCGTAGCCCACTGTGAACTCTGCGCCGTTGCAAGGCTCGATGCAGGTTATCTTCTTAGCCTGCATGGCCGCCCAGCTTCAGGCCGTTTGCGTCGTTGAGCCGCAGCAGCTTGCTCCCTCACCTGCCATTAAGAGCTTGCAGTGCACTTCACATGGTAAGCAAGCAGTCGAAGGCGGGCCTGTGCATCGATGGCCGTGGCTTCAGCTGCATAGTAATAGTTCTGGGGCTGCTTCAGCGCCGGCTGGATGTCAATGATAGGCATAGCCACCGACCGCGGCTCCAAGGTCCCAGTGCACGCTGCACAAGATCAAGTTTAGGGCAGTGAGCTGCAAGCGTGCAGGAAGGCGCGGCGTGCTTACTAACGCAAGAAGGGAGGGCAACCTGACGCCAGCAGAGGAGTGAACACCTGCAAAGAGGTGCACCAGTGTCAGTTGTGAGAAAGCAGAGTGGTGCAGTAGCAAGCTACTCCTTGTTGCACAGAGCTAGAGCGCGGGACGGGAACTATGTAGCGCCATGGCTCACGCAGCACACTGGCATTTTGCTACGCTTTATCTAAGCACAGCTGCGTGCAGGCCCTATAGCACAATAACTGCTGTGTATGGCTGCAAGTCTGGTCATGTATCGTTCGCACCATGTGGTTCCTTGGCGAGATGATAGTCAGGTCATACAAGCGCGTGTCGATGTCCCTTGCTAGCCGTGCCGCCGCCCAGCCGGTGCCCAGCACAACCAAGCGCGGCCGGCCTGTGTCCAGCGGCAGACCTGTCTGTACAAAACGCGCTTGGCTCCATTGCCACGGCGCTGACTGCTGCAGGCTCACAAGCTGTTCTGCTAACCTAGGTGTGCCGCAGGAGCGGTAGGTGCCCCCAGCTGCGCTGAGGCCCAGACACCTTGCTAGGCGCCCGAGCGCCATATGCGGGGCACAGTGCTAATGTATGTATGTCCAGCACTGCAGGTGCAGCCGCGTCTCACACAACAGTGCTTGTGTGCGCCCCAGGAATTCAGATGCAGACCCCATACAGTGCCGCCGTTATCGAGTACGTCACTTTCGCCGAGTGTGTAAAAAGGTAACCGTGCCTCTTCTAAATTAGGTCAACTTCAAAAACTCGCTCCTCATGCACCCAGCACAGACTTATGCGAGCCGTACACGCATGAGCACGCACCAACTCTATATAGGACAGCAATTGCTGTCCTCCCATTGCGTGTGTGCGCCTCAGCAAGAGCGGTTCAGCAGCGCTGGTGACTTTTTACGCCCAGGCTATTGTACACTGGTACACACTATCAGCAGCTGGCCTACTGTCAAACCACTCCTGCCACCAAAAGCAAGCTCCCCTGCTCAATTGCTGCTCGTTCCACAGTGTTGCAACTTTCAAAAAGAAATCGGCATGCGCGCAAACTAGGTGGCATGCGCTCTACTACTCTGTACAGTGCTGCTCATGCCGGGCCAGGGCATGGCTCACAGGACCGCTCCTGCCAGCTTCTCCTGCGGCGAAGCTTCAGCCGCGGGAGGCAGCTCCACTGGCGCCTGGGCGGGCAGGAAGCGCAGGCGCAGGCCGTTCATCGGCCCAAAGGGCGGCACCCACTCCTCGTTCGGGTCCACCTGGGACAGCGGTGGGGTGCACCTTCTTCATCGCGCGAAGAGTGTGAGGTGGTGGGTGGTGGCAGCCTGTACTGGCAAGACCGCAACGACGAGGCGCTGCACACGCCCCAAACTGCGCTAGGTGTTTCTCCCTGAAGCCTGCTCACCTGACACAGACCAGCCTGGCAGGCACAGAACCACAGCGGACAGCAAGGCTTGGATCAGAAGCGGTGGGTGCACACCTGCTCCCAGCGGCGCCCGCCGCGGCCCAGCATGGCGAGCGTGGCGCGCAGCTCGGCTATGGCCAGGCCCATGCCGAGGCAGATGTGCGGCCCGCTGCCGAACGGCGTGTAGCCGGACGGGTCGCGCTTCACCGTCAGCCACCTGGGAGCATGTTTGCGGTGAGGTGAGCCCACAGTGCCCACATTAGCAAGGCTCATCTGGGCAGCGTGAAGTGTACCAGCAAGGCTGGTGAGACCAGGTTCAAGCGCCGACTGACTGCCACGCCCTGGCGCTTTGCGTGCAGCGCGCACCGCTCTGGCCGAAACGCTTCCGAGTCCTCGCTAAACTCCTGGATGTCCTTCTGCGCCTGCCCCAGCATCAGCTGCACGCGCCAGCCCTTGGGCACGCGGCGGCCACCCACCACGATGTCCTGCGCCGCCGGGCCGCAGCTTTCTCAGCAAGACACTGCAGGTGCAGGTGTCACCGGGATTTTGCTGCCGGACTGTGCGGGTGCGGCGGGCCAACGTGACCAACCACGCAGCACACCATACCCAGGCGGCTGCCAAAGTCATAACACAGTCACCAGCGCGCTTGCTAAAATTAAGCCCTGCTTCGTGGCACATAGATTCATGGAAGATCACACAGAGTCATGCCACCCCACTGAGCCCAGCGGCGTACCTGCGCTGTGCGCCTGAACAGGCTCATGATGATTGGGTGGACGCGCATGCCCTCGCGGATCACCGCGTCTGTGTACGGCATGGATTCCAGCGCCGCGCCTGCAGGGAAAAGCACACGCCTTGTGAGGCAGCGGAGCTCGCTGCGCACGCGGCGGCGCACCGCTGGTGGCCGCAACAACAATCGCGCGTCTGCACACTTAGAGCTGCCCTGTGTGCTCCATGGGTGGCCTGCACTAGCACACAGAGCCAGCAGCACCAGCCGGACACACGGTTCAGCCCATGCATGTCGAAGAGCAGCGCCGTGGCGTTCAACCACACCAGCCGCCACATGCAGAGCGCCTAAGCTATCTGTCCATGTCACGCGCACGCGCACGCGTGGCCACCTGTCAGCTGGGGGCCATGTCGGGCCACAACTGCGGCCTGCTCCTCCTGCAGGCGCTCCAGGACGCGCGGGTCGCGCCACAGCAGCCGCAGCAGCGCGCTCATCGTGTGGCCCGTGGTCTCGTGCCCTGCCGCCGGCCGCGCACTGGCTCAGCCTGGCGCCTGCCGTGTCAGCAGCCGTGCAGCAAGCCCTGTCAAAGGTCATGCAGGAAACCTACCCTAGCTCTTCCTTGTCACTCGCCACATGTTGATCCCAGCTCTGCGCACTGGCGGGCTTTGCGTAGCAGGGGAGACCGGCGGTGCTGCATGCGCGCACCCGCAAAGAGCTGCAGCAGGACCTGATCCTTAAGCTCTTCCATGTCCACGGCGTTGCCCTGCGCACGGTCCCAGCTGCGCACTTGGAACCCCTGTCTCTCCCCCGCATCGTCCTTTGATGCACTCAGGCTGCCTCTTTACGGGCCTTCTGGCTCACTCACAAGCATCCAACTCCTGCAACAGCCGTGCACAAACAAGCAAACGCACACGTGAGCCATGGTGCGCCTCGGGGCGCACGTCGTCATCGCGCGCGCGAATCATCATGGTCAGAGCACATGTCGGCCGCTCCCTGGCGCCTGCAGCATCCTCCGCCTGCGCCCTGCACGCGCATGCAGGTCGGCAGCGTCAGCGAGCGCCTGTTAAGACGCGTGGCCAAAGATGTGTGGCATGCAAACATGCGCTGCACAGCGTGCAACCTGCGCATACACGCCACACCGCATAAACAGGCAACGCGCCCGCGCGGCACACAATGCAAGCAAAGCAACTGCATGGACTGCTACAGCTCCTGGATCTCTGCTGTTGGATAGTCAACTATATAATAGCAGAGCTCCAGCCGCGGTCCGGCCGCGGCTCCCTCGCGAGCCCCGCCCGCGCTGCGGGCCGCGCCTGCGGATGTAGCCCTCGATCTTGCGGAGCAGGCGGCGCTTGGCGGCCTGCGCTTTCGTGTAGTCTGTGCCGGGCAGCGGCACCGGCACGCCGCGCAGGCCGCCGACCAGCGTGTCGTAGTCCTCGCGGAACTCCTTTGCAGTCCCCGACTGCCGCACAACCCCCGGGTCAACTGTGCGCAGCGCGCATATCTGTGCGCCTCGCACTAGAACAGGTCGGACAGACCGCAACAAAACCCATGGGCGCATACTGAGCAAGGCCGTCTTCGACTGATGGTGTGCGCTCGTCGAGCAGCGTGCTCCATCTCATCATGTCCACCCCGATGCAGAACATGGCATATCAATGGGGCGCGACCAAACTACACTCACGGCGGTCCCCCTTCCGCCTCCCAGTGCATTCGAGAAACAACACCCTTCCGGCAAACGTGTTCAAGCATGTCTGTAGCACCAAACAGACTGCCCTGGCTCATGACTTTCAAAGACAGAAAGGGCCCTTGCATGGCCTCGTTTTCTTCTATGACATCATGAGAACGTGCACTGCACAGCCAGTCCTGTGAAGCCTCAGGGGCGGCGCACGTCCAGCTGCATGCCGAGCAGCACGCAGGCGGCCACGTCGAACGCGAGGTCCTTGCACACGTGGTACGCCTGGAACTCGCCGCCCGCATCCCAGCGCGCAAAGTAGCGCTGCACCACGCCGTCAATCAGGCCCGCGTACGAGCGCACTGCCTCGCCCGTGAACGCCTGCCCGCAGCGCAGGCCCGATCGGCGGGCTGCGGCGCTGTCAGACACTTCCGCTCCAGCGCACGCACGTGCCTAACACGCTGTCTCTGCTGCCACCTCGGGCGTTCCCTCCTGGTCCAAATCACCGGGCACACAACACGCAGATGGACCGCAGCAGCACGGCAGCCTGAACCGCGCAGCGCCTGCTCCTGGCGCCCCTGGCCGCCACTCACTGAGCCCTGATGTTAGGCTGTTGAACAAAAACTGCAAGCCCTTGCAGCGCTGCCGGTCCAGGCCCTGCGCTGCGGAGCAACTGCGCAGCGACGCCCACCTGTGACAGGATGCGGCGCTGCTGCGCGTGCTTCTTGCCGGTGGCGAACAGCAGCGAGCGCCGGCCCAGCAGGTCCTTGAAGCCAGGGATGAAGTCCGGCAGCGTCAGTGTGCCCTCGCCGTTCAGCAGGGCGCGGATGTCCGCCGGGTCGTAGACCGTCGCGACCGCGCCGAACAGCAGGCTCGACTTGTAGACCTTGCCGTACTTTTTGTACCTGCGCGCGACGCGCCGCGCGCGTCGGCGCTGCAATAGCACCACCGCTGAAGGTGCTGCACCTTGGAGCAGCAAGCCAAGTGGCAGCAACCACGCCTGCTAGACAGGTGCTAAATACAAGCTCAGCGTCTTTGGAGCAGCAGCAGGAAGTTGGGAGCAGGGGAGCGCGCTCACCGCTTCCGGTGGAAGTCGACCATGTTGAGGCTCAGAAAATCCAGCGTGTGGCCCAGAGGGTTGGGCCACCCCATGTCGCCATCGGGCAGGTCTGGCGCAGGCCGCCCGGGCGCAGCCACAAACGGCGCAGCAGACGCATGGACTTGCGGCCTGTGACGCCTGCACCCCAGGCACAGCAAGCTCAGCAGCAACCGTCTTGCAAGGCCCTTGCTTCTTACATGCTTCTTAAGTACCAAGCAAGGCCACACAAGACAGTGTAATTGACGCGCGTCCACATCTCACATGCAGCTACGCAGGCTGGTGAGCCTCATGCAATCTACAACACAATGTACAAATAGCACGAAGGGCGCTCAAGACCACCTGGCGGAGCACCGCGACCGCTGCCGCAAAGCACTGCCGCCCGGTGCTCGCCCAGCGGCAAACGCGCCAGCAGCGGACTTCTGCATCGATGGCATACCTGGGTGCGCAGCAGAGCGTGTAAGTGTGTGGCCGAAGAGGTGGAACCATCGTCAACTGTCTTACGACCTGAGGGTTCGAAATTAGTAATGTTGGAGACTGCAGCTGTATCGAGCTTAGAGCTATAGAGCTAGGAGTGACCAGGGGAGACCGCCGAACATATATGTTGACCTTGGCAGGCACTGTAAGGCAAGCCAGGAGGGTGCGCATGGTGCGGCGCTCGCGAGGCGCAGAGCCGCCGGCGACGCCTGGCACGCAGCTCACAGCCATGCTGCAGCGCGAGCTGCGTGCGCGCAGGCCAAGGGTCAAGCGACGCAGGCGCGCGAGGGGGCCCAGAGTGGCCCTCTCTGACATCTCAGAAGCTCCCCGCAAAACTGTCGGCCCACTGCAGGCGCCCTGTCTGGCCAAGGCGGCGCAGCACGCGCGGCCTGCTGGAGTCCGGGGCGGGCGCGAGCGCCCGTGCGAGAAGCTGTGCGCGCCGCCTCGCGCTCTCTGGGCGCCCCCGGCGCCGTTCGTCTCGACCGAGTCTGTTATGCGCCGCCATGCGACAGGTATGCTCGCGTCTGTTCCGCTTTGCACAGTTTCTGTCGCACCGGATTTGGTAGCTACTACCTACCTCTGACAGTGCTGGTGGCAAGCTGACGCGCAGAGTGTGCTGTGCGCAGGCTTGGACAGGAGGCCTGGTGTCGTGGAGGGCAGCATAGACTTCTTTGGCACCAACGCGTCCTCAGAGCGCGGCGGGTTTGTGCCTGACGAGGCGTGCAGCAGCGACGACAGCGACGCAGAGGTGGAGGCCACGGACGCGGTGCGCTGTTTGGCAGTGGCATGTGCTAGGGAGTCGCTTCTTTGCGTTGCTTGCTGGTGCAGAGCGCGTTTGAAGCCGCTGGCTGACCGGGCTCGTGTCTGTGCAGGCTGGCGAGCAGGGCAGGCAGCGCGCGGCGGCACTGGAGCGCGAGGTGTGGACGCTGGCGGCGGAGAACGCAGCGCTGAAGGCTGAAGCGGCCCGTTTAGGCGCCGACCTCGCCGCGGCAGCAAGAGAGGCGGCGCCTGCAGCAACAGCCTGCACCACGTCTCTGAACCCGGCGCACGGTCTGTGCTTGCAGGCTTCCTGCGACGCCTAGCGGCAGGTGGCAGGCACGCGTGCGCTCAACCATGAGGCAAGCCGCTGCTGGAGCAGACCTGCGCTGTAAGGCGCGGGGCAGGGGAGCCGCTGGGCTGGCTAGGCTGTTTGCGCTGGTTAAGCATGCTTGCTCACCACTGTGCCCGCAAGCTCCCGCACTGCGACCCGCGCTGGTTGCTGAAGCAGCACCAGCGAGCATGTCAAGCGCCTGAGCTCTGGAGCAAGCGCGCAAAGGCGCGCACCGCCATATGTGTGGGCGCTGTCTGCAACGCTGTTGCGTGTCCACGTAAGCGTCGGGTTTTGTGGGCCGACGCGCGGCGTGGAAGTTCCAGCGGGGAGCGCGCTTGGAGCACCTCTGCGCGCGCGCGTCGTGCGTGAGCAGGATATGCGGGAGCTTCGCGCACTTAGCACTGGCTGCGGGTGAGCGCTCAGTTCTGGTGCTGTGTTGTGTGCTGGGAGGAAAATGTGTGCGAAGGCAGAGTAGAAACATGTGAAGGCTTGAGGTGACCCTAACGTTGGGCTGTCAATCTTGTCAACCTGGGTCATGCAAGGTTGATGCTGGTCTTGCGCCTGCACGCCGCCCTCCGTCACAGGACTTTGACGGGCTGGTCGGTGGGTCTGCAGATGTGCGAGGCCGCTCGGACGTGCGCGCTGACGCACCTCAGCAGCGCTGGGTGGTGCGCTCTAGAGTGCACACCTTGCCTCTTGTGTAGGAATAAATGAATGAATTACAATCGTGTGTCAGCAAACTTGGCTGCTTACGGCCTGTTGTAGCAATCGTGCTGGTGCTGCTGGAAGCTCTTTGCTTGACTACTGAGTCATGCATCATATGACCTTACATGGCCTGATGCTGCACGTGTGACGTTCTGCACTACTGTACTCTGTTTGTAGAGCATGCAGGCGTGTGCTTGCGCTGAGCGCGCTGATGAAGCTGCGCTTGTGGGCTTTGTGTACTGGCGTCAAGTTTACATCAGGCTTGGGTGTGTGCCAATGTATATGCCAATGCCTTGGCTGCAATCTGGGGGGGGGGAATTGGGGTTGTGAACCACAGATGTGTAAACAAGGCGTACGTAAAAAATACATGTGATAGACACGGTGGTAACTTGCTCAGTCTGCCCTGTGTGCTGGTCACCAGAGCGAGCTATGACCCATGTCACCGTCAGAGCAAGGAGTAGAATGGCTCAAAATGGTTTACCTTCAACGTAGCTGAGAATTGCGCACAAAGGATTGCGCACAAAGGATGGTCACCAGGTCAATTGTTCTGCACCATTACGGAGGATCAAAGGGGCGCACACCGTAAATTACGGTGACGGCCAAGCAGCTGTGCACCCTGGGTGGAGTGTGACTTGCGCCATAAACAAGAACGCCTCCTCCTGAGCAGCGGTCACTGCACCCTGAACTATAGGTGCACACACACACAAAGGCCAGCACGCACTCCAGCTCATACACCATGCACCGCATGTTGCTGCTTCTTGCGCTTGCAAGCCCCATTCTGGCAATGGTGCGCTGCGTGTAGTCGACGGCCCTGCCCTGTCAAGCCTCAGCCACGCCTCAGCCACGCTCGTTGGCTTGACTTCATCTTGTTATATACACGCACAGTTTGCGGCAGACACCCCCACGCAGCGACGTCTGCTAGCTCTGCTTAGCTAGGCTTGCACCCCAGTTTCTGAGTTGTGTTTGGCAGGGCATGGCTTGTTGCGTCATGGCGCTAGGTTCCCTGGCCTGTGCTGACATTGCAGGCTGTCGCAGGACATGGCTCCTGCGCCGGCGCCCTTCCCCGCTAGCGCGCTGTACACCTCTCTCGCCGCGAAGCGCATGGCAAAGGCAGAGCAGAGCTCGGGCGACGGCACCTGCCTGACAGTCGAGGGCAGCGCCAAGACGTGCAGCGGGCACCTGGTATGCACCCTGCTGCTTATGAACGCCTTTGTTCACCTGCGCTGCAGCGTGAACGCACTGCACCAGACGTTAGCTGAGTGTCTCTGACACACCCGCTCGCGCGCAGGCTCACACCTATGACATGAGCCCGAAGGACTTCTTCGCGCTCAACCCCAGCGTGTGCGCGAACAAGGGCGACAAGATTCCTGTCGGAACAAAGTTCTGTGTCTCCAGCGGTGCGCACCCCTTCAGACCTCGTGGGGCCCATACAGCAGCTTGCTGCAGGAGTGCAGGGTGCTATCAGCTGCTACATGCACCCAGCCACTTTATGTGGTGCCTCTTGCACGGTGTTGCGCCCAGGCTGCACCTCAGTGCTGGCGCGACAGGGCCTCACAAACCACACCACGCCGCCTTGCTCCTGGCTGCCTGTGCCAGCTGTCAAGCCTGCTTTTGGGCCTGGACTCGCGCCAGCTCTGCAGCGATGGTCGTTAGACGGGCAACAGGAACCCCCTCACCCTTGCAACTCATGAACAGCTCCTCCACCTCCAGGGTCAGAGCCAGGAACACAGCACTTTCGGAGACGAGACCACTGGACGGTGGTTGGTTGGGCCGCCCGCCCCGCGGCACAGCGCTGACTCCTCCATGGGGCGCCCCGTTGCAGCGTACACGGACCTGCAGGCGGCCTGCACCCAGGCGAGCGGCTCCCTGACGCACGTGACCAAGGACCAGACCTGTGACGCGCTGGCCTCCTCGGCCGGCATGACCGTGGCGGCCCTGCAGACGCTCAACCCGCGCCTCAACTGCACCAAGCCGCAGGGCGGCTGGGCGGTGTGCGTCACCAAGGCCGCCGGCACCTCGCGCGTCGCGTCTGCGGCGGCGCGCGTGCCCGCGCAGGGCTAGGCCAGCTCGCGCCCGCGCAGGCCCAGCTCTCCGTGCGTGGCGCGGCTCGGGGGGGCCCCGAGGGCGGCCACACAGGCGCGCTCGACGGCGCCAAGCCGCAGGTCTGCTGGGCGGCGCGCAACCGGTCGGAGCGGCGGCCGGCGCCGCCGGCATCGGCGCTGATATGGCGACCGCGACCCTGCCAGCCTGGGAACCGTGCTGCGCGGCAGGCCGCACACTATTGGGCGGCTTGCCCAGGGTGGCAACACCAGCTGGGCGTCGGCGGCCGTACTGGTGCAATGTGGGCTACGTCGCAGGGGCGTGACGCCGCAAAGCGTTCCCTCCTGACAGCGACCGTCGCGCGGCACCGACGCCCCGACATGTGCTATGTGCAGGCGCTCCACTTCCGTCATGCTTCATGCATTCGCACGGCAGAGCATGGGCCCTGTTGAGGGATAGATGCTGGTCGTGAACCGGGCAGAATTGAAGAGAAGCGGTGATTTGCATACGCTGGGCGTTTGAGCGTGAGGCGCATGCCAGCCGCACGCAACCCCTTCACGCTTGCATGCACTTACAAGCGCTTGCCACAGGTTGCTCTTCGTGACAGCCGGCTGCATTTTGTGGAACGATCACTTTGCCGCATTCTGTGCCTACTAGCGTCTGTTCAGCAATGCAGTGCAGGCAAGCAGTCTGCCCTTCCTCAAGCTGCGGCTTTTGGCAGTGCTGCTGCGACAATATATACACGTGATATGCATGCGCTCCGCTGTGCATGCCAGGTACGTGATGAATGAATGCACTCTGCCAGGATGCTTTCTTTCTTCCCCTGTGACACCTGTTGCATGCTTGACTGAGGGCGCAGTGTGCGTTCTGTTGCTGGCTTACCGATAGCAAGTTGTGGTGACTCGCACCGCATGCGGCAGCCACGCCCCCACTGTCCATGCGCGCGTAGTACTGCAACTGATTTTTAATTTTGTCGGTGAATTCCTTGCGGGAATTTGAGGACTCTTTGACTAGAGAGTCTTGAGCTGCGTGCAACTCTGATTAAAGAAGTGACCTTTGGGTGGAACTTGGGTTCAGGACCACTCTGATGCAAATGCAAACTTCAGGCAACCGCATACATGAGCTTGCTGCCTGCCTTCGCACTTCATGCCATGTCCTGGACACTGCTCTGCCGAAACAGTGGCACCAACAGCACCTGTTTCACGTTGGCGCAGCGCCACACCACGACAGACACTGACGCACACATCAGCCTGACTCTGCCAGTGTCGAGCGGCGCATGTGCGACCACACACACACAGCAGCCACACGAGCCGCAGCTTCAGGTGCTTCCGCTGCCGCCCAGCTGTACCGCAGAGCCTCCACACAGCGGCAGGCTGCTGGCAGAGACCGCCTGGACTCAATCCAACGCGCCAAGAAGCCTGGTGGACACAGCGCGTTGACAGCGGCGGCCGTAGCAGGTGCCGACAGCGCCTGGCAGCAAGCCAACACCTCCCGATACGCCGGCTGCCACCGTGCTCAGGAGCCTGCGGCCGCCGCGCCGCCTAATTGCAGTGGACAGGTCCGCGGCGCAGGCTCCAAAGGCCGCGCCCGGCGGCCGCGCTCGGGGAGCCAGTTCAGGCGCTGAGCCCGATCAGGCGCCGAGCAGCCGGATGGGGTTGGACATATTGGCCGCGAAGGCCTCCAGGAACGCGCCGGCGATCTCGCCGTCTATGACGCGGTGGTCCGCACTCAGCGTGACCGTCATCAGCTCCTCGACGCCCAGCGCGCCGGCGCCCACGCTCACCACGCGCCGCTGCGTGCCGCCAACCGCCAGGATGCCCGCCTGCCGCGGCGGCCTCTGCGTCACTCACGCGCCCGGGGGCGGCTGCCACAGCAGAGACTGGCGTTTGGGCCCAGCGCCGCATCAGCGCACTCGGCGCTGCTGCCAGCACGCCGCACGCCCCGCCCAGCACCAGGAGGGCGCCGGGCGGGAAGGCGCGGGCCACGCGGGCGACCGGCCGCCACTGAGGCGGGTTTATGTTGGCCGCGAAGCGGGTCGGTGCCAAACATGCCATGCCCTGGAGCTATCCTGCCCTATTTCCTACCCCGACCGCGCCTGCGGCGAATTGATGATGGCCGCGAAACGGTCAGTGCCGAACATGCCTTACCCTATTCACATCCTACCCTATTCCCAGGCCGGGCGCGCCTGCGGCGGGTTGATGATGGCCGCGAACCGGTCGGTGCCAAACATGCCCAGGTTGGAGATGCTGAACGAGCCGCCCATGAACTCCTCCGGCTTGAGCTTGTTCGCGCGCGCGCGCGCCGCCAGCTCGCGTACCTGCCCCCGGCGCACGCGGCGTCGGCGCCGGCAGCTAGGGTCAAGCTAGGATTTGCATGCAGGCCGTCGCCAGTAGGGCGGCCTGGGCGAGCTGCGTGCCCGACGCCGCACGGCACAAGGGCAGGCATGTACAGAGCAGGGCACCAGTGATTGTTGCATAGCCGAAGGGTTTGCTGCGGACGGTCCAGCATATGCCGGGCACGCGCGGCGTATGTCGGCTGCAGTAGGGCTCTGGCACCGCCGCCATCGCTTGTCATCATGCCCCCTGTGTAAACCCGCTGCGGCCGCCGACTGCAGGACCCAACGCGCGGCGCGCACGGCCCGCCCAACCTCATGCGACAATAGGTGCAGCACCTCTTTCGGCCAGCTTGACAACGTTCGGCCGGCTTGACAACAGGAGGTCGCCTCAGGCGCTCCACAGGGAGTGCATTACTAGCCAGGGCAGCGAAAGTGCACCGGCCCGGCGCATGCTGGCCGCCGACCCCAGCCGCCCGCCCCGCCCCCATCGAGGGGGCCGCCTACACGTCAGCCGGCCGCCGAGCCCGCGCGCGCCTCGGCCGAGATCTGCGACAGCGACTTGGTGTCGGCGGCGGCCACGATCGGCGTGATGAGCCCCTTGTCGGTCGCCACCGCGACCGACACGTCCACGCCGCCCGCGGGCACCGCCGCGCCGGCCGCCGCGTCCCAGCGCGCGTTGGCCGCCGGCACGTCGGCCAGCGCCAGCGCGACCGCGCGGATCACAAAGTCGTTCACGGATACCTGCGCCGCGCGGCGCGCGCCCTCGGCGCGCGCCCCAGCTGGCGCGCGGCAGGCGCGCAAACCGAAGTGCTGAAGGGCAGGCACCGCCTGTCGCCTGTCTTAATCTTCTTAATCTTCACGGAGCATGCACTGCCTCTAAGCGCACCTCCCTTGAAGGTAGCACAACATCCCCGCGGATGCGCTTCCCTCTGAGCGCACTTCTCTCTGTGTCGCTGTGCAGGGTAACGCCTACGCGCCTTGCGGCCGGCCTCCTTGAGCGCGGCGCGCAGGCTGGTGACCGTCGCCAGGCGCGCGTCCTTGCGCACGTACAGGTGCGGTACGGTGCGCTTGGACTCGAGCAGCCGCTGCCGCCGCGGCGCGCCCCGCGAGTCAGCGCCGGGCGCTTGCAGCATCGCGCGCTCTTGGCGCGCGCGGGCGCAGCAGCAGCGCATTGTAGTACCTGAAACCCTGGACGCCTGCATGACAGGGCGCTGCGTGCAGGCGGTGGCCCCGACCAGCCGCTGCGCTCGTGGCCCCTACACCCCTTGCGCATGCTTGTGAGGCCGGTGTTGTGTGGTCAGGCGCGGCGCTGCGGCGCCGACCTCACGCCGCTGCCACCGCGTCAGGGCTTCCAAGGGTATTCACGCCCCAGTTATGGAGCCCCGGTCACTCTCGGCGCGCCGTCACCTCCGCCCCTGCCCGCGCGCGCCTGAGCGATGATCTTCCGGATCTGCGAGTTGGGCTCGTCGGTGAACCGCGGCGGCTCGCCCGCGCGCCGCCGCCGCCGCCGCGCGCCGCCCGCCTGCTCGGGCGCCTGCGGCGCGGGCGGCGCGGGCGCGGGCGCCCGCCCGGGCGCGGCCTTGGGCGCCTGCCTGGCAGGCGCCTCCGCGCGCGCCGCCGCCTGCGCGGGCTTTTGCTTTTCCTGAGCCGGCGGCGGCGGCGCCTTGGGCTGCGCGGCCGGCTGCGCCTGCGAGCAGGCCGCGCACGCGATCACCTTGCCGTGGCCTGGAACCTGGGCTCCCAGGCAGGTGCGCGGCACGGCGGCCCGAGCAGGCTGCAGCGGCTGCGGTTTGCTTCGCCTGCATGGCGCGGCGGCCTGCCCGCCGGCCGTACGAATGCACGCGCGCCTGACACGCAACCAGTGCGCGCACAGAGCTGGACCAGGCAGCGACCCTGCCCTGCACTTGACAGCAGCACGCGAGCGCGGGCGCGCCTTCAGGCCCCCCTCCAGTGCGGCCAGCACGTCGCCCTTGGTCACGATGCCGCGCGGGCCGCTGGGCTTGACGGCGTCGGCCGGCAGCCCCGCCGAGCGTAGCAGGGACGCCGCCGCCGGGCCGATGCGCGAGTTCACCTCATGGTGTTCATACTCGCCGCCGCCGCTGCCGCCGCCGCTGCCGCCGCCCTCCGCGCCTGCACGGGCCAGGCATGCCTGGCGCTGTGAGCAACGGAGCTGTGGCGTGCGTGCCTGAAGGGCCTGTTGCCTGTGCGACTGTTTGGGCGGCTGTGCCGTCCGCACCGGCGCTGGCGGGGGCCTTGGGCGCTTCGGCGGGCGCAGCATCACCAGCCTCACCCTCATCAGCCTGCCCCGCGGCAGCGGGCTCGCCGCCGCCGCCGCCGCCGCCGGGCGAGAAGTCCGCAAACTTGCCGACGTCGGCCTCGTCCTCCACCATCACCAGCAGCGGCGTGCCGACCGGGATGTCCTTGGCGCCGGGCTCCACGAGCAGCTTCGCGACGAAGCCGTCGTCCTGCGCGCGCGGCGGCCGCGCCCATGCATGAGCGATGAGGCCAGCTGCGCCCGAGTACACGAGCCGATGGCGGCGCCAAGCTGCGCATGCATTGTGCGCGAGCGTGAGGCACCAGACGGGACAGCGCATGGAGCGCTTGAGAGGGCCTAGGCCCTGCACACACACTGCTTCAATAGGTACGTCAGAGTCGGTCCCACACGAGTCTGCCCTGGAAGGCTGCCGGAATGAACAACAAGGCCGAGGTACCGAGCCAAGCACACCGCGCTGCCAGCCGCGCACGCCTGGCATGGGCGCTGCCAGCCGCGCACGCCTGGTGTGCGCGCTGCCAGCCGCGTACGCCTCGCGCGTGAGCACCCAGGCGCCAGGCGGCAGGGGCGCGGCTCAGGGCCCAACCCTACCCTGATCCGGTCGCAGCGCGCGCCTGGTTCTCCCAGTCCAGCGTGGCTTTGTCGGTCTCGATCTGGCCGAGCACGTCGCCAGCGGCCACCTCCTGCCCCTCCTTCACAGCCCAGCTGGTCAGGTTGCCCTGCGACATCGTCGGCGACAGCGCCGGCATCTCCAGCTCCTGCGGCGGCGGCGGCGCTGCGCAGTGACCGCCCCGCGCGGCACCCCTCTGTGGCAGTGGTCACAGTAGGGCCGGCCAGCCACAGCGAGCAACGTCAACGCCTGGTGCGGTATTGTCAAAAGCGCTATCTTCTGGTGCCCGACGCCAATGCCGTGCAAGTGTAACAGGTAGCGGCAGGCGCAAGGGGAGCGATACGTGTATCGCTGCGTCCACTGCGGCCAGTGCTGTGCGCAGGCGCGGAGGCAAGGCTGCTCACAGTGTGGGGAGGCAGGCTGCTCATCGCGCGGCGCGTCCAGTGCGCCCAGACCGGCGCCTGATGGCGCCTCGCCGCGCCCCCGCCGACAGGCGAGGGCCCGCTGCACGTGGCCGTGCCACACCCACGTCAGCCCTGGTGCCCTCAGCTTGCCAGACAGCCGCGAACTTGCCTGCACCGCCGCCGCGTGCAGCGCGTGCCCTATTTGCGGGGTGGCGGGGGCGGGGCACACCAATGCCGCACGCAGTCTGCATCCGCCCAGGCGGGGGCGTGCGCGCTGGCGGAGCTCAGCGGGCGAGCGCACGCCGCGGCAGCGCGCAGGCAGCGCCGCGCCAGAGAGGCGCCAGTCCGCTGCATGTCAGGGGCCTGGCTTCCTGCCCATGAGCGCCCCGCCGTGTGCTGCACGCATACCTACCCTCGGTGCCCTGCTGCTCCACCTGATCGATCGGCTCTCACCATATATGCTCTGGGGAGGGGCAGGCCATGCGACGACTAGGGTGGAGCACTGGGCAGCAGCCGGCTGCTTGCCATCAGCGCAACTCCCACGGCTCAGCAAAATTAAAGGAGAGCAGAGCTTGGTCGAAAGCCCTGTACGCTGCGCCGTGAGGACATCTCTTCTGGGTAGCATGTTGTCGGTCCGAGAGAGCGCGGGGACCTAGGAGCTGCCCCGCATGCCGGCCGCCGCGCCTTGTGACGTGCACTGCGAGGCTGCGCGTGATGATAGCAAGCAGGAAGCTCGTGCTGCTGGGCCCGGGGGCCGCGCGCACTCCCTGTGTGATCCTGCCCCAGCCGGGGTGGCACGAAGCCCTCGCGTCCGCCCTGCTCACTGAGGCGCCGATCGAAGGCTTCTGGTGACCGCGCGCTCTGCACAGCCCCCCGCCTGCCAGCCTTCTCACAGCTGTTGTGAGATTGCGGCTGCATATGCCCTGCCGCAGCATCTCGCACATCATGCGGCCCGTTATTCTAGTTTGCGTCGCTTGCACGATGCATCAGCCTCGCAGTACCTCATCTCTGGCCCATCTTGCCCAAGTCTGCCTGATGCGGGTTCGGCTCCATCCCGCCTGCTATGTTTACTCTGCTGGCGCTCGTCTCTGAGCCCGAGTGTGGCTGCTGCTTGGTGGCCGGGCTTTGCCTGCTTTACGCAGGCAAGGCCAAGCGTCACGTGCTCATACCCCGAATGCCCTTAGGACAGCAGCTTGCGCCGTCCGCAGCCCGCTCTCGTGCTGAGCCAGTGCAGCGTCGGTTGGCTGCAAGCCCGCAAAAGTCAGCCTGTCCGTTTGTTTGCCTACATAGCGTGGTGGCCCGTGACGTGGCCACAAAGCCCGCCGCCAGCTGCCTCGCAGCTCATGCGCGCCTTTCACCAGCTGCGCTGCTGCTGCCACAGGTCCTGCGAGCGCCTGCCGCCGCTGCTTGTGCTGCACGTCTTGGCCCAGGGTGCGCACCCTAACCCTTCACAAACCCCCCAGGCCCCCGCCTCAGGGCGCCGTCCACCAGTGGCCTGCGCACACCAGCAGGGTGCGATGCGTCGCTGGGCTCTGCGAGGCCGGACCATGCCGTGGCAGGCCTTCAGCTCGGGCTATGCGCGTCCGCAGGTTTTGCTAGGGCTAGACTGCGGGTCACACGGCTTGCCGTAGGGCTGGTAGGGCCGTAGGGTTGTTAGGCCCACGCAGCCCGTGTTCAGCGGGAGCCGCGAGCTCCCAAGGGTCAAGGCGCAGCCCGTAAGGGTGTATGGCGGTGGGTGCGGGCTGCCGCACCATGTGGCCTAAGGTTTGGGCAGGCAAGGTGCGGGGTGTGGGTGTGCCAGAGGTTGTGCAGTGGCCACGTGCAGCAGCCTGCCGCACTGTGTGGTGGTATGGCACGGGCCCGGCGCTTGGGCACCCAGGGCCACTGAGGCAGGAGCTTGGCGTGGCAGCTGTACAGGGCCCGAAGCTTGCAGACGGTGCATTTGACACTCTTGATAGGAGAGTTGGTGAGCTGCATGATCCGTGAGGCCTGCCCAGCCGCGGTCCTGCAGACGGTGTGACCCAGCGGGCACAGACAGGAGCCAGCCTATGTGGCGATACAGAAGGGGCGCCGCGCCCTCACGTAGCACTTATGTGCGGCTGGTCTTTGAAACCGCCCAATGTCTGGTGATACGGGAGGCTTGCATGGTGCCAAGGGGCGCGCTCTTGATGTGCCCATGGTGCCACTGCACGCTCGCGCTCCATCGATTGTTGGAGTGACCGCGCCGCTCCGTGTGGGGCAGCATGCCGGTAGGGCTTATCCAGCCCCGGCCAGTGGCTCAGCATAGCGCGCCCGCCCAGGCTCAAGAGCGCGCTGTGCGCGTCGGTGTCCCGTGCGCGAGGGTGCAGCCAGCATGCGTTCACCTTGGGGCCCCCATGTGCAGCGCACGCAACCCGTGGCTTGGTCTGCTCCTCAGAACCAAGCACTGACAGCCCTGGGCATTGCCTGCGGGAGGTTGTTACCAGGCTGAGCAGCGCCACGCCTGCAGGGCCGTGCCTCACGCTCGGGCCGACAGTCGACGAGGATGTCCCAGGGCACCCCGGCGTCGTCCCCCGACTGCCCGGCATCGCCGCCAGGTGCGGGCGCGGGGCGGTCGCCCGGCGCGCGTCCCGCCACGGCTGCAGGTCATGGGCCACTCCCAGATCTTTGGTGTGCCTCGACGCATGGCGCCCTGGATTGGCTGACCCGTCCGCCTCGCCTGCGACCAGACGGCGGGCCTGCGGTGACGCCGCTGCTGACATGCAGGGGCGGCGCGGCGCTGGAACAGCTGCATGAGCGGTGCTCTGGAGATGGGCGTGCGGTGGTGGTGCGCTGGGCCGGCCCCGCCGCCGGCGCCGAGGCCGGGCGCCTCCTGCTGGTGCCGCTGCAGGCGCACGAAGGCGCGCGCGCTGCCCCGCCCGCGCGCGCGCTCCGCGCGCTGGCCTTGTCGTAAGCGCCGGGATTGCGACGCCGTTGCCGTGGCACGGTCGTGGCGCGATCAATTGCTTAGGCGTGCTGGGCCGCCGAGCAGCCTCGTGCCACGCAGCAGCCCTACAGCTCTTCATGGGGCATGGCGGCAGGCCCTGCGGGCCCTGCGCGGCAGCGCGTGCCCGCGTTCTGGGGCTATAGCGTAGCGGCGCGCGCCATGGGCCCGGCCGCGGCGCTGCTGGAGGGCGCGCGGCTGCCGCTGGTGCTCGACCTCGATGAGACGCTGCTGGCCGCGTTTGCGCTGGGGCAGCTGGAGGCGCGCCTGGAGGCCGCGCGCGCTGCGCACCGCGCGGCAATCGAGGCCGCCACGTCCGCCAGTGCCGCCCAGCGGTGCGCCCGCCCCCGGATGGTCCGACCCTGTGTCGTGTGTGGGCTCTCGCGCAGATGCTTGGATGTTGTCTTTGACTTGTTCCCCGAGAGCTTGCGGCACAGTGACGCCCTGCGCTTCGCGCACAGCGCGGCGCGCTGCCATGCGAACCGGCGCAGCCGGCGCCGCCCAGAGGTGTGGCCGCTCGTCAGCCTAGCTATCAAGAGCCCTTGCCGGCCGTGCCGTGCCTAGCGTGATTCAGCAAAAGGCACCCTCCTCTGCTCAATTGACAAGCGCCCGGCGCGGCAGGGCGGCGGCCGCGGAGCGGCGGGCCGCGGCGGAGCGCGAGGAGGCGCTGCTGGCGGCCGATGCCGCGCTGCTGCGCGAGTTTGCGGAGAGCGACCAGGTCACCGTCGACGGCGTGGTCGTCCCGGCCACGTGCGCGGCCGTGCATTAGCCCATGCATATATTCGCTTTCTTGCGCCAACCCTGTGGAGAGGGCAGCCGCAACGCGCGTTCATGCTACAGCTATAGCGAGCAGTGACCGACGCCACGCGTGTCCCTCTGCCTCCTGCCTGACATTGCCCTCACCCTCGCCATGGACTCGAGCGCCGTGTGCGTGCGTGTGAGCGCGGCATGCAGGCGTGCACTGTCCGCAGCGGCTCGTCGGCGCGCTGTCAGAGATGACATGGCGCCCAGAACCCACCCAGCGCCCTCTCTTGCGCCAGGCTCGAGCCGTCGACAGACGCTGCCGCGGCGCGGCCGGGCGAGCCGGCCGAGCGGCGGCCGGTGGTGCGGCTGCCCGACGGCGGCGCCGTGCTGACGCGCGTGGCGCCCGGCCGGCGCGAGACGTCCATGCTGCTGCGCGCGCGGCCCGGCTGGGCCGCGCTGCGCGCGTACCTGGAGGGCCAGGACAACCAGCGGCGGTGCGCGCCCGCGCGCTCAGGTAGTGCAGTGCAGTGTAGAATCTGGGTCAGGGTTAGGGTTCCAGCCGCGCTCGTAGCAGGCCAGCCGGGCGCAACAGTTGGTGAATAAGCCATGAACCCCCAGCTGTCACCTACCCGGCTCGCACCCACCCCGCGCGCCGCGCGCGCAGGCCCGCGGCGGCGCGGCGGCGCTTCGAGATCTACGTCTGCACCGCGGCCGAGCGCGCGTACGCGCTGGAGGCCTGGCGGCTGCTGGACCCGGCCGGCCGCTTGATCCCCTGGGAGCTGCGCGCCGAGCGCATCGTGTGCGTGCCGGGCGGGCGCCGGAAGGCGCTGGCGGACGTGCTGGCCCTGGGCGGCGCGCCGCGGCGGCCGCCCGGCCTGCCGGGCACGGCCATGCCGCTCGCCGTCATCGTGGACGACCGCGTGGACGTGCGCGCGCCCCCGCTCCGGCGCTCGAGATGGGTGTAGGGGTATGAAAATGCGAGGTTCTGTTGCGCCATTATTATTCCCAGCGTTCAGGACGGCAGGGCGCTCGCCCTGCCCGCGGCCGCAGCGACGGCCGCGCCGCGCGCGCGCGCCGTGCTGGGCGCGTGTGAGGGGCGGCCGCGCCGGCGCGCAGGTCTGGGAGGAGGCCGCGCAGGCGCAGGTGCTGCGCGTGGCGCCGTTCGCGCCGCACCGGGCGGGCGCGGCCGATGGCGCGCCGGCGCCGGGCGGCGCCGGCCGCCGCCCGCAGCACGGCGAGGAGCTTGCGCGCGTCCAGGTGACGCGCCCGGCGGCCCGTTGGCCCGGCGTGTGGCGCGTGGGCCTGTCTGGCCGCAGAGGTCGGTACTTGAGGGGCTGCAGCGCACGGACCTCTCTGGCCATGGATGGCTGTGACTACCCCATGTGACTTTCGACAGGGCTTCGTTGAAAAGGGGTCAAAGTCGCTGGCAGGCGAAGGCAGCCGCTGCCCAGCAGCTGCCCTGTGCAGTGGGGCCTGGCGGCCGCCGCGGGGCGAGCCATGAGCGCGTGCAGCCCGGGGCGCTGACGCGCGCCGGGTGCGCCGCAGTCGGCGCTGGTGGCGCTGCGCGCGGCGCTGTACTTCGCGATCAACGAGCAGCTGGCGCCCGCCGTGCGCGCGGCGGCCGCGGGCATCGACGTCAAGGCCGTGCTGACGGCCGCGCTGCCGCTCGTGCCCAGCATTGCCGACCTGCTCGCCGTGCGCGCCTGGATAGACCTAGACTCCGTAAACAAAAGAAAGTGTGCCATCAAAGAAAAGGCAAAAATAGTTTTCAAATCTACTTGACGAAGCGTACTTAACGAACTCCGGGCAGTACCCGGTCTTATCCGCATGTGTTTCGACCCGGCCACCTGAGGTTGTTCACCTTCAAGGCTCTGATCCAAGTGATCACGATGCTTCTGCAACCGGTCCAACCGCTCGCCCTCCTCTGCAGAAGGCAGAGCCCTGCAAGGCCGCTGGGTGAGTGAGCACCCTGGTATCTGGTGTGCATGCGAGACACCCACGATGATGTGCCATATTTCTCAACAGCGCCTGAGGTTCACCAAGGAGCCGCTCGCGCGCAGGCGAAAGACCTGCAGGTGCCGCGCGTGCCGGCGCACGGCCCCGCCGCCGCGGCCGTCGCGGCGATGCAGCCGTCGGACTCGGGACACCGGCGCGCGCAGGCGGCCGCCGACCGTGGGCCCGCCAGCGTCAACCCTGACGGCAACCTCGCCGCCGCGTCGGCCGCGGCGCGCGGGCCGGGCCTGGCCGCGGGCGCGCCGGCGCCGCACCATGGGGTTGCAGACCCTAGGCTTCTGGAGCCCAGGGGTTCCGGCGGCGCTGGGCGGCCAGGCGGCGCGGCGCCCGCCGGCGCGCCGCTCCCGCAGCCTCGCCCTCAGTCGGCTGCGGCTGCCGTGGGCGGCCAGACGGCCCAGGCCGCCGCGCCGGGCCCCGCCGTCGACCCCAGGCAGCGCACGCCGCCGGCGCCGCGCGCAGGCGGGCGCGGCGATGGGCGCTACAGAGTCCCGGACCCGCACGCTGACGCGCACGCGCAGGGCCGCCCCGCAGGGGTGCCGCCACCGCCCCGTGCGGATGGGCCAGATGCAGGCGCGCCTGCCTCGGCCGGCGGCGCGCCCGCGGGCGGCGGCGTGTCGCTGCCAGCCAGCAGCATGGGCGGCGCCGCGCCCCCAGGTGCGCCAGAGCCGCATGGGCGGGGAGGGGGCGCGGGCTCCTCGGACGGGGCGCCGCCGCGGGGGCCTGACTCGGTGCCAGCGCCCGGCGCCGGGGCTTGCGAGGAGGGCATGTCGCAGGCACCGCTCGCGGGCAAGCGCCGCGCCGGCGCGCCGCCCGAGGCCGGCGTGCCCAACGACGACGGCGCGTCGCGGCCCGCCAAGCGCGCGCGCAGCGCGGCGCCGCCGGGGCTGGACGGCGCGCCGGACCGGCCGAGGCGCAAGAGCACCGAGGGTGCGTGGGGTGGCGGGCTGGCGCCTGGCGCCGCAGCGGGCCCTGCGGCAGGCGTGCCGCCCGGCGCGGGGCCGCCGAGCGGCCAGGGCGCGGCAGGGCAGCGTGAGCGGCGGGGCGGCCGGCACGGGGACGCGCGCAGGGACGAGAACGGGGATGCGGGGGGCGGTGCGTCGGGAGATGGGCGCGGGGGCGGACGGCGAGGCGCGCGCAGCGACCGGCGAGAGGGCTCGGACGGGGATCAGAGGGGCGGCGAGCGGGGGCGAGGGCGGGGGAGCGCGCAGAGCGGCGCGCGCCGGGACGAGCGGGGCCACCAGCGCGGGGGCCCGCAAGCGCCCAGCGATGCGCCCAGCGACGCGCCCGGCGGCGGCGACGAGCTGCAGCGCGCCCAGGCGCGCGTGCGGGCGCAGGCGCAGGCGCGGCTGCAGGCGCGGAAGGCGGCCTCGCCTGCGGCGGCCTCGCCTTCGGCACGCGTCAGCGGCACCCCGCCCAGCCTGCCGCCGCCGGTGCGGCTGCCGACGCCGGTGCGGCTGCCGCCGCCGGTGCCGCTGCCGTCGCGGCCGGCGCCGCTGGAGCCGCGACTGCCGCCGCCGCTGGCGCCGCGGCCGCTGCAGCCGCTCACCCTGCCGCGGCCTGCGCCCGTGCCGCCGCACATGCATGCCGCAGCGCGCAGCGCCGGCGGGGCGGCGGCGGGCGGGCCGCCGCCTGCGCAGGCGCAGCCGCCGGCGCCGACGCGGCTGCCGCCGCATCTCCATACCGCGGGGGCCCCCGACGCGCCGCTGGCACCTGGCCTGCAGCGCGCGGACATGCCGCGCCCGCGCGCCGTGCCCATCACGCTGGCGCCCCCCGTGCTTGATGTCGAGGCCGGCCCTACCTGGGCTGGAAATCCTGCCGCGCAGGGTCCTGGCGGCCCAGGCACTGTGCCAGGCGCGCAGCAGCAGCGCGCGCCGCCCGTCACGCTCGCCGCGCCTCCCGCGCAGGGCGGCCGCAGCGCGGACCGGCGCAACGACGCGCCGCGCGGCGCCGACGAGGGCGCGCGGGCGCCCGCCGCGCCGCACATGACTAACTCCGCGCACCTGGAGGCGCTGCGCCGCGTTGGCGGGCACAAGCGCCCGGCGGCCGGCGACGCGCCGTCGCCGCCGCCCCTGCTCCTGCAGCCGCCCATGCTGGCGGCGGCGCCCCGGCCCGACGCCCAGATGCAGCCGGGCCCGCCCGTGCCGGCCGAGGCGCCGCCCCTGCAGCTCGCTTACATGCCGGGCCGGATGGAGCAGCAGCAGCAGGGGCGCTTCCCGCCGGGGCTGCAGCACCCGGCACCTCTGGAGCCCCAGGGCGAGCGGCGGCCGCTCTGGGAGGGCGGGCCGCTCTGGCAAGGCACGCAGCAGCAGGGCGGCTTCCAGGCGGGGGTGCGGAGCGAGGCTGGGCCAGGGCAGGCGCACGCCGGCTCCAACCCCCCGCCGCGAGAGGCGCCCGCGCCGCCTGGCGCCTTGTGGCACGGCGGCGGGCTGCAGCAGCCGGGGCTGCAGCAGCCGGCCGGGGATGCCGGCTGGCAGGGTGGGCCACCGCCGCGCCCGGCGGGCGCGCAGGGCCGGGCGGGGGCGCCCGCGCCGCCGGCGCCCGGGGGCGCGGGCGGGCCGGGCGCCGGCCCCGCGCGGCCGCCCGCGCAGCCCCCTGCCCCCCCCGGCGGCGCCTGGCAGCAGCAGCCGGCCGCGGCGCCGGGGCGCGCGCCGCAGGGCGCGGGCTCGCAGGGCGTGCGGCTGCCGGGCCCTAAGGCGCCGCCGCCGGGGCTGTACGTGCCTGCGGACGGCGCCGCGCTGCCGCCGCAGGTGGCGGCGGCGGTGGCGGGCGCGCTCGCGCAGGGCCTGGACCGCGGCGCGGCGGAGGCGGTCGTACAGCGCTTCCGCGCCGCGCAGCAGCCCGGCCCGGCCGTCGGCAGCTGGGAGCCTGCGGCGCTGCTGGGCGACGTGAAGGCAGAGCTCGATGCGGCGAGCCGCGCGCAGGACTGGGACAGGCGCAGGGGCGCCGGCCCACCGGGTAATGGGCGCCTGCAGCCCT
>JAABUV010000758.1_pt1 | contig 48749 bp, 79 predicted proteins | sample 5559971 | NCBI WGS metagenome assembly JAABUV01 (sample SAMN10711881, study PRJNA513362) | rock metagenome | isolation source: Antarctica rocks | place: Antarctica: Victoria Land, Knobhead nord | collected 2015-12-19 | reverse complement strand
CTGCCGCTGTAGAAGCCGCGGCGGTGCGCGGCGCTCAGCAGCATCAGATCGTGCCTGGGCACGGCCCACCAGTCCGGCAGGCCCTTGCGCGGCCGCGCGGCCTGGCGCGCGCCCGAAGCCGGGCCACGGTCAAAGTCGCTCCGGCACCACGGCGCAGTCTGCCGCCTGTCTTGCGCAGCCGCCGCATGATGGCCGTGAGCTGGCCGCACTCTGCTGACAGGGGGTTTGTCGGGCCACTGGCTGCCGCGAATGCTCAGGCTGTGCTGTGGCCAGCCGGGGCCTGGCAGCCGGCCGGCGGCTTGTGCTAGCTCACCGTGCAGCACACCATCTTGGGGTTAACCCTTCATGACTGCCCGTGTCTCTTGCCACTGAGCCCGTATCTGTCGCAACTGAGTTGTGGCCAGACGCCAGGTTGGCCATTCTGCGCAGGATGCACGCCCGTGCGGCGGCGAGCGCGCGCGTGGATGGCCACGGGGCGGGCATCGCTCTGGGCGGCGGCCGCTCCCACGGCCAGCCATGCTGGGTCACCCCGGTCCCCAGCTGCCAGTGCAGACACGAGGGCATGGCGCAGCGGCGCACCACTGCGACGGGGATGACGTCCTGGCGCATGCGGCACGACTCGCCCAGGTCCGCCGCCGCGAGGCCCGCGGCGACCTCGGCCAGCGCCGCGCGCTGCCGCAGCGCGGCCGCGTACCGGCCGCCGCAGCGCACGACGCGCTCCCGGAAGGCGGGCGCCTCGAGCGCCTGCCGCGCCGCGCGCGCGGAGGTCGCAGGGCTGGTAGGGTAGGGTATAGGGTCGCGCCGGCGCCGCGCCGGCGCCGGGGGCGCCGGCGCGGCGCTGCACGCGCTGCGCGGCAGCTGCTCGTGACGAGCCTTTGCACAGCACCAAGCACAGTCAGACACACTGATCCGTGTGCAGCGTGCCCGCCACCGCCGGGTTAGGACATTGCAGCACACGCCCGGGCTGGCCGGAGGGCAAGGGTAGGGATGCGGGAACCTGGCGCATGCCGCGCGGCGGCTGCCAGCTCGGCGGCAGCAGCGGCGCGTCCGCGTCCAGCGCCTCGCCCTCCTCGGCTGCCGGCCCGGCGACAGCCGCTGCGCCCCGCTTGCCCTCCGCGAACTTGGTCAGGCTTGCGCCCGCCGCCGCGCGCGCGGCCGCATGCGCCACCGGCATGGTGGTGACCTCGTCGTCGCTGGACTCCGCCTCGCTGAGCTCGCGCTCGCTGAGCTCGCTGGCGGGGGCGGTGCGGCGCCAGTGCCGGTCCTCGTTCCGGTAGGCGCCCCAGGCGGCGTCGAGCGCCTCTGACAGCGGCGCCAGCGCGTCCCTCCGCAGCTTCTTCCGGCCGGCGGATGGCGCGCCCTCCGCCGCCTGCCCCCGTGAAGTCACTCAGAGGAGCTGCACACTGGTGCAACGTCACGCTGCCCGCATTGCCGCACAGCGCCTTCAGTGCACGGACTGCGCTGGGTCGCACTGCAGCAGAGGCCGGCCTGTGTTGGCGGGGGGCAGCAATCATGGAACCTGCCTGCGCCGCTGCTCGACCCCACACGAAGACGGCATCGCTTCTTAAAGGCGCACACCGTTTGGCTGCTCCCACTCGGTGCATGCGGATGGTGCAGCGACCCCATGCCTGCCCCGTCACAGTGAGATTTTTTTTCTTTTCAAGTTGCCTTGAGCAGCCCAACCCGAGGATTCAGCCGCGTCGCGCGCCTGGCTGGCACGCTCATACGCGTGCAGGCGGACGGCGACCGCGGCAAAGGCCGGGGCAGCTTCAGCGACCTCCTCGATGACCCTCCAGAAGCGCGTATTGCCGCTGCTGTTAGAGCCGTCCATGCCAAAGCGGAACCCGCACTCGGCCATGCGGCAGGGCGACAGCAGCTCCTCCTTCAGCAGCGCGTGCGCCGTGGCGGCCAGCTTCGGGTTGGCGCGCGCGGCGGCCTCCAGCTCAGCCTGCGCACGCGCTCAGGTCCGGCGCTCAGGGTTGAGCGGCGGGTTGGTGGCCAGGGCGTTTGCAGAATCAACTCTGTGTTGGCGAAGGTGCAAATCTTTGCAGTGTGCAGCACACAGAGGACTGAAAGCAGTGCGGGCATGTGGGGTCCGCCGGACTAGTTGACAGTAAGGAGCTCGGCATGCATGCGCTGCGCTGCTGTTGCCGTGCCACGCATACGCCACGGCAGCCACCCGCGGCTGCACGGCCTCCCTGGGGGCTCGCAAGCCCGCTGAGGGCTGTGCGGCAGGCGCCAAGGGCCACGCGGCAGCACGAGCGGCGCACCCGCTTCCTTGCCTGGCACAGAGATAAAGGTTAAAACCCTGACCCTGACCCAACCGGGCGCGCCTGCTTCTTGGCGGCGCGCGCGCGATCGAGCCCGTCCGCGCGCCCAATCAGCATCACCAGCGCCGCCTCCGCGTCCGCGAGCTCGGCCGCGCGCCGCGCGTCCAGCGCGCCGCCCGCCTGCCGGCCGACCCACAGCGTCTGGAGCGCTCCGGGGTCGCCAGCAGGGCACGAGCCGGGCGCTGGCAGCGTGCCGCGCCGTTGATATGGTGCCCGACGCGGGGCGCGCTCACGCTGCCGCTCACAGCACGCGCACTACCCACGATGCCAACAGCACTCACATAGCAGCGAGCAAGCGATGCCATACTTTATCATCTGGTGCACAACAGGCGTCGCATCAGGAGGCAACGGGGCTGCGGCGCGCTGCACTGTATGGCGGGCCCAGGCACCTGCGCGCGCAGCTCGGCGGCGCGTCCCGGCCCGAGCCAGACCAGGCCGTCCTCCAGCGCCCGGAGCTCCTTGTTCGTCCAGGCGCGGCCGCCGCCCTCGTCCACGCCCCGCGGGCCCTTGGGTCGGCCCTGCTGCCACCGGGCAGCGCTGCTGTGGGTAGTATGCGCTCATGCGCAAGGCCCCCCATCATCACCGCCTGAACCCGACTTGCTGGCCGCCTGGATGCGGCTTGCAGCCAGAGGCTGGACGGTATCACCCCAGGGGCTGGCTCATGGCGCTCAGCATGGCGCTCGCACTTGCGCTCCGCAATTTTCACACCGCGCTTTTAGATATGCGCGTTAAACGGCTCCACCCAGAGCTAGGCGCGCGCACCGGCGGGCGGCCGCGCTTGCCGGCGGGGCCAGCGTCGGCCTCGGCGACCTCGGAGCCGCTGGTGTCGCTGTCGCTGCTGGCGCCCGTGGCGGTGGCGGCCGGCCTGAAGTCCTCGTCGGCGCCCTCCTTGATGGGCGTCAGGCCAGCGCCCGCCTTGGCGGGCGTCAGGCCCGCGCCGTCCGGCGTGCGCGCCAGCCGCGCCTCGTTGTACGTCACCTTGCGGCGCTGCCGCGGGCCCAGCACGGCGTTGCGCTCGGCCTCCACCTGCGCACGAACTCTGGTTTTTCCATTCCAGTGTCATATGTTCCCAGAAGGCCAGTGCTAAATCAGCACAATATCTCCCATGATAGCTATCCATAGCGCTCTCATTCAGCGCGTGTGCATAGGCTGCTCGCATCGCCGCCGCACCCAGGGCAGCTGCCCTGCACTCCGCCTCACCTACATGTCAAGCCGAACCGGGCTCTGAAGTATGCGCATGTGACGTCTCAGTCGTCTGAGCTCAGCTACCATGCACACCATCTGTGGCTAATTGGAGAGCTAGGGATCGGCACCTGCGCATCATGGTCGGCCACCGCGCCGGGCAGGACGGCGGCCCAGTACGCGCGCTCGTCGATGCCCTCCGCGGCCTGCGGGTACCCGCGCCGTGAGTGACTGCCATGCGCCTCAGATCCACAGTGCAGCATTCCTGTGCACTTGCGCTAATGAACCTCGACTGTGGCACATTGTCGCATGGCAAGGGGTGTTGACCATTGCCCTGCATGGCGAGGACAAGACGCCACACCCTCTGCTGGGACTGGGGTTCCCTAGTGGACAGCATACACACAAAGGGGACATGCATGTCAGCAGCCACCGCATGCAAGACCCATGCAAAGGCAGCAAGTGAGACAGAGCGCGATTGGGGGCGCACCGCGGGCTCAGCGGCAAATGTGGCGGTGCTGAACGTGTTGCCGGCGGCGCTGCCGATCTGACGCTTCTCGGTGCGCCCTGCCAGGATGGCATCGATGTCCTGCCGCAGCACTGTGCGCGGTCAAGGCCGGCCGCTGCAGCTGTCCGAGGTGCTGAATGCAGGTGCTTCACAGCTGCGCTTGAGGACTGCAATCGACATGTGGTGTATGCTGAACTGTCGGTGCAGCTGGTGGTTCACAGCTTGCTCGAAGACTACAATTGGCAATCGTTCTGACACTCGCGATAGGGGTCTGCACAGGAGTGAACGCTGGGATGGGGGGACAGAAGTGAGCAGTGTGACGTGCAACGCGCGACAGGCAGAGTCAGCACAGCCAATGCGGGGCAGCATGCAAAGTGGTGGCGCAGCGCTGCTGCGCGCGCCTCGCTGGCGAAGTCCGCGCCCGCCGCCAGCGCGCGCTCCTCTGCGGCGCCGAGCGCGTGCGCGCCGTGCCGCAGCAGCTCGGCGATGCGCTTGGCGTCCGCGCGCTCGCCCTCCGAGTTGATGTCGCCCAGGATGGCGTGGTCCAGCCCTGCGCGCGCACTGCGCACGTTTCAACTGTGTGCACTTGCACACATGCATCTCTGTTCTGCGGCAGGCAGCGTCCTGATTGGGCATGTGTGGTGTCTGCATGCGCAACGCGCATCCTTGATGTATTCGATATGCGCGTCCCGCAGTGCGTGCACGTCCCGAGCCTGCCAGCCTCGCGGTCAGGAGTGCACCCGCAAAGTGCGCAAAGGCGCCGGAACAAGCTCAGCCAGGAACAGCACGTCCAGGCCCTCCAGGCCGGCGCGCCCTGCTTGCGGCTGGCGCAGTCAAACACGTTCTGCTCGTACGTGTCGCGCGAGACCAGGCGGTAGATGGTCACGTCCTTCGCCTGGCCGATGCGGTGGCAGCGCGCCATGGCCTGCAGGTCGTTCTGCGCGCGCCGCGCGCGGCGTTGGCGCCCCGCGTCGCACTCCCAGCGCATGGCCGGCGACTGGGGGCCTTGTACGCAGCATCTGTGCAGGCAACCTTGACCGACACCAACCACAGGTGACAGGGGGGCGTTGGGCTGTGACGCTGCCATGTCGTGCGCGCGGTCCTGGCGTTGCGACGCGGACGCACACCTGCACAGCCGTGGCAGCGATGTGCAACCCTGCGTGCCTGTGCGGCGCGCGAGGAAGCAAACCTGCGGGTTCCAGTCGGAGTCGTAGATGACGACGGTGTCCGCGGCGGTTAGCGTGATGCCCTGCCCGCCGGCGCGCGTGGACAGCAGGAACACAAAGCCGTCGGAGCCGTCTGCGGCGCGCGCGCACGCCGCTCTATGTGTCGCCAACCAGACTGCAGGTTTAGGTACTGAGTGCGGTACAGCATCCCAGTGCACCTCAGCGGGCAGGTTGCCTTCACGGAATCTCGCCCCTGTTGCCAGTGCTCGGGCGTGGCAATGCGGTGTTTATGTGCCTGCTTGCCAGCGAGCTCTAGCCTCCCAGCAGAGACGCAATGCCTGCCTCACAGTGCTTGGCAGGCGCCCTTTTAAGTAGCGGAGCGCGCCCTTGGAGTAGCGGTCGATGGCCGCCTGGCGCTCGCGCAGGCCGACGCTGCCGTCGATGCGCTCGGTGGGGTACTGCGCGAGGGTCAGGTAGTCCTCCAAGATGTCCAGCATGCGCGTGAACTGGCTGAAGATGAGCACTGCGCCGGCGCAGGGCGCCCTTCAGCGCAAGAACTTGGCTGCACACCATAGACGCAAGTTTGATTTACCAGCCAACGAAAACAGTCACGTTACGGCAGCTGACATGTTGTGCGTCGCTTGGCCCAGGGTTGATGTAGCAGCCAACCTGAACATATGGCAGGTAAGCTTGGCAACTGGCATGCCACGCCTCTTCGCGCTTCCTGCCTCACTGACAAGGTGGCATACATAAGACAACTGACTGCATTCGAAGCGGCATGAAACAAGCGCGGGGCTTCATGGGGCATGACAGCGCACTGTAAGCCACAGCTGAACGGCGCGCATGTCTCAAACAAAGGTAGAAGCATTCCTTGAGGCAAATAGCGCCGCGCCTTTGTGCCCCTCGCGGCGCAGCTTGGGCAGCAGCTTGTGCAGCAGCAGCATCTTGCCGCTGGCGGCGGTCAGCAGCTCCGTGCCGGCCAGGCCCGCCTTGCGCGAGGCCACATCCTCCTCCAGGCCCTCGCACAGGAACTGCCGCCGCCGTGCGCCTGGGCTGTCAGCGGCGCGGCCGAAGCAGGGCCGCCGGCTGCCCGGGGTTGCGCTGTGGTCTGGGGGTTAGGGCACCCTACCCTGATGGCTGCTCTAGGGCGCCCTGTGGTCTGCGGGTAGGGGCACCCCACTGTCTCCTGCGCATTCATGGCTGTTCTGGGTCGCGCTGCGGTATGGTGCACGAGGCTGCCGCCTTCACAACAGATTGTGCACGCCGACCATACGCCGATGGGAGTCAGGCCAATGAGAGCCATGATCGTGGGCCAGCACAGCGCGCCCTCTGTCCGCGCGGCTATTGCGAGGCCGGACCTGGTCCATGCAGACGCTGCTGGGTGCGCTGGCGGGCGCGCGCACCGGGTGGCAGCAGACCTTGCGCAGCTGCATGGCCAGGTTGTTGAGGTTGGGCAGGTTCTTGGCGCCCGTGCCGGCCAGCAGCGTGCCGATCTGCGCGCCCGCTCGCCTGCCTCGTGCTGCCGCATGCTGTCGCTGAGCAGACACCAAGCCCGCCCAGCTTGCTGACATGCACGCGCGCTTGAACACTCTCCGGCCCACAGCGGTCGTAGCGGTACAGAGCAACCCAGCCCATGCGTGGCGCGGAACGGTTTGCTTCAAGCGCAGTCCTGGGCCCGGGTTAATCATGTGGGACGAGCGGCGGCGGGCAGGCGCGCCGCGCGCGCGCCTGGCCGCTGAAGATGCCCTTGTAGAACACGCGCTGCTGCGCGGTGAGCTCCACCCAGACCACCACCTCCTCCTTCTCGGGCAGCGTCTCGACGTCCTCCTTCATGCGTCGCAGGAAGCGCGGGCGCAGCGCCTCCTGCGCCGCGCCACTCCATTGGTTGCTGCAGTGGCCGGGCGATGGCTGTGCACACAGGAGGCGTGTGCTGCGATGCAGTGATGCTGGTATGGAGAGCTGATCACACGCATCGTTGTTGGCCGGCGCACATCATTGGGAGCAGATAGATGAGCGTATCCTGCCATGTCATCCATAGAGATCACATGTCGCTTTATAGTTATTGCAACTTGACTGCAGGAGCAATGCAAATGAGTGGAAGTGGAGTGCAACAAGCGCCGTGTGTTGCGGCGTCGCAACGGCTGCTGTGCGCGACGGCGCGCGGGGGCCCGCGCCTGCAGCGCGACGACCTGCTCGGCGCTGGGCATGGGCTGGTCGCGGCTGCCGCCGTAGCGCGCCAGGAACTCGCCCTGCTCGCCGAACTCGTCGGGGTCGAGCAGGCTCATGATGCCGTACAGCTCCGCCATGTTGTTCTGGATCGGCGTCCCTGCATGAAGCAAGTCTGTTGGGTCGAGGCACTCTGCGTGCGGTCTGCGTGCGGTCTGCATGCCTTCACATCGACAGCCACATTACTGCACTGATGCACAGACACGGCTGTAAACAGGTTGTAGTGCTTGGCAGGCTGCTGCAGGCATGCGTGACCAAGCAGAGGTCGACGCATGGCACTTGCAAGCGTGCCGCGGCCCGCAGTGCGGCGGGCGCCCCCAGCGCCGCACCGGTGAGCAGCAGCAGCCACTTGATGCTGAGCACCTGGATCACGCGCCGCGCGAGGCCCTTGGTGCTCTTCAGCCGGTGGCCTGCAAGAGAAACAAAGCGGGTTGCTAAGCTGACATCCCTCGGCTCAGCAGCGCACATGGCCTTGTCATGCGGGGCAGCAGCCGCCCCCTGCCAGGTCTCTGAAGCGCATGTGCATCCTGTGCGCGTGTGCACCGCGGCGGGCGGCGCACCCTCGTCCACAATGACGGTCTCCCACTCGTACCGCTGGAATAGGCCCGCGTCCCTGGCGACCATCTCGTACGAGGCCTGGCGCGCGCTCGCTGTCATGGCCAGTGGATTTATAGTCGTGCACTGAGCGCACAAACTTGACAGCACATGCTCGTGCTCATGTGCCTCTTGCTCGCTGTGCTCTGGTCCCAAGCCTTCAGGTTATATTACTGATGGAAGTGTTCCTGTCACGATGCCCGACATGTGGGAAACTGACAGCGGCCGCACCAGCAGCACGTTGAACTTGGCGCGCCGGGACGACTTGGGGTCGCACGCGTAGCGCAGCTCGTGCTCCTGGATCAGCGCGCGCTCCGCCGCGTCCCCCGCGTACAGCACCACATTCTGGCGGCGCCGGCGCGGCGAGGTTAGCCCGACTGCACGCCTCTCGTGCTGGCTCAAGAGCTCTGGCTGTCCGCTCTCCATGTCCGCAAAGGCGCCTCTTGAGAGATCCCTCGGGCCGTGCTGGAAGCTGTTAACCACAAGCGGTGTGGACCCTACGATCGTCGCAGCATGCCAAAGGGCCTTGCCTTGTGAACCTCAGCACTCGAACCCGAAAGTGCAGCAGCATGGCAGCGGGCCTGGCCGGGTGGGTGAGACACAGCGCGGGGGGCGCGCCATGGGCGTCCAGGTCTCCAGCTCGCGCTTCCAGTGGCCGAGCGTGGTGAGCGGCGCGACGACCAGGAAGGGCCCCGGGATGCCCAGCAGCTGGCGCTGGAACTCCAGCGTCGCGAGCGACTGCGCGGTCTTGCCCAGGCCCTGCGCGCCCCGGGTGTGCTGCAGTAAAACCCTGGCATACCCTGGCCGGGTTGCCCAGCAGCTGGCGCTGGAAGTCCAGCGTCGCCAGCGACTGCGCGGTCTTGCCCAGGCCCTGCGCGCCCCGGGTGGTGCTGCAGTAGACCCTACGCTGGCACACCCTCAGCAGGGAGGCACCTGGCTCAAGCACCTGGCTCGGAGTGGAGGCGACATGCTGCTGGGAAAGGAGGCCGGCATGGGCGGGGCATGCCAGCAATTGCAGGCTTGCACGGCAGCACTGGGGACACAGAGGCTTCGGCGCACGGAGTATCAGCGTGCGCACCATCTCGTCGCCGAGGATGCAGTTGCGCCCGAGGCGCCGGTTCTGCATCATCCACTGCAGGCTGGCCGCCTGTCGCCCAGCGGACGCGCGCCAGTGGGGTCGGAAAGACTGTAAGCGGCAGTCTTGCACTGCAGTCACAGCATGCACTCACATGACAACCGAGCTGGTGTCCCAAGTAAGTGCATCCATGCCCATGTGCACGTCGCAGTGGCGTGAACGCCTGAAGGTCTGGGGCAGTGCGCGCGCGGACCTGGTAGTCGCGGAGCTGGCGGCCGCTCAGGAACTCGGGCACGGCGTCCTGCTTGGGCGCGCCCGCCTTGTGCGCCCTGGCCGGCGGCCGCTCGCGCGCCTCGAAGAGCCGCACCTGCTCCTGCACGGCGCGCGCGCGCGGCGCTGGCTTGCACCCCACGGCTGCATGTGGGCGTCATCAGAGGCCACTTCTTGCGCGGGTGCCACTAGCCAAGTGCAGCCTGAGTCAGGGCAGCCTCTGGTTCCTTTCTGCACGCCCTGATTTAAAAACAATGCAAACAGTGCCCGATGCAGCAACGCCAAAGCTGGGCACCGTGCCGATGCCTTGCCAATGCCTTGCCATGCAGCTCATCGACTGGCCAAAAAGCAGCCTCCGCTCTCGCATGCGCACCTGGTCCTCATCAGAGGCGAGCGCGGATGCGGCCTCCCAGGTCGCCTGCGTGTACGGCAGCTGGCACCACTGTCGCACCGCCGCCCAACGTCAGCTTGTGGTGACAAATTACTCGGAGCCTACTGTTGGCTGGCAAGGGACTCTGCACTTGACAACCTCTGACCTTATTAACATTGATGGGGGCGTTCTCATGAGACAATGCTGGTCAACGTAATAGCAGGGCAAGATCTACGCTGGAGCGCTGCACAGCCTTGGAGTGGTGCTGGCCGCCGGTGAGACCATGCCACTGGGAGTACACCCCGCCACTGCGGCGGCCGCCGGTGCGCTGCCGCGCCTTGACGAGGTACGCATGTTCGCCGCCGCGCGCCGCGCGCCGCGCAAGCACGCGCTCTACTTGCAGCCACTCCGGGTCGACCCCCTCGCCCGACTCGGGCGCGCGCGACATGAAGTTGCGGGTCAGCTGCGGCCGCGCAGCGAGCGCGTCGCTGAACGGCAGCCACGCCGCGCGCCGGAAGCTGACGCCTGCGCGCACGCAGGAGCCCGTTGCCTGTAGGGAGCCTAGATAGGATCTGTGGCAGGCGCTGCGGCTCCACGACCTGGCCATGGCTGTGCAAGGCCAATACGCAGCAGCCCGACAGCAGCTGCAGCCCTGCAGGTGCACAGGCAAGTTCCATGCGCGCGGCAGGATCGCTCGGGCGGGAGGACCTGCGCCGTGCTACTTGCGCAGGTTAGGCAGCGGACGGCCGCCTCGGGTTGAGCCAGAAGGCAGACACTTCAACAGCTATCACCCCTGCCATAGTGGACTCAATCAGTCCAAGGGCCCGCAGGGGAGGACGCGCGCACCCTTGAACTTGACCAGAACCTCCTCCGGGGCCGCTCGGCTCGGGCGGCAGCCCAGCACCTTCTCGATGTCCTCGGCGCCTGGCACGGCCTCCTCCGCTGCCTCCTCCTCGGCTTCGCACGCCCTGCATAACAGCACAGTGCAAGTTCACGAGCGATGAGTAGCTGTGAATGCTATGAAATGCAGAAGTGCAGGTGCATGGAAAGGCAAGCAATGACGCATGTACGTCGCCTAGGGAGTGTGGAGCATTCACAAATGCAGCGGCATCATATATTTAGGCCGGACCTGCTGGTGACGCGCTTCTTAGCGGCCCGGCGCGGCGGTGCCGGCGCCGGTGCGGCCTTCCGCTTGGCCATCGGCCGCGCCGTCGGCGCCTGGCGCGGCAACCGCGACCAGGCTTTACTGCAGGGCACTGTGCCGCATTGGGATAAAGGTGCCGTGGGTCGCGAGTCAGGCATGCGGCGCAAACTTGCATTTGGGGGTTTTTTGGTATCATGGGCTTGCGCGCACCGCGTAGAAGTCAAAAGCCGAGACGGTCGCCTGAGCGCGGCGTCGCTCTCTGATGGCCGCCCTGCCACGCACAGAGCAGTTCAATGTCAAAGAGCGCACAACCACCGCATTCTTGACAGCATGCCTGAAAGGATGGGCGCAGCTCATGTCACTCCAACATCAACAATGTATTGCAAATGCATGGCACTTGAAAGAGCTTGCCTGGGTGTGCAAGGCAGGGATCGCTGCAGTGCAATCTTTGGCCATGCAGAGGAGCGCAGGGCCCTCACCCCGTCTCTGCGCCGCCGTCACTGCCTGCTGCCGCGGTGTCATCAGCAGTGCGCGCAGCGGCGCCTGTGCCGCCGTCCGAGCCGCTGTCGGCTTCGTCGTCGCTCAGCGACTCTGCCGTGCATGCTTGCACGTCACGCTGGCGCAGCGTCCGCTCGGGTGCAGCGTCCCGCGCATGCAGGCTCCGCCCTTCACACGCTCCTGCAGCGTCGCGCTCCTCGTGGTCCAATTCGTCCTCTGATGCGCACAGAGCAGCCCTCCAGCCTGGTTGTGCACCAAAGCGTGCGCAGCAGCTCACACTAGAGCTCGGTGTACTGCAACCGGATGCGTTGCAAGACAACCTGTTTGTGCTTCTCTGCTGCCTCCTGCCCAAGTTGACGCGTGCGTGCACAGGCGCGGTGTCGCACCATCACCCTCGCTGTCTGAGGGATCCGTGAGCGGCTGCTTTGGTGCCGCGCGGCGCTGCGGCACCGCGCGGCGCTGCACAGCGCTCTGTCCCGCCCGGCCGCGGCGCCGCGTGCTTGCTACGGGTTCCTCCGCGGCACTGCTGCCGCTGCCAGACTCCTCTGTGGACTCACTGTCTGCGCCAGAAGCCACCGCCCTTGCGAGCGACGCCTCCGTTGCATCGCTGCCCTCAGCCTCCACCTGTTCGTCACGGCGCGCGCCGCGCCGGCTGCCGTGCCGCGCCGTGTCCCCTCTGCGAGCATTGCCAAGTTGCTTGACCCGTCTTGCGGCTCAGCCGCAGCCCAAGGAGCCTGGGGCTGTCACATCCCTGGCGCACTGCCACCTGCATCCGACACTGCAGCGCACCTGTGTGCGCCGTCAGGCTCGCAGCTGGGTTCAAGGGCGGTGTCCTGCACGGCGCACGCGTCCGCGCTGGTGCGCACAGGCTCAATGCGCTCGCTGGGCTGCTCCCAGTCCTCCTCGTCGCTGTAGTTTCCCACCTCAAGTTCCAGCAGGCGCTCGTTGTACGTGACTGCCTTGCGCTGGCGCAGCGTGCGCTTCGACATGCTGCAGGCGCTCACTGCTGTGCCAGGCTGTGCATCACAGTGGATGCGAGCGAACACACATCAGAAAATCAAGGTTCACACAACTGAGCAACACCGCCTCGTCTTTCGTGTTCGGCACACTGGAGCTTGATCAATCACAGCTGGGGCCCTTATTTGAACTGCAAGGGTTTTCGAGACAAGCAGTGTCGGCTGTGCGCGGTTACCACTTTTGTTCTTTGGCCTGCCGCCCAGATCGGCCATGGATGCAGAGGTGGTGCGCAAAATCAATCTGATCGAGGCGCTTGAAGAGCGGCACCCAGGCTGCCACGCACTGCCAGATGATGCCGCGCAGCAGTGGAGCGAGGCGCAGATAAGGCAGCACTTCAGTGGTACTGACATGGGCAGCACTGCAACGTGGCGCTCCCCTGCAGCAGGCAGTTGCTGAGTTGTATTGAATTTCCTGCGCAGAAGCAGCGCCGCCGGTGTGCCTTGCCCAGGAGCAAAGCAGCGCTTACGCTCGCACCCACCAGGCGGGCGGGGGCAGGGCGCAGGCGTGCCTGCTTCCACGTTTCTTATTTGCAAGGTTCCCTTTTAAAACAGGATCTCAATTGCTGGTTATCTAGGAAGCCACGGCAGTGGCGCCTGCGGCCACGCCACCAGAAGTACGTGCAAACCAGTTGGCAGCAACGGTGCCAAACTACCGCAGGCAGGCCATCGCGGACGGCATTCCGTACAGGCTCGTTCACCCTCACTTCGCGATAGCCCTTAATAGCTCTCGCAAGGCATAGCACACTGATACATGGCAAGTCTGCGCCAGCGCTGTGGGCTGTGGCCTTCCAACACAACAGTGTTATGCAGGTCTTTTTCAACGTTCACATGTAAGCTTGCAGGCTCTGCCTGAAAAAACATGCTGTCGAGGGTCTGGACATGCATGATGCAGGCCGGACGGACTGTTCCCGCCGGAGGACCCCCTGCTGCGCAAGCTGGGCGGCCTCGCCGCCACCCACGCGTTCGAGAAGCACCTGGCGGGGCACGTGGCGCCAGCCGAGCTGCTCGAGCGCGGCAGCTGGACGTCCGGCAACGCCGCCGCGCTCGCGGGGCTCGACATGCGGCTCTTCTACACGGTGCCGTAATGAGCTTGACATTCTACTGGCATGTGGAGATGTGCTCATCCTGGGTCAGCAGCCTCGCCAAGGATGCCTCGCCTTGCATTTGAGAAGTTGACAAATTTACACAGTACACGAGTCCGAACACACGCGGACTGCCTGTTTGCTGCATTCGGAGGAGGACAGAACGCTGCATCGCCCCGGCAGAGAGCTGCCATGGAATCTAGTGAGGTCCAACACGTTGCCATGAGTCACACAGGCTCAAACTGGGTGCCGCGACGGCACAGGAGGCCCGGAGCGGCCAGACGTGGGGCACGGTGACAGGCGCGGCGCGCCTGGGCGAGGGCGCCTCCATCGGCAATGGGTACTGGATGTCCGCGCACGGCGGCGCGGTGCGCCTGGCGCCCCCGGGGCAGGCAGCGTCCGCACGGCCAGTGCTGTCCAGCCCGCCCTAGCAGTGATCCGAGTGGACGGACCGGCATGCGCTTACCAAGCAAGGCGGCTCCCGACGGCGGTCGATAGTCGCACGCGTGCGGCCGCATGCAGGTGGACCTTGCTGCGCTGTGTCTCTGGCAGCACTCCGCGCTGGTCGCTGTACAGGTCGGCCGGTGCACGGTGGCCATGTCAGCGTGTGGCCCTGGGTGTGACCCTGACCCTTAATTTGGGTCTCGTCCCCAGGTGGAGTCGCTGCTGGATGAGGCGACCGCGGAGCTGGGCAAGATGGAGTTCTCGCCCATGCTGGCCACCATCGAGATCGGCTTCCGCATCGTCAACGCCGTGCCGCTGCACACGACGCTGCGCATGGACTGCGAGGCGCGCACGCCCTCGCGGCGCGGCGCGTGTTGGTGACAGCGCATGTCCAGATGTGACGAATGTAAAGAAGTGGGGCCCCGCTGTGGGTGCAAAAATGCTGCCTCTTGTCTGCTGTGTGTCAGAGCTTCCGTGCGGCACTTGGCCGCATGGCTCCGCCGAGACTACCATTGGCAGCGCTACTATTGGCAGCGCCCTCTCACGGGGACCGGTGTGTGGCCGCCCAGATAGAGCGCATCCGCGGCATGCGCTGCTGGGTCAAGGGCTCCATCCGCGACCCGGCGGGCGCGCTGCTGGCGACCTGCGAGGCGCAGCTCGCAGACCTGCAGCAGCTGTGGAAGGCGCAGGCGTGAGGCGGCTCATCCGAGCCCGCGCAGGCATGCTCTTACAGCAGGTACTGCATCACGTGCACCACACGCTTGAGCTCGTGCAGCCGGTGCCTGATTCCCCACCGAGCTTTGGACATGTTCGCGGCCTCATCAGGTGTTGCCAACCTCTGCTGGACATGCGGGGGAGTCACGGGAGGGCACAGGTTGGGAGCATGCGTTACCTAGCACACAGTGCGGCAGAGCATGACAATGCAAGAAACAATCTAGCTACCCACAACCGGCATGTAAAACAGGAAAGGAGCCCAAGCCATCTATAAACAACACTCATACTAATGGTAAGCCCAAAACAGGTCATGCTCACACGTCGTCGCCTTTCACCACATGCGGTCACTGCTAGCATGCCGTGCACAGTGCCATTCATCAACCTCAGTCACACATGCTGTATCCTACACAGCAGGTGCTTGCGGTGTTATGTAACCCAAAGAGCAGCCCTTCAAATGCTTGACTTGCACTATTGAGGCGCAGATATGGCAGGGCATGTTCAGGCAAGGACATTTGCACCCTGGATGGGAGTCGAAGCATGTTTTGACCACAAAATCAGGCCTGTTGACTTACCCAGGCACGGACAGTACATTGGCACAAATGTGTGCCCAATGCGCCCGGCGAATCCTCAGGCAACTGCGCCCCCACGGCAATAAGACCAGCGCGGTTGCCAAGAACAGAAAGCTCCAGCACGCCGCCACCAAAACTGGTCCGCTGCTCCAACGCACTGTCTGCGACCCCTCCGCCCGAAAGGATCCCGGAATGGAACCCAGAGCCCTAGAAAGGACCCCAGAGCTGAGTTCAGACAACGCGCCACAGCGCAGCCGGCAGGCCAGTGCTGAACAGGCCGCCGCCGGGTAGCGCCTAGAACATGGGGCCCAGGCCGAACAGCACAAAGCGCCACAGCGCCAGCAGCAGCCCGGTGCCGAACATGCCGGCCACCGCGGCCGCTGCTGGGAACACCACGGCCTTGGTGAACGTGGAGCTGGCCCACTCCATGTACTTGCGCTCGATTGCGTCATACGAGCCGCTCACGGCCTCGTTGGCCGCCACGCGCGCGGCGTGGCGGCCCAGGTCACTGAGCGCTTGGTCCGCCACGATGATTGCTTGCGCGCGCGTCAGCTTGCCGACCGCCTCCATGCCCTGGCGCGCGCGGCCGCCCCCGGCAACACTTATATAACATTCACATGATGCCAGCAACCGACATGCCTGCCAGGTGCATCAGCGGCATTGTGTCCCCCTACTAGCCTTTGCATTCTGCGCCCACGGTGGCACGACCATAGAAAGCACACACACACAAGGCTCCTTGTTAGCACAGAGCAGCACATTTCTACCTCGATACGGCCTGTTTGCCCCTGGTGCGCAAGCGCTCAGGCGCTGTCGGGTGAGCTTAACACATGCTCAGACAGTGTTATGTGCCAAATTACATTGCTGCAACCTGCGTCAGCACAGCACGCGTGTGCATGCTTCGGACACGAATCGTTGTGCTCAGCAACGGCTTCCTTGCTTCCACGCTCAACGCCCGACAGGCAGAAACAAGGGAGGGGTGCGTGCCTTGGCATCGCCGAGCACCTCCAAGCCCACGCGGATGGCAGTTTCGGTGCCGATACGGCCCTGGATGCGCACGAGGTTGCTGATGACCGCAATGTACTCCTCCCGCGACAGCAGCTCGAACGCCTCCTCCATGCCGCCATGCACGCCCGCCTCCACATACCCCTGCCGCGCGAGCGCGGCGCTGCCCGGGTCCGAATTTGCCCACAGCGAATCACGCGTAGCGATATTGCGCACGGCGCACTGGGCGCACAGACGCCTGGAAGCTACCAGCCTACCTGGTATGTAGCCGCTATGCAACGACACCCCGCTGTGCACAGATGCCAAGGAGGGTGCAAGTCGACAGTGGTTGGCTGGAGAGATGCACTTACTGTGCTCCCAGGACAGCAAACACACCAGGCACGCTGCAGCATGCATGCACAGGCCTGCCAGCGCGGGCGGCGTGCCTCTGTCCGGCGGTGCTGCGGGTGCGTGTCGGTGTCCCTGCTGCGGATGTGCAGCTTCTCGGCGACCTTCTTGATGAACGTGTTGTTCTGCTGCGTCTCGGCCGGCAGGCTGAGGCCCTGGGGCCCCAGCGCCTCTGCCTGCCTGTTCCTCTCGGCATGAGTTTGCAGCTGGCCCTCGCCGCCCACCAGCGCCTTGGCCTGGTCCGTGTGCGAGCTCAGCACCGCCGCCGCCATCGCTGCGCAGTACATCCACGCGCCTCTCAGAAGCAATGCAACGCAGCAACGCACGCGGTGCAGCTCTCCGCCTCAGCAGAGCAGTGTTCCTGAACACGGTGGGCACGCTGCGCTGCTCAGCACACGCAGGCCCCTATTGGTCACCTGCGGCCTGCGGAGGGGCGCTTTCGGGCTGGCTGTACTTTGCACGGCAGAACAGTACCGCACACGGGCTCACTCCCAGCAGCAGCGCCCTGAGCGCAGCTTCAAGCGCGCTGACCAGCCACCGCACTGGCAGGCCGCTCATGCTCCCCACACTCCAGGCTGTGGTAAGAGCAGTTTGGCATCCTGACCTGGCCCGGCCCTCACCTGCAGAGCTCTGCAGCAAGGAGGTAGCCTAAATCCGGTGGCCTGATGGTCGCGGATCGCTTCCAGATTCCGGCTTTCCCGTTGGCAACACCGCTGCGCTGTACCGCTGGAGTTACAGCTTGCCCTTAGGGTCTCGCCTTCTCAGCCTCCTCGGACACTTGAAGCGCCCCTCGTCGAAGCGCCCCTCCCTGCAGCTAACACGGATGATCACGACACTTTGTGGTCAGCAACTTGCTCGTCTTGCTGCGCGCAGCCAAGGCAAGCGCGGGTGGGCTCAGGCAAAGCGCGCACGCGCTGATAGAGCGCGCACGAGCGCCATGGTGGCGCCGACAGCGGCCCCAGCCGGTGCCAGCACGGCGCAGAGCTATGACAAGCTGTGCGAGCGGCTGAAGGAGCTGAGCAACCTCAACGCCATCTCCGGGCTCCTGGGCTGGGACGAGGTGCGGCGCTCCGCCATCCGCTTTTGCCGCGCAATGCTCACGCTTGCAGCGCCCTGGCTGCTGACCGCTTACCTTCTGTGTGGCAGCTCGTGATGATGCCGAAGAAGGCGGCGGACGCGCGCGCATCGCAAAAGGCGGCGCTCGCAGGCGTGCTGTACGACAAGGCGCGCCCCCGCCCTCTGCAGGCCCCGCTGCGTCGCAAGCGGCGCGCCAGCCTCGGCAGTGCCGAGCAGCGCAGAGCGCTGAGGTAGAGCGCAGGTAGAGCGCGGCGCCCCAGGCCTCCCCGAGGCCGCCTCCCCGTCTGGGCGCGAGTGTGCACATGCCGTACAACGAATGCAAGCGCTACACAGCCTGCCACATAACGTGCGGGCAGGTCTGGGCGACTGCGGCGCCGGCGGAGGCCAGTCCAGGCGGTGAGTCGTGAGCGTCTGTCCGCGCGGCATAGGCCACGTGCTGCACACCAGGCGGGGGACGCCGCGGCTGCGCAGCGTGACAGGGGGGCGCCGCCCGGCGCAGGCCACCGACCCGGAGGTGGGCGCGCTGCTGGAGCGGCTGGGCGATGCCGAGGGGCTGGCGCCGCCTGAGGCGGCGGTGGTTCGGGAGACCCGCCGGCGCGCGCCTGGGACTGCCCCACCCCACATGCGGTGCCGCATGCCGGGCTCCTCCCTGCGTGCAGGCGTAGGCAGCGGCCTCGTGCTGGGCGCTGCTTGGCTCGTGCACAGAGCACAGAGCCTGTGCATGAGGTAACATATAATGCTGCGTCACGCGCGCATCATGCAGAACACACATGGCAGCCCGGCGGCTGCAAAAGCCTCAACGCACCGTGCAAGCGGGAGATGCATGCCCGGCGGCAGGTCGTACGAGCGGCAGATCAAGACGCCCAAGCGCATCGCCAAGCGCAAGGCCGAGCTGGACAGCGAGGGCTATCAGGTGAGTGTGCGCAAGACGTCCCATTGCGGACTAGATTAGGCACAGCGCATCACATGCTGCCTGTCCATGCGCACTCAATCCATGCACACGCGGCAGGCGCCGTGCCTGCCGCGCTGCGCCGGGTATCCCCGTGAATGGCACTCTGGCATTTCCCTTGTCGACGGAGCAAGTGCTACCTCAACGCTATGTGCTGTATATTAAGGGCTTGCTCTTATCTTACACACCGTTATGTCGCACGCGCAGGCCTGGCTGACGGCGCGCGAGCGGAAGGACTTTGCGCTGTTTGCGCCGGTGCTGGAGGAGTGGGTGGCGCTGACCAAGGAGGCCTGCACGCTGATCAACCCCGACCTGCCCATCTACGATGTGCGGCCCCGCGGCCCGCGCGCATGCTCACAAGCTGAGAGTGCACATGCACAGCACGCGCTTCAGCTCCTGCCCTGGCTCCGTCAGGGCCCCGGCCAGGGCTGCCCCTGCCGCGCCTCGTTTGAGCGCGGCTCGCAGCTCAGTCGCGCTGCAGTTCTGCGCACGGCGCTGCAGCGCTGCACTTGCTGGAGCGCACGGTGCTGCTCCCAGCTACCCTACTCTAAACCTAATAAGCTGGGGCGGCGCAGGTGGCGCTGGACGAGTACGAGAAGGGCTTCACGTCGGCGCGCCTGGACCAGGTGTTCTCGCAGGCGCGCGCGCTACCCTACCCTATACCCGCGGGAGCTGCCGCTGAGGGCCGGCCCGACGCGTCCGGCCCAGACCCGCCTCGTCGGCAGGGCGTCTCTGTTCGGCGCCCATGCTCACACGCTCTCTGCTGCATTGCTGCCCCCTGTGGCGCGTGCCTGACGAGTCTGGAGGACTGCAAGCGTCCTTGGCTCGCCTGTGCCCAGGGCAGGGTCCTTATCTGCCCTAACCAGCACTGACAGGCGCGCCGGCGCGCGCGCGCGTAGCTGCGCGACGGCCTGGTGCCGCTGCTGCGCGAGCTGCGCGAGCGCGGCACGCCGCCCGACGCCTCCATGCTGGCCGGCCGCTTCGATACCGTGCCGCAGGCGCGGCAGCGCTGCTCACTCCTCTCCCTCTTTTTCTTCTTGTGACTACTCTCAAACACTTGCAGAAGTTGCGCGCTGCATGGCAGGGGGCCTGCCACACAGTGCAGGGCCTGCACAGCTCGTGGACCACGGGCAGCGGACGAGCCTGATCGGGCGCGGCGCGCAGGCCGCGCTGTGCGAGGAGATCGCGGTGGAGATGGGCTTCGACCTCGGCTGCGGGCGCCTGGACGTCTCGGTGCACCCGTTCACCGGCGGTGCGCCCCGCGGGCGGGGGGCGGGCGCGGCGCGACCGCGCTGCAGGCCACGCGGAGTGTGTCAGGGCCTTGCCAGACGCGCGGGCTCTTCCGTGCAGCGCTGCTGCCGGCCTCATGCCAGGGAGCGTTGTGAGTGCTCTGTGCTCAATCGATGCGCGCCTGGCTAGAGCGATGGCCAATCGCGTCCAGCCTGCGAGCTGCACACAGTGTCAGGCTGGTCCCTACCCCGCCCGTTCATGACGATGCGAGCACGCGCCGCATTGCGCTAAGCAGGGGGACCGCGGCGCCGCCGCACAGGCGCGCACGTGACGGACGTGCGCATGACGACCCGCTTCAAAGAGGATGACCTGACAGAGGCGCGCACAGCTGCCTGCCTTGCTGCGCTACGAGCTCATGCACAGCAATGACGCGGTGCATGCATGCTGCAAACTTCTCATCCGAGATCGCCTGCTGTCAGAGGGTATGCCTGCTGGCAAGTTGTGAAGTGGTCGCCTGCGCGACCTGGTCACAACACACAGCGGGAGCAGCAAATGCTGCTCACGCCAAGCATGCCATGCGTGACAGGGTGTGCAGCGGCCGCGCAGGGCCTGACGGGCGCCATACATGAGACCGGCCACGCGCTGTACGAGCAGGGCCGGAACCTGGAGTACGACGGGCTGCCCGTGAACGAGGTGCCGCCTCGCTGCCTTGCAGCAACACTGCTGGAAAACCTAACGCGTGGTGGTGGCGCAGCTGCTTTCTGTGCCTGCCCGCCTGCCGACACAGGTGAGCAGCGCACAGCGCCGAGCAAGTTCTGCCAGCTGTGCTGGGAGTCTGGGCGGTCGGGCGGCGCGGCGGGCGCTTGCGGTGCCGGCGCGCGCCAGGCGCGTGCACCGGCGGGGGGTTTCAGAAGCATACCCACACAGACCGCCGGACGCATGCAGGTCGCTCAGCGGCGTGCGAGCCTTGCTGGGGCCACGCGGCGCTGCGCGCCCCGCCCTCTCAGCGGCGCCGCGCGCGGCGCGCAGGCGATGTCGATGGGCGTGCACGAGTCGCAGTCGCTGCTGTGGGAGCGCATGGTCGCGCTGGGCCGCCCGTTCGCGCGCTACCTGGCGCCCAAGCTCGCAGCGGCCTTCCCGCAGCTGCCCCCGGAGCTGACGCCAGACTCGCTGTATGGTGGGCGCGCCCTGTAACTGCCTTACAGAAGCCACTATAACAAGAGCCGGCAAGTGCACGCCAGGTACAGGGTACTCTGCACACTTTTGCTTGCTGTATGCCTTTCTCCTTCTTCACAGCGTTCTGGCAGACTGCGGGAGCCGCCGCCGGCGGGTGGGGATGCGTGCATCACGCGCCGCCGCCGGCCTCGCAGCCCGCGAGACGCCTTGGCGGCGGCTGCCGCCCAGCAAGGGCCTGCAGCCGACGGCGTCGCTCGCGGCGCGCAGGCGCTGTCAACAAGGTCAAGGCGCGCAGCATGATCCGCGTGGAGGCCGACGAGGTCACCTACCCGCTGCACATCATCCTGCGGTGCGCAGCGCCCGCACCGCCTGCCAATGCACGCTGCTGGATGCTGTGGTTCCCTAATCAGACCAGAATGGTGTGCAAGCTGACACCACACCCAGCCTGCGTCTCAGTGCAAGTGCCCTGACGCACAGCATGCAGGAGCGTGACCAGCGCACACGGAAAGCTCTGGGTGTGAGTCAGATGTGCGCGCGTGCGTCCTTGCTCACGTGTATGTGCGCGCGCGTGTGCGACTGCGCAGGTATGAGCTGGAGCGCGGGCTGCTCGAGGGCAGCGTGGCGGTGGCTGACCTGCCGCGGCTGTGGAATGAGAAGATGGCCGCGTACCTGGGCTGCACCCCTGAGGACGATGGCGAAGGCGTGCTGCAGGCGCGCCCCGTTCGCCTCTTGGCACGTCTGCGCATCCTTTGCGGGCGCCGGCTTGCAGTCGCCAGCCGCAGGCGCGGCTCGCCGCAAGACTCGCACGCGCCGCAGCCAGGTTGGCTCCTTGCCTGCTTGCCCTACCTTGGACACCCACCGCCCTTGCATGTGCGCTTCCCCTGCGATGACTCAGTCCCTGCCAGCTGCGGCGTGCGCCTGCGGTGCTGCACTCACGCAAACCTTGGAAGACCTCAGCTGGTGTCAGCCGCTGCGCTCGGATGGCCTGCACGCCTGCGGCGGCAGCGGGGCGGCGCTGCAGGCGCCTGCTGCTCTGGCGGCCGCGCTGTGGCCCCCGCTTAGGCCGGCCTGGCGTGGCCACCATGCATGCGTGCGTGGTTTGACAGGAACGGGCGATTGAGCCCGATGCCATGCAGACGCATCACTGGGCAGGCCCGCGGCTGCACTCCGTTTCAAACTGGCCCCTGTGTGCCGCCTGCAGGACGTGCACTGGAGCTCGGGCGCCTTTGGCTACTTCCCGACGTACTCTCTAGGCATGCGCGGCTTCCCGATCTTGCCTCAAACTCACCTCCTTGCCAATGCAACACTGCTCCTGCCTGCTGATATTCCTGTCTTGTGGCTTTCCATTACAAGCAGCGTGTTGCGCCACCTGGCAGCCCTGGCACGCTTGCAGCATGTGCCGATCATGCATCTGCTTGCGATGCGCTCCCGGCTGCGCCCTGACTTCCCGACGGCGCGCTGCTCATGCAACTGGGTGCGGCGTGCAGGCGCCATGTACGCGTGCCAGATCTACCGGGCGGCCGAGAAGGACCTGCCGTCGCTCGCGGAGGACGTGGCGGCCGGGCGCTTCGCCCCGCTGCGCGCCTGGCTCAGGGAGAAGATCCACAAGGTCCGCGGGGCCCGCGCGCGCTCGCCGTCCCTGGCCGGCAGCCGCTGCCCTGATGCCCTGCTTGCCTGTGCATGCTATAGCACCCCCTTGGGTCGCAGCGCTGCCCTGGCAGACAATCGTGAGATGCTGCCGGTTGTACGGACGTACCCTGTAGGGCATGGAGCTTCAGGGGAGCTGAGTCCGGAGACAAGTCGACCATCGAAGAGGAGGAAAGCATGCGGTGACGTCCCTGGCGCCATTCATGGCCACCATCGTGAATGGCACGGCCGGACGTCACGGCTATGCCCTCCTCCTCTTCGGCGGTTGACTCGTCACGGGTCTCGCTCCCCTGAAGCTTCACGCCCTGCGGCTACGCTTGTGTGACCGGCAGCATCTCGCAGTTGTCTGCCAGGGCATGCGCTGCCATGCTCCGCTTGTTTCCTAGACTGGGCTACCTAGCAGCGGGCGCCAGCGCACTCATAAAGACAGAGGGAGAGCGGGCTCCAGACATGTATACAGGGAGGTGTAGACTGTGCTGCACATGTATTTCATCATATCATTGTTTGGGCGACTGTAGGGGCTGGCCGCCTCTGCCCCTCTCTGCATCTCACAAAGGTGTGCGTGCCTGGTGATGCCCGGTCACTCCTGGCGCGCAGGTGGGCTCGCTGCATCGCAACGGCGACGAGCTTATGATTGCGGCAACGGGGGCGCCGCTGGACCCGCAGATTTTCTTAGATTACCTGCGCGTCAAGTACAGCGAGCTCTACAAGTTGTAGTGACAGGTCAGCACGGCATGTGTGGGCAGGTGCTTGCAAAGCACGTATCGAGTAAGTATGTGGAAGCATTGGTGAGTGCTGGTCCTGCACTTGGTGAAACAGGGCTCCCGTACAAGCAAATTGCTTGAAGCAATTGATGAACCGGTCGTTGATTGAGATGCCAGTTGAGATACCAGCCCAGGATGCATCACAGATAGAGCAGGGTTTATTAGGGCTCTGACTCACTGCTGTTGTAGAGCAGTCGAGCACCGAGCATCTGGCAAAGGCGGCTGTCGCGAAGCGCTCGGGACGCTGCAGGGAAGACAGTACTCGCGGAGTCATTCGAAAGCAGTGTCACAGCTGAGGTGGTTGTATAAGTACGGCAGTGCCGCTCGAGCCCAAGCAGGCCGCCCAGGAGGCAGGGACCCTGTCCAGGATGTGGCTGAAGGACGTCTTGAACAGAGGTGGGTGCCAGCTTGTACATGCAGCGAGTGGTTTCACAGAGGCTTGCGCTGGTGTTTGTTGTGCTGAGTGTCCTTTTCCGCAGCAGTCCTGACGGTCACGGCAAAGGCGGAAGAGAGGCCTGGCGTGCAGTGCCACCAGGTGCGCTGCCGCCAGCTTAGCGCAGCTGGCACGCTCTGGTCCCAGTGGTCTCATTGAAAGCCATTTGCACAACTCATTGCTCAATTTTCTTGTGCCCGCAGGTCAGTGTACCCAGCCGGAGTAGCAGCGAGAGTCTGCACAGCCAGATGGTCCTCAGCCTCTGCATGCTCACGCGCGACTTTTGATGCCACTGGCACACCGTTGTTCACCTGTGATATTTAGACCAGAGCGTACTGCGCACGGCTTTATACAGTGTGGAATTATTTACCCAGTTTATTGGCGCTGTGCTTGCAGCATTGTGGTGACCAGGAAGTTCAGCAAAAGGACTTCAGCAAAGCTTTAGATGCTTTAAGGTGAGAGCGTGTGCCTTGCTTTGTATACAGGCACATGTTTCATGCAAGCACATGTTTGTATGCGTGAGGCTGTGATTCTGGCAAGTCTGTGTCCGGATACACGCCCGCCGCGCTTGCAGCTGACCAGGATACCGGCGCGCCCCGTCAGCAGCGCAGGGGTAGGCCGCCAGCGCCCAACGCGAGCAGGCTCGGCGCAGCACCGGCTCGCCACGGCGCGCGCGCAAGCTGCAGCAACCTTCAAGGCAGCCGCATCCGCCTCTCCCTTTCCGACACACAGCTTCGCTCCCCTGCGCGCGCGGTTGCGGCCGCCACCACCCAGCCAGCCTCACATGCGTCTAGACAGCTGCTGCGGCCGCCGGGCCCGCCCCCGTCGTCGGCCGCTCGGCCTTGCCGCCTGTGCGCGCTGCGGCAGCTTTGCCCCGAGCCTCCACCCGTGGCCACATTGCGTCCGCACGGGCATAGAGTGGCAGCGGCGCAGGGGTCGCTGTGCGCCCAGGACCGCCGGACAAGGTGTATGCAGGGCCTGTCTCCCGCGCGCGCGCGCCGCGCTGGCCGTATGCCGGCACCCCTGTGCGCGCAGCATCCGCGAGGGGCGCGGCCGCCGCGCCGCTGACGCTGCGCCCGCGCTCGGCGGGCACCGACACGGGCGCCGCCCTGTGGCGTCCAGCGGAGCGCGCCGGCGCGGCGGGCGCTGCCCAGGCCTCCCGCTGCGCACCCGGCTGCGCCGTCCCCCATACCAGCATAGCGTTGTTCGCTCGCGCGGGCCTGTCGGCCTCAGTGCGTGCGGCCGCGGGTGCGCGCGCCTGAGCCTCAGGGCGTTGCTGAGCGGCTGCGGCGGCTCTTGCAGGGCGGGCAGCCGGACTTGCCCCATGCAGCAGCACGTGTGCCGCGTGCACTCGTCCTTCCACCGCAGCGCGCCGCAGTGCAGGCACACTTGGTCCATGCGGCCGACCACGTGCTTCCCGTAATTCACCGACGCAGGGTCGATCACGACGTCCGGGCCAAGGTCGCCGTCGGCGATGCTCCACGTGGCAGTGCACGCAATGCCGCGCAGGTGTTCACTCCACTGCGCCACATTCATGCGCCGCCGCCTGGCGGTTACGGCCGCGGCAGCCAGCGCCGCTGGGTCCTCATCGTCGACACGCCGCCGCCTGGCGCGCGCTGCTGCAGCAGCCTGGGCCTGAGCGCCATCGCCACCTCCATGCTGCCCGGCTGCCTGCTGCTGTGCGGCCCTGTCTGCGCGCCTCTGTCTCAGGCGGGCAGCAGCAGCAGCCCGCCTGGCAGCAGCGTCCGCACGCCGCCTGTCCCGTGCTGGTGCCTGGGCTGCAGCCGCGGCGCGCCTCTGTCTCAGGCGGGCAGCAACAGCAGCTCGCCTGGCTGCAGCATCAGCACGCCGCCTGTCCTGCTCTGCTGCCTGCGCTGCAGCCCTGTCTGCAGGGTCCTCATCCACACGCTGCCGCCTGGCGCGTGCGGCTTGCAGCGCCTGGGCCTCAGCGTCGTCGTCCGCCCGACGACGCCTGCGTCGGACTGCGTCGGACTGCTGCCTGGCTGCTTGCTCCCCCGCGCTCTCACGGGCGCGCCTCTCCCTGACACGGGCAGCAGCAGCTGCCTGCCTGGTCGCCCGCCTGGCAGCAGCATCAGCCCGCTGCCTGTCCCGTTCTGCTGCCTGTCCTGCAGCTGTGGCGCGTTGCTGCCTTAAGCGAGCAGCAACAGCAGCTCGCCTGGCTGCAGCATCAGCTCGCCGCCTCTCCCGTTCATCTGGGAGCTCATCAGCTTGCTGACCGTCCATACGCTGAGGACATGTCTGTGGTCTCCTATCCACAGGCTATGCATTCTGGCCGGCGCATCGGGAAAGTTCCCGACAGAGCCAGAGCAGGCGGCAGAGGGTATGCACCAGAGAGCGTACAGACATGAGGGTATGCACCAGAGAGCGCACAGATTAGGGTGCTTGCTTTTTAGCTGCAGACAGGGTCCTCATCCACACGCTGCCGCCTGGCGCGTGCGGATTGCAGCGCCTGGGCCTCAGCGTCGTCGTCCGCCCGACGACGCCTGCGTCGGACTGCGTCGGACTGCTGCCTGGCTGCTTGCTCCCCCGCGCTCTCACGGGCGCGCCTCTCCCTGACACGGGCAGCAGCAGCTGCCTGCCTGGTCGCCCGCCTGGCAGCAGCATCAGCCCGCTGCCTGTCCCGTTCTGCTGCCTGTCCTGCAGCTGTGGCGCGTTGCTGCCTTAAGCGAGCAGCAACAGCAGCTCGCCTGGCTGCAGCATCAGCTCGCCGCCTCTCCCGATCATCTGGGAGCTCATCAGCTTGCTGACCGTCCATACGCTGAGGACATGTCTGTGGTCTCCTATCCACAGGCTATGCATTCTGGCCGGCGCATCGGGAAAGTTCCCGACAGAGCCAAAGCAGGCGGCAGAGGGTATGCACCAGAGAGCGCACAGATTAGGGTGCTTGCTTTTTAAAAGTAGTAATGACTCAAGAAACTGGAAAGTGCACCCCTCCCACTTCAGTACTCCAACTCCTCTGGCATGCGCATGCATGCAAGCTCATGCCTATTTTATGCAACGTACCTCAAGTTATCTAGGACACAGTTCAGTACAGATCGCATGACTTTGTCAACGGACAGGTGCACCAGTCCTGGGGGTGACCAGAGCGCTCCCTGCGCGAGGCAGGCACTCACCGCTGGCTGCCTTTGAACGCCTCGAGCGAATGATACGTGTGGCAGTGCTGACACCAGCGCTGCGGCTCGCCACGGCGCAGCACTGCGGAGCACTTGATGTGCACGGGGCACAGGCGGGCCTTCAGGTGTATTCTTTTTACGAGCTGCGAAGTGCAGCCCTCCACGCCGCACGCCCGGGGTCGGCCGCTTGCTACGTGCCGCTCCTCAAGCACGGGGACGTTGGCGTGGCTGTGCGGCGCCATGCCGTATGCCAGTGCACAGGTGAGCTGAAGCACGACGCTTGCTATATTGCCTTAGAGGTTGTCTGGCGCTCAGTAGAGGCCGCCTTGGTGTATAGCAAGGAGTACAGCACGCTTTCGGCCGCCTGCGCCCTCGAAGCCCCGCCATTCTTTGAGCGTGGCGAGCATTTGTTTTCAGCTGGAGCGGGGCATTGCAAGGCTGCACGAGCAGCCCAGGGCGGCAGACAGGCGCACCAAGGTGCAGGTACTTCTTCCAGAGGAGGAGGCGCAAGAACTGAAGGCGCCGGTTCTTTCTTTGACAAAGAGCTGTTTGGCGCAGGGGCTTTATTCATCAGCAGAAAGCACAGGTCCTGCTCCCTGCGCGACTGTCCAGCAGAGCGCAACTCATGTGCGCAACTCCTCGCACTTTGGTGCACTCCCGTTCACAGCGTCATCACATTGCTTGCCTACCAAATGTCGTTGTTGGCTGCAAAATTTAAATTGTACGAGTCTACATCCATGCATGCACCTCTAAAGGCCTCTCTACAGTGTGTACGTCTACAGAGTACACCACGGCCCTCAAAATTTGCAGATGTCCCAATTATGGCAGTTGCCTACACATGTGTGCAGCGCGTGCCCACATCGCAACAATGCAGCCAACAGTGTGTGTTGCGCAACGCAGCACTTTGGCCCTGATGAGGGTGCCACCCAAGCACCCTCCCGCAGGGTGCAGACGGCAAGCCTACACCACCCCAGACCAACATGTGCCAGTAAAGGCTTGAGCCACGGCCCTCCTCGGCCACGGGCCACAAGAGGAGGGCATAGACAGCCAGCACAGCATTGGCAGGCATTCATAGCATAAGCTTAGCTCACACCTCACCCTATGCAGCTGACCAGCCTGCGGGGCTCCTTGCACAAGCGCCTCGGCACGGCCGGCGCAAGTGGCATCCGGTGCGCTGCTGGTGAAGCTCTGCCGCCGGCCTCTGCGGGCCCGGCGCCGGGCGCCGGTCACTTGCCGATGCCAAAGGAGCGCAGGAAGCGCACGAACGCGTTGGGCTCCACGTACTGCGACTCCATGCGCTCGATGAACTTGCGCGCGTCGACCAGCTCGCGCCCGAGCTCCTTCTCCTCCGCCGCGATGCCCTGCACCAGGCCCTGCTCGTCGCGCTGCAGCACATCCAGGAAGCCCTGCGCGCGCCGCCAGGGTATCTCACATTGCTGCTCTAAGAGAGGGCCAGTGTCAAAACCTAATGATTTGTTGACCAACTATCGTTCCCTGCCTGCCTGTCCAGGCGCCCCTGGAGCGACGCGCTGCCTGCAGAGGTGATGCGCTGACGCGCATCAGCAACACGTTGGGCACACTCAAAATTACGCCAGCACGACGTCTTCCTCTAAGCCATCGGGCAGGCAGGGACTGTGCTGCGAGCTGGGCGCGGGCCTTCTCCAGCACGGTGAAGCCCTTGCCGAAGGACGTGAGGTCGTTCTCCAGCGCGTACTCCACCGCGGCCGCGTCCTTGCGCGCCTCGCCCAGCAGCGACGCCTCAATCCGCCCCGCCTGCCGCCACCAAGCCCCTCCTCAGCGCTCATTTCCGCCAATCAGCGTGATCCACAATCCGACACCACCACATCGTAATCCTCACACGCGGCATTGATCGGAAGCGCTCACCCAGCTCTGGTCCACTGCTCCAATGCAGGCACTGACAGCTCGTATATATGCTCAGCGCAGCGTGTGCTGCAAGTCACCACTCCTTTATCACCGCATGGTCACCGTTGCAGGCCATGCCAGCCAGGTGCAGGGTCGCCAGGCAGCGCACCTTCTCCAGGATGCTCTTGACGGGCGGGTGGGGCTTGCACGTGTTGTCGGTCATCTGGAAGTCGGTCCACTTCAGGCCCGCGCGGTCGCAGGCCGCCTCCAGCTCCGGGATGTACTCCGCCGGCAGCGACGGCTCCCTGCCCCACACAGCCTTCTCAGCATAGCTTCCTTCACCCACTCATTCTACTCCCCATCAGCAGCACCCAAGCGCGTTCCAGAGCACATAGCAGGTCCTCGCAATGCTTGCTGCCACTCAGCAGACACAGCATGACACAAGCAGCACTGGCGGCGGCAGCAGGGCGGCACGGCGCGTGTGCCGCCGCGCACTTGGTGTACACGGTGGCGCCGCCGTAGCCCTGCCAGGCATCGTTGTTGCCCTTGTAGTAGATCAGCGCGTACTTGTCCGGCTTGAACGCCAGGATGTACCAGTCGTCCTCGTAGTGCAGGTACTCGTTGCCGCGGTTGCGCAGCACCGCCGGCTTCACCATGTCCTGCGAGGCAGGCCTGGCGCTGACGCGGTGCCGCGCATGAAATGTTCTCTTACAGACCAATACCAGCACATTCCATGTTGTCAGACACATGCCAACTCGCACTTGCCGCGAGCTTTAGTGTTGCAGGGCTGCGCAGGCCGCAAACTGGTGATACATGCACTTCAGTGAGAGACCCGAGGCGGAAGCAGCTCATTGCACATGAGAGAGAAAGCGCATGTGCTGCACACCACCACACGCTGCGCAACGCACTCGCACCATCGCACACCTGCTAACTAGCACTGCGCAGCAGCCCAAGAGGAGGACCGTGTCGTGTCCCAGCCGACCAGGAGCGAGCTCGCGCGCCTGCACAAACTTCTGCGTTGTGGAGCGCTCGATGAAGTCGCCGCTGGCGCCCCTGTTGATACGCCAGTTGATCTTGCCCACCAGCTTTCCGGGCTCGGGAGAGCCGAAGAAGTGCGCTTGGCAGTCGAACGTGTCGAAGAGCGGGTTCAGCCCCGCCGTAATGTACCAGCGGCCCTGCGCCACACACCTACGTCACACCCTGCCTCTGCAGTGCAACAAGCGCCATCGACAGGCAATACTGGAAGGCTGTCAAGCACTTCCACAGGTTGCTCGGCACAGGTCATCGGCCACTTCCAACATCCGGGCCATGCATGCATGCCACTGTTTTCTTGCGAAGCAAGTTATATACTATCTCAGATCGAGGGTTGCACTCAAGTTTTGCACGCCCGCGCAGAGCACCTGGAAGTTGTTGACGTCAAAGCTCTCATCCAGCGCGTCGTCCTTGGGCACCGGGAAGGCGTCGGCGTCCACGCGCTGCGGCACGCACTTCTTGTCGCTCACCGCGCACGCGGTGAACGCCTCCACGGCCTTGTCGGCGTACAGGTCTCCGCACCGGATCTGGCGCGGCCGCAAGCAGCTCTTCACTCGGCAGAGTCGTTTCAACTTAGTGTGACAACATCGCGGCGACGTCTCGACAGGATACAATACAGAAGTGCGTAGCGATGCTGCTCACCCGCCTCGCACGCACCCACCAAAGTACATATTCGACAACACACAGGCTGACCACTGCGTACCCGGTGGGCTTTGCCACTATGACCACTCATTGGTAACACTTTGCACTTCATACAGACGCCACAATATGCAACATTTACCACCCTTCTGTATAGCGTCGAGGTGCAGGCACACCTGGCACGCGCTCTCGTCTGGCTTGCCGTTGCAGAGCTGCAGGCACACCAGGTTCTCCAGGCAATCGCCGTCCGCCATGCATCGAGCCAGCGCGCCCTGTGCGGACAACCCGTGAGTGGCTCACATGGGCGACGGAGCGACTGCTGCGCAGCAGCAGTTTTGCTGTTTGTGCAACCAGACAGCAATGCAGACAGGCACGGCCTTGCTTCTGACCTTCTAACCTGTCCTAAATGCTCCTCCTAAGCACTCCTTATCACTGGCTTGTACTGCGCCAAGGCACGCAGTAGCAGTGCACCCACCAACTAGCTGACAATGCACACCAGAGCTTACAAAGCCTGTGCACGTACTTGGCTCGTTCACAAGTACGTGCACAGGCAACACTATGCATGAACTCGCTTCAAGTCCAGAACATCCGATGCGCCTGCTAAGCGCCACAGCTAGCAGAACAAGGTAAACTGCTATGCGAACCGCCCTCTGCACTGGCTGTCCCATCACACGTCAATGAAGCAATAAGGGATAGAGGAGCAGGGCGCACCTGGCAGCTGCTCAGCAAGCACGTGCCGACCTTGGCCACGTCCGCCGCAGAGACGGGCGCTGCGAGGACAGAAACGAAAGGTTGAGAGAGCCTACGTACCAAGCGTGCGTGCCGGCTGGTGTGGCGCCAGCCCATCACGCGTGGCAGCAGACAGGTCAGTCTGAGCAGCGCATATGTGGCACGCACCGGCCAGCAGCGCTACGCTGAGTACAGCCGCAGCAGCTGCCTGCCGCACCGGAGCGCCCCAGCTGCTGAGCACGCCCCGCGCGGCCGGCTTGCGGTCGCCAGCGCTATCCTCACTGCCGGACGCAGCAGTGCAGTGCTGCACTCCCTGCCGCGCAACTGCATGTGCTGCCTTGGCCGCCCGCCGCAGCGCCTTCAGCTGACTTGCGGCGCCGTGCCTCTCGCAGCAGAACGGCCGGTATGCGCTCTGCGCTCTACCAAGCACAAAAACGCGCCCCTGCCGCACCGCGCAAGTCCACGCGCTGTTAGCCTGGAGAATGCGGCGCACTGCACGACCTTGGTTTGCTGCTGTGTCGCAGTGCGCTTACAATAACTGCATCGAGTCTACCAGCTTGAGTCTATTGTGCAATACCGCAAAAAGCTAAGCACTGCCGGTCCTCACCTGCCCCGCACAAGGTCCTCCTGTCGCCATGCTGGCTGTGCCTGCAATCATGTTTGGCCACGCGCCACTGGTCTCTGAGCGCTGGCACCTCAGCAATACTGTGCTTGCGGGACAAAGTTCTCCGCTTACAGACAGCCAAGGGCGCAAAGCCTGTTGCGACTAGCCTCAGCTGTTGCAAACACACCACAAAAATGGCTTGGACTGGGGGGCCGCCTCCCTTTGGTCGTCGCCAGGGGCCCGGCGACGCTGCGACTCTGCTAGAAGTATCTCCAGGCGACAGGCGGCAAGCAGGAGCAAGGAGAAAGCTTTGCGACGCCAGGTGCGGGCAGCAGAGTGCTCTGACTGAAGCGGACCAGTATTGAACCGGGTTGGGATGTCTCCTGAGTCACGCAACAACCCTGCACTCCTGTGTCACGAGCTGGTCTGGTGGAGGCAGTGCTGCTCTGCTTGGCGCGCACATGCCACCGTGGTGTGTGCCTGTTGCTGACAGCGCCTGTGCAACGTTGCAGGGATTATTTGAAATAGCACCCAGCGGCAGTCATGGCGACTGCAACCTGCACTAAGTGCGCTAACTGCGGCTGCGGGCCGGACTGCGCCTGCGCGGAGGGTGCGTGACTGTTCACGGCTCGCAAGACGTTTGATTTCACATCAACTGTCAATCCTGCTGCACAGCGCTGAGTGGTCTTGCGCAGGCTGCAAGAACTGCGGCACTGCCAACAAGGCGTGCACCTCGTGCGAGGGCGGCTGCTCGTGTGGTGCGCAGTCACTTCGCGTTATTCTCAAATACTACTGTCTGTGCTGCTGCTGCTCTTGCTGATATATATGCCTTGTGAGGAAAGCAAATGCATGGTCTCTGTTGTCAACCTACCTCACGTGCTGTACATCAGGGACCATCAGGGACGATCTAGGATGTCACTGAAGCTGACCTAAACAACCTGCAGGCGAGAACTGCTCGTGCGGCCCGTCCTGCGGCTGCGCCACCTGCCCCGGCAAGAAGGTCTGCCCCTTGCGCCGCGGTACTTTGCACTGCACTGCCTGCCTGACATACTGACCCGTGCTTGAAACGTGTGTTCGTTCTGTAGGTCGGCTGCACTGCTCTCGAGAGCGGCTGCTCGTGCGGCCCTTCCTGCACCTGCGGCGCTGACTGTGCATGCGCCGCCTGCCCCAAGCCCGCCAAGGTCTGAGGCATGCAAGCGACGACGACACTGGAGGCGGGACCAAGCCTTGTCTGCCGTGTGCCTGGCACAGCAGATGTAAAGCTCTTTGAATGGGGTGCACCAAGCTGAAGAGAAGCCATGTGTAGTTATGCCTGTCCTGCGAAGTCGTTCCTTTTGCATGCATGTGTACCTCGGACTGTACGAGGTGCTTCCTGTTTGCTTTGATGAGGCCAGAGCAATTATTACATTGTGTACACAAGAGGTGTGCATGCCTGCCGTTTGATATGTAAAACTCGTGTGCAGACTTCCCGTACACGCATCGGGTGCATTGCAGGTTGAGCAGGCTGCGGCGTGGCACGTCTGACACAGCGCAGCCAAGTTGCGTTTGACAGACTTCCCAGAATTCGATCTGGCTCAAAGAAGAGGCGCACTGGGATGCATGGGCAGCTCTCGACTGAGTAAGCAGGACACAATGATCACCGAGGCGGCAGCCTCACTCATGGCAGACTGTATGACTGTAACTTGTCCCGTGAACCTCCCGCATCCTATGTCCTGCTGCCCTGCTCTCTGTGTAGGGCCTAAGACCCTATGCAAACAATGCATGTGGTGGCATGCATCCTAGTCAAGTAGACACGCCTGAACAGGCAGTCGCAGTACAGACTGCAATGGCCAGTCGCTCACCCCAAACTTGGCGCACAATGCTGCACGCCAGGGAAGAAGAGACATGCTGGCAAGCCCCCACGGCGACAAGGAAACAAGTGCTGACATACCTGTGAAAACACGGTCATAAGCATAAGTGGGCGGCAGTGGCGTGTGCCGCGCGTTCCATTGCATGAGCGTGCCGGCGGCGGCTACGCCACCAAGGCAGTCGCAACAATCGCTGATGCGGTACAGTGCGGCCACGCGCCATCAGCGCGCATCACCTATGGTCGTTCAGTCTTGGGCAGCGCTGCCCGCCCTTGGCATTCCAGGCCCTATCGCGGGCCATGACTGACTCCGGCACGCCGCTTGCCAGAACCTGCGCACAGCGAACTTGTTCACGCTTGACAGCATTGCCTAGTGAGCTGAAGTCAATTTAACATGGTTCATGTCCCCGCAGTCATGTCCTCCCTATGCCCGCCTTCTAAAACCCAACACCAAATGTCCCACACCTCAGAAAATGACTGCAGCCCAGCACCCAGCCATGCGCATGTCCCAACCTGCAGCATGTGAGCTGGCAGGGGAGCCGCTCCGCAACCCCGGGCCGCGCCTGCGCGAGCGTCTCGACCACATGGTCGGCCTCGGCCACGGCAAAGCACATGGGCGGCTTGATCTTGATCACGTTGCCGCAGGGCCCCTCGGTCGCCAGCAGCACGCGGCGCTTGAGCATGGTCTCGCGCAGCCAGTGGGCTGTGGCCGGGGCGTGTCGCCGGGTGGCCGCGCCGTCCACGATCTCCACGCCGACCATGAGGCCCGTGCCGCGCACGTCGCCCAGCAGCTCGTGCTCCTGCGGCGCGCGGCGCACCATGCCCGTCTGCATGACTGTGCCATGGGGGTGACTGCCACCCGTGTGAAGGGAGTGCCTCAAGTGTGGTCGTTCTAATATCCTCGCTTGCTAGTGACCAGGTGCAGGGCATGGCGGGTCACTGATCACACCAACACCATACCAGCATTGCTGCAATGACCTTTTGCTTGTGCTATCTGGGTGGAGCGCACACCACCTATGCGCACCAGTGCACTCGCCTGTGCACTTGACCAAGGTGAAAGGTACACTTAATTTGACACGGGGAACCTAGGACGCTCACCGACTAGCATCAGCGAGTAGCGCTGAGGCCCGGGGCAGCCGCAAGGTACCAGGCTTTTCATCCCCCAGCCCAGCTCGCTCGCACTGCACTGCCGACAATGTCGAGCTGTCGCGCGGGCTCTATGTGCGAGCTGCGCTACGCTCCTACCAGCAACAACAAAGCCGCGGCGCCTTCTCTAGAGCGGGCGGCGCGCCGCACCTGCTGCAGCGCGCGCAGGCGCGCCATGAGGTGCGCGCCGGTCGCCGCCGCGCGCGCCTGCAGGCCCTCGGACGCGAGCACGCGCATGACGGCCAGCCCGGCCGCGCCGGCCGCCGTGCAGCCGCCGCACGTGGCAAAGTAGTCCATGCCGTTGGAGAATGCTTGCGCGAGCTCGCGCCGCAGCACCTGGCCGCGTTTTCACATCAGCGCCGGGGCATGGCAGAGGTGCAGCCGTTCCGTGCGAGGGTGTGCGGCACGGAGCGGCCGCGCACCACGGCGCCCATGGGGAAGCCGTTGCCGATGCTCTTGCCGAGCGTGACGATGTCGGGCACGACGCCCTGCGCGTCGAACGCCCAGAAGTGGCTCCCAGCGCGCCCGAAGCCGCACTGCACCTCGTCGGCCACGCACAGCGCGCCGGCCGCGCGCATCGCGGCGTGCACGTCCGCCAGGTAGCCCTTTGGCGGGATCACCTGCGCGGCGCGCAGCCCGTGCTCGCCGAGCTGCCCCCACCGGGCGACGCGCTCAGGCCCGCAGTGCCCTGTGCGGAGCCATGGCCTCAGAGGCTGTCTCATCCAAATGAGCAAGCTTGTCAGGCGCCGTCCTCTGAAGTGCGCCAGTCAGCAAGCTAGCCATGCGCATGCTGACGCGCCCCTCGATACGACGGACCAGGTCTCTGCTGCACTCCAGCAGCCTCGCATCACTCACTGCTGCTCCATCGCAGTCTGCCGGACAGCACATCGCGGGGGCGCCCCAGGAAGGCTGCCAGAAAACACGCGCGCGCGCGCCTGCCCGCCGCAGGACAGGATGGACTCGGCGAAGAAGGCGCAGATGCGCCCGCCGGCCGCCTCGGCCTCGGCAATCGCCGCCGCGGCCGCCGCGCGGCCGTCCAGGTGCAGGCCCCTGCCGGTCGCGGCGCCAGAGTCACCACCGGGCGGGCGTCGCTGCAGCCAGAGTGAGCAAGGCGGCGCTGGGGCAGTGCCTGCCTGATACGGCAGGGGCTGGATTTCTGCTCGCGCGGCTGCTGCCCAGCAAGCGGCCAAAGGAGATAGCATAAAAGGGTCCGGCGGCAAATGGCCACCACAATGCTGCCAAATATATGTAATGCGCTTATGCACCTGCTTGACGCCACACCATGAGCTTGGAGCTGAGGTGTGACAGCACACGCGGCGTCGGCGCGTCTGGCGGGTGGGGAGAGGGGCGCGCCGGTAGGGGTCGGGGCAGGGCAGGACGTGCACCCACGCCTGGCGGCCCTCGCCGCCGGCGCCCTCGAACTTGAAGGGCGACATGTCGATCAGCACGCGCGTGTGCCCGTGGTACGCGCCGCCCATCACGGCGACGTGCTCCGCGCCCGGCCGCGCCTGCCGCGCGCGCACGGCCCCCGGATGCATGCCGCCGGCCCTGCATGATCAGCTGCTGTACACTAGTGTGAGCGCATGGTGAGTGGGCAGCTCACTTGCCTTCCCAGCCATCATGAGTGCACCCCATGCCACTCCTCCAGTCTTGTCTATATCTATACCACAAACAACAACACAGCAGTCTCAGACTCGGGGCGCGCTCCACGCCCTTGCCTGCTCAGCCCCTGGAGCTCTGCAGGTTCCATGTGTGCACGCTACCACACAGCGCCTCCTACGCATGCGCCTAGCGGCATTCAGAGGCGCACCGCGCGGGCGATGCGCAGCGCCAGGTCGTTCGCCTCCGAGCCCGAGCACACGGCGTACACCACCTGCCCAGCGCCAGGTCTTTCAAGTGCGCTCTCTCACGGCGCCCGTCCGGCCAGGACATGAGCATTGTTGTTGATTGCAGCACTGCGCACTTGCACTGCAGGAGCGTGCGCGCATAACCGCAGCTACCCCGCGCGCGCCTCGGCGCCAAAGCCATGCACACGGCCAGCCAGAGCGCGCTCGCAGCATGCGCTGCAAGACAGGAGCCAGCGCAGCCGGAGCGCACAGCATGGCAGCTGCGCCTGCCAGGGCTGGACGGAAAGTGCTGCAGGACATGCGCGCCTGCAGCGGCTCGGGCATGCTGGCGACGAGCGCCTCGGCGTGCGAGACCAGGTTGCCGTGCAGGTAGCGCACGTTCGTGTTCAAGACAGCCATCTGGTCGGCCACCGCCCGGGTCACCTGCGCGCGCGCCGCGCGCGTCAGCCCGGCCGCGCCCGGCGGCGGCGGGCGGCCCGCCGAGGGTGCTGAGGGCATCCCCGGCCGCTGCATCGGGCCGCCTGCGGCCACGGCTGCCACCCTGGCTTCATCCTGCGGCAGCAGGCGGCCCGCAAAGGGTCGGCGCACGGCTCACGGCCGGGTCTGCCAAGCCCATCGAATAGCGTACGGTCGATGCTGACAGAGCGATGTGGCGGACGGGGCACAGGCACGCCGAGTGTGAGGCCGGGCGCGCCTCCGGGTGGCAGTGCCCCACATGCGCCACATTGTTGACGCAGTCCAGGTACTCGCGCCCGTCGTAGTCGTACAGGCGGCAGCCCGCCCCGCGCACGATGTGCAGCGGCGTGTCGTAGTTGATGGCCTGCGCGCGGGCAGGCGTCGCTCTGTGAGCCAGCAGAGCCTGATCTCCCCCGGCTCTGTGCGACTCTCGGTCAAGCTGGTCGTCCACCAAGGCGCCTCGTGCGCTGCTGCTGTGTAGTGCTTTTGAATACGCTCAAGCAGGACCAAGCCACGACCCGCGCTGGCTGCAGCCCTCCAAGCTTGGGTTCAAGAATTTGTGCAGGCCCAGGTTGGCACAACAAGCGGGCCAAGCAGCCCTATGTGATGCATGCATTGCGTCAGAGTTACAGCGGCGGGAGACGTGCAGCCAAGGACCGTGCAGCGCGCGCGCACAGTGTTGGGGCCGATGAGCTTGCGCCGCATGGCGGCCACGGTGGCGGTGTCCAGCGCGGCCGCCGCGGCGTTCGGCGCCGCGGCCCCCGCCGCGCCGGGCGCGGCCGCGGGCGACAGCGTGGCAACGCGCGTGCTCACCATGCTGTACAGGGAACCAAGGGGGCTGGAGAGGGCATCCTGGAGACGCCTCAACCACGGAAGGCCTGCCAGGTTTGAGTCGGGCTTGCACGCGGCGGTGTCTGCCTCTTGCCGCACTGCCTCTGTGGTCTGCTCCACAGCATCCTGCGCCACAAGCGGGCGTCGGGTGCGTGGCGTGGGGCTGCTGGCACGCCCACTCCAAATATACTGGTCACAACTTAACTTGCGAGGCAGGCCAGCGCTGTCGCGTTGTGCGTGAACGAGCGGCAGCTACTTGGCACGCCTGTGAGTGGGAGAGCAAGCACAACAAAGGGGGGACGCGGTGAGCGGCAGGCCACTGGCGTGCAGAGCTGAGGAGGGTACAGAGGCAACTGGGGTTGAGCAGCGAGCTTGCGCAGCAGCTCACCTCGGGCGTGTGCAGGCTGCCGTTAGCCGCTGGCTCCGATGCGGGCACTCCGCTGCTAGCGTAACTCTCGCTGCCAGCGCTGGTTGGAAGGCGAGTGCCTGCGCACACGCTATTGTTTCGGAGTGCGCCCTTGGCAGGTTGGTTCTCAACATTCACAGCTTTGGAGCAGAGTGCGTGCAAGCCCTGGCAAGGCGGTCATTGTATGGCGCCCCATGCGAGTCATGGCGTGCTTGGGCGTGCTGCTGCGCTCAGCAGCGCTCGGCAGGCTGTGTGCAGCACAGTGTCAAGCGTGCAGACAACAGGCAACCTGCGTGACATAACCTAGGCAGACTAAACATGTGTGCAGTCTGTACCTGTCGACATGGCGCCGCTGGTGAAAGTCAGCGCTCCGAAAGTGTTACCTGTTAGACAGCCAAGCACAGCCACAGCCCGTTGCCCGCAGACGCGCAGAAAGGCAATGTATCTGGACCTGCTGCAATGCGCAGCTGCCTCTGTGCGTAACTGAGAAAAAGGGCAACCTGAGTCCAGTGTGCTGGGGATCTAGGCGCCTCAGATGCTCTGTTGCTCGTACCAATTTGAAGGCAGGGCCTGGGCCCTATTATGCCCTTGTCCTCCACTTTGCCGACTCGGCGAGCAGGTCCCCTCGCTGTCTGCAGCACACCAAGGACTGAGCACGGAGCGCAGGCGCACTGATGCTCTCCGGGTTCAAGGGCGTCAAGTATGGCCTGCAGCCTGGCGCAAAGGCCAGGCAGAAGGGCCTGGTCGGCAAGCCGCTTGCCGTCTTTGCCGATGACGACGGCGACGGCGGCGCGCCCAGCGTGGGCAAGGACATTGCGCGGCAAGCCGCAACAAAGCGCGCAGATGCCAAGGTGCGGCGTCCTGTCGCCGCGCTCCTTGCACATGGGCCGCGCTTGCCGGTACTGCTCGACCCGTGCAAGATCCATCGCCTGTCCTCCCCAGCTCGGCGCGTCGCTGCTCCGCGCAGGTGGCGCAGCAGCACGCGGCGGCACTGGCGGAGGACGCGAGCGTGTTCGACTACGACGGCGTGTACGACGAGCTGCAGGCGCAGCGCGCGGCGCCGAAGCAGGCGGAGAAGCTGGCGCGCAAGTCGCGCTACATCGAGGGCCTGCTGGACAAAGCCAAGGAGCGCGAGCGCGAGCAGGACATCGTCTACGAGCGCAAGTGCGGCTCCCGCGCTTGCTCCGGCCGCCCTGACGCTGCTACTGCTGGATGTGCCTCGCGCAGCTTTCTGGTGGACATATGAGTTAGGAGCTTTTGGAAGGCTAGGCAGCGGTGCAGCGAGCGAGACAGTGACCAAGCAGCGGTGCCAACAAAGCAGCGTGTGTACGAGTAGCGGCTCCAGCCACGGCATGCGCACAGCGTGAGGCCTGGCGGCGGTGCTCAGCGGGCGCTTCACCTGCCGACGCAGGCTGGCCAAGGAGCGCGAGGCGGAGGACCACCTGTTCGGCGACAAGGACAAGTTCGTGACCGCCGCGTACAAGAAGAAGCTGCAGGAGGACCAGAAGTGGCTGGCCGAGGAGCGCGTGCGCGAGGCCGCCGAGAAGCGCGACTCTGTCGTGTCGCGCGGCCACATGGGCGACTTCTACCGGCGCGCACATATGCTCGCAGCCGCAGAGGCTCTGCCGTGCTGGAGCGGGCGCTGTGGCGGAGCATGCTGTGGCTGGGCTCGGCGCTCGCTTGCTTCGTGTCCTTGTATGAGGCTGGTATGCAGGACATGTTCGGGTCCGATTGACCGGAAGCGTTGGAGCGCTGCTAGGAGCGTGCGTCAGCGGCGTCTGCGCGACACGCGCAGGAACGTGCTCACCAACAACGCGGCGTTTGGGACGTCCCAGGCGAAGCAGCCCGCGCCGGCCGCCGACGCCGCCGAGGCTGCCGCAGCACCGCAGGACAGCGCGTGGGAGGCCGCGCGGCGCGCGCGTGCGGCGTACGAGGCGCAGGCCGCCGCGCGGCAGGGTGGGCCGGACCCTGCTGGCGCCGCCGGCGCGGCTGGGGACCCAGCAGCAGCGCCGGCTGAGCAGCGGGGCTCGGCAGCCCCTGTGGCCGCCGCTGCAGACGAGAGGGAAGGGCAGGCAGGAGGGGCCGCTGGCGAGGACAAGAGGGCGGGCAGGGCGAGCGGGGCGGCAGAGGCGGGTAGCAGGACAGAGGCGGCAGCCGGCGCTGAGGCAGGGGAGCAGGATGAAGGCGCAGCGGCTGCGCTGCCGGCGGAGGCGCCGGTCGACAAGGCAGCCAAGGCGGCGTCTGCGCGCGAGCGGTACCTGGCGCGCAAGCGCAAGGTGCCAGGGTAGGGCTGCTGGGGCGACAGGTCTTTGTTGCGTTGTCTCCTGCACGCTCGCAGCCCTGTTCGCCAGCACTGCAAACGCCTCACGTGCCTGGCACCGCATCAGTGAGGCTGCTTGAGGATCCTCTGTGCTCATCATTGCCAACGCTTGCGCGTGCTTTGGGACCATCAGAAGTTGTACAGTAGCGATGTTGCACCTGGCAAGCTGTGCAAGGTGTTTGCACTAGCCTGCAAGCTTGGCATCTAGAGCTGCACCTTCCTGCCTTTGCGCTATGCAGCCGCCACAGTTCCCTGAGACTGCCATCCAAGGTGCTCGCAAGTAGCGCACTTCCAAGTGCCCCACACACATGGACCATGGCGGCTTCAATGAAATACACACCGCAAACGGGTACTGTACCGAGTGAGCAGGGCATACTGATGTCAACTCCTTTGTTGGTAAATAGTGGGCATCGCCCGAGTGAGACACAGCACCGGCCGCCAGCGTTGCCATCAAACGCCAAGCATTTTGACGTTCGGGGAGCTGCAATTACCAGCTTCGCTGACATTTTCAGAGTGCATAGACACGAGGTTCTCTACCGCGGTGCTCCTGGTGCGGCAACCTTGAGCTTGCCAGCATGGACGGAGGCGAGGTCTCAATGATGCAAGACATGGGGCTGGTATACCACGAGAAGGGGCTGCGCGCACGCACTAAGGACCTCACAATTAAGGAAGCCTGGGCTACGATGCACACGGCGCGCTGCACAATCTCCCTCGCTTGTGTGCGTGCACTTGTTCGGGAAAAAGTGAAGAGGTGACAACAGGTATGGTCCATTGTCAGGAGGCCCAGCAGACCATCAACACGATCAAGTCGCGGCTGCTGCACCTGCACAGCGTCCCGCAACCCCCGGGATACCCGGGATACGCAACGCCTTCAGACAAGGACCTGGAGAACCAGCGCAGCAGGCTGGTGATGTGTTCAATGGTAGTCAGCCTGAGGAAGGCTCTGGTGCGGGGACTCGCACACGCTGCCAAAGGCAGCAAGCCGCTGGATGTTCGCGTCCGGCGACTGCACTCAGAGGTCAACTACTGGGTGCGCGCTGTGCTTGGTGGATGCTGCATTGCTACATACAACCTGTTCAACACGCGCATATGCCACCTGTGAGATGCGGCATACTTGTGACCCGCGCCCCTGCGCTTTGCCTGTACTTCTTGCTGAGCGCGACTCGTATATCTGCGCAGAGCGTGCTGCAGCGCTTTGTTGCAAAGCTGCTGCACGATGTCATGAAGAACAGCGACAAGGTGGACAGCCTGGACCTGCGCTTCATCATCGCTCACCTGCTGCCACCGGTTCTGGACTACTGGACCGCGTTCCTGGAGTGCATGCCCGTGGCGCACCAACCACCCCATGCCGACTTGTATCCAATGGAAATGGAAATAGATGCTGACGTCGTGTACATGCAGTACATCCTGGTAAGCCCTCACTGACCGGCATGCATGGCCGCGTGTGAAGCGTTTGGCAGGACAAAGTGCATGGCTGCCTCGCACAGGTAGATTATAAGGAAGCAATGGTGTTGCATGGTGAGGGAACGTGCCTGCATGCCATGCAGACATGGGCTGCCTGCTCTCAATGAGCGGGGGAGGAGGCAGGGGAGGATGCAGAGTGCTGCTTGCTTGAGGCGAGGATGCAAAGCGCTGCTTGTTGCCGCTCCCAATGAGTGAGGGAGGAGGCAGGGAAGGACCCTTACAGGACCTCCTGTAGGGCGTCATGGTCATGCTGGCCAAGGCTGAGTTCCCGGACTCGTCGCTCCCCAACAGCCCATGGTCCAAGACCGCCGGCAAGGACCTGTTGCTCATCTGCAGCCCCATGCCTTTCATCCACAGCTACATCTCCTACATGGCTGAAAGGGCGCGGCATGGTGCGCGGCGTACCTGCTCTTGGCTGGTTTGCATCGGCATTGAACAAAGCATGGCTTATGCGCTTGGTGTGCAACATCCACTAACAGCAAACTGCGCTGTGCGCTGGACACACTGCGTGCACGAAATTTTGAAATTGGCTTATCTCATTAAGCGTTCTACAATGCCAGTATTTTACGCTAGCCCTGCTGTGCAGCTGCACCTTGCTTGCTGGGTGACAGCATTGCCTGACTTCGGATGTGAAGAGCATCCGCGCATAATCCATGTTGCACGTTATATCATGCAGCAATGCAGGCATTTCTGATGTGCAAAGACCTCTGTTTGCAGCACCTCACCTGCACCTGATCTACGCTTGGCCAGGGAAACTCCTGTTTCAATGTAATACTGTGAAGGCAAAGTTGACTTCCTAGGGCACATGCAGCGCATGATGAAAACCAGTGCTGGCGCAGGAGATCACGGCAGCGAGTACACCGTCATTGCGCTGATGTGCCAGCTGGTGCAAGCGGCGCCAAGATTTGCCCAGCTCATGGCGGCGCCCGGCGGCGCTCTGCGCAAGCTGGTGGAACTGGCGTCTGTCGCAGAGGGAGCAGATGACGAGCAGCCGCTGGGCCGCCGCTCCATATACACCACCCTGCGCATCATGCACAGCTTTGTGTGCGCGCTGCCTGACCCACAGGCACGCGACCCTCCCAACATCCGAAGTGCACAGCACTGTACAGGCAAAGCTGCTATTATTTCGGCGGTGTGCACCCTGCGCGCGATGTGCGTGCTTGGCGAGCGTGCGCGGCAAGTTGCCTGTCCAAATTCAGCTGAACTTGCTTGCGCTTCAGCCAAGCAAACACAGGTCGCTGGTTGGAACAGGAGATAACCACTGCAGCCTGTCAACTTACGGGGTATGCGGGGCTCCAGGCTGCTCTGGCGTTCAAGGAGGAACTGACCGTGCCGCCTGGCCAGCCGCGCCCTGCATTCATTGCGCGCCTCGAGCAGGCTGGTGCCAGCGTGTGGCTGCCGCGCCAGCTGGACAGGCTGCTCGCGCGGCTCGAGGCCCTGCCTGGCCCATCTATACAATACGTCAACTCTGATGCCACAAGGCTGGAGTGCATCCGGCACATGATGCCGCGAGTGGGCTGCAGCAATGCAAAATGTACCACAGTGGATGGGGATGTGGAGAGCGCGCTGCCGTTCAAGCACTGCAGCAAGTGCATAGAAACCATGTACTGCTCCAGCAAGTGCCAGGACGACGCATGGAAAACTCACCAGCCACGCTGCAAGGATATAGTCAAGTATGCGGGTCGTAAGCAGAAGCATGGCATGTCGTGCACATGGGGCTGAGCGGCAGGGAACCCGCCTGCCACGCTCATGGAATGGCAGGCCCGCAGGTGCAACTTTTGGGCAGATGCGCTCTTGGGCAAGCACTTACAATCAGACAGGGGCTGTGATGGGCTCCTGCGCTGCTCTTACAGAAGGATGCGATGCTTCATGCTAGCAGCAGTGGTGTCCCATGGAAGGTAAAGGCCAACGGGTCATGTTATGGGGGTGCAGCTGGTCTGAGTGAGAGCGCTGCTGCTCAGCCCCTTGTGTCAGCGGAACACTTGTCAGCTGAGGTGCACCATTGGCGTCCGGAGATTTCATGCTATTTTCTTCACCCCGCCAAGCGTCAGAGTAGAGCTAGAGCTGAAACAGTCAGAGGCTCCACACTTGCCCGACAAGGTTGTGTGCATGCTAGCTGTCCTGTGTTCTTCTTCATGAGCACTTGGGGTGCCGCACGTCCTGTAGCTGTAGTCTGCCATGTATTCATACCTCACTGAGCCATAATCCTCTACCCCAAGAACCAGGGACCTTGGCGGCCAGAAGCTTTCCAACAGCTATGCACCCCTTAATACGGGTACCGCGTCGTGTGAGCTGGGCGTACTCACATGCCTTTGTCAAGGTCCCGAAATGTTGCTGCCCGCTCAGCGGCTAGCGTTGCCTCCAAACGCGAATCAATTAGTTGAATTACCAGCCTCGCTGACATTTTCGTGCATAGACTGTCTATGTAGAAGTAAACGAGGTCCTTCACGGCTGTGCTCCTGGTGCGGCAGCTTGAGCTTGCCGGCATGGAAGGCGGCACGCCTGCTTGGACCGCCCCACAAGAAGGCCAAAACTCAGTGATGCAAGACCTGGCAGTGGTGCAAGACATGATGCTGATGTACCAAGAGAAGGAGCTGCGCGCACGCACTATGGACCTCGCAATTGTGGAAGCCTGGGCTACAATGCACTCGGCGCGCTGCCCGATCTCCCGCATTCATGTGTTTGCATTTTGTTTGGAAAATAGAGAAGATTTGACAACAGCTCTGCTATACCATCAGGAGGCAGCGCAGCCCGTGGATACGATCAAGTCGCGGCTGCTACACCTGCACAGCGTCCCGCCCCCCCCTGGGTACCCGGGATACGCAACGCCTGCGAAAGAAGACCTGAAGAACCAGCGCAGCAGGCTGGTATTGTGTTCTATGATCGTCAGCCTGAGGAAGGCTCTGGTGCGGGGCGCCGCAGACGCTGCCCCAGGCAGCGAGAGACTGCACACCGAGGTCAACTACTGGGTGCGCACGTTGCTGGTGGATGCTGCAGCGTCTCCCACATCCTGTGTTCCACGCATATGCCACCTGTCTGATGCAGCAAGCATCAGATACTCTTGACCTGCGCCCCTGCGCTTTGCCGGTACTTCTTGCAGAGTGTTCCTCGTGCGTCTGCGCAGAGCGTGCTGCAGCGCTTCGTTGCAAAGCTGCTGCACGATGTCATGAAGAACAGCGACAAGGTGGACAGCCTGGACCTGCGCTTCATCATCGCTCACCTGCTGCCACCGGTTCTGGACTACTGGACCGCGTTCCTGGAGTGCATGCCCGCGGCGCACCAACCACCCCACGCGGACTTGTATCCAATGGAAATGGAAATAGATGCTGACGTCGTGTACATGCAGTACATCCTGGTGAGCGTTGATTGACTGGCATGCATGCTCTCTTGTGAGGGGTGTTTGCCATGGCGAAGTGCATAGCTTCCTCGCACAGGTAGCCCATGAGGAAGCAATGGTGCGGCATGACGAGGGAATGTGCTTGCATGCCTTGCAGACATGTGCTGCCTGCTCTACGAATAGCGCTGCTTGTTGCCGCTCCAATGCAGGGGAGGTCCCTTACAGGACGTCCTGCAGGGCGTTATGGTCATGCTGGCCAAGGCTGAGTTCCCAGAGTCCTCGCTCGCCCATGGCCCATGGTCTGACACCGCTGGCAAGGACCTGTTGCTCATCTGCAGCCCCATGCCATACATCAACAGCTTCATCGCCTACTTGGTCAAAGGGGCGCATCATGGTGCGCGGCACATTCGCACTGGGTTTGCATCAGCATGGTGCAAGGCATGGGTGAAGCGCTTGGTGTGATGGCACATCCGCAAACAAGTGCAGCAAACTGCGCTCCGCGCTGGACACACACTGCGTGCACAAAACTTTGTATGGCACTGTCTCATTATGCGTTCTGCGGTGCCGATATTGCAGAGCTCTCTGTGCGCAGCACTTCACCTACACCTGTTATATGCTTATATAATATATAAGCATAAAAGTAGGCCTGGGACACATCTGATTTAATACAATAGTTTGATGGAATAGTTGTCCTCCCAGGGCACATGCAGCACAGGATGCTGCAAACTCAGCTTGCTGGCGCAGGAGACCATGGCAACGAGCACATCGCCATCGCGACGTTCTGCGAGCTGGTGCAAGCGGCACCGCGGCTCGCACAGCTGATGGCGGCGCCCGGCGGCGCTCTGCGCGAGCTGGTGGAACTGGCGTCTGTCGCAGAGGGAGCAGATGACGAGCTGCCGCTGGGCCATCGCTCCGTATACACCACCCTGCGCATCATGCACAGCTTTGCGCGCGCGCTGCCTGACCCACAGGCACGCGACCCTCCCAAAACCGTAGTGCGCAGCAACCGCAAAGCGAAGCAGCCGCTTGTGTGTGTGCGCACCCTTCGCACGAGGTACACGCTTGGAGAGCATGCGCGGCAAAGTGCTTGCCCCAAATTGCCTAAGCAAGCACAGCTTGCCCAAGCAAGCACAGTTTGCAACAGAACAAACTGCAGCCTGTCAAACTTGTGGGGAATGCGGCGCTGTAGGCTGCACTGGCGTTTGAGGAGGAACTGAGCGAGCAGCCCGGCCAGTCGCGCTCTACAATCATCGCGCGCCTCAAGCAGGCTGGTGCCAGCGTATGGCTGCCGCACCGGCTCAACGTGCTGCTCACGCGGCTCGAGTCCCCGCCTGATCCATTTATACAATACGTCAACTCTGATGCCACAAGGCTGGAGTGCATCCGGCACATGATGCCGCGAGTGGGCTGCAGCCATGCAGCGTGCACCACGGTGGATGGAGATGTGGAGAGCGCACTGCCGTGCAAGTACTGCAGCAAGTGCAAAGAAACCAAGTACTGCTCCCGCAAGTGTCAGAAAGCGGCATGGCGTACCCACAGGCCATGCTGCGAGGATCTAGTCAAGCATGTAAGCATTTGATGCGCATGGGGCTATGTGGCAGGAAACCTGCCTGCCACGCTTATGGATGGCAGCCCGGCTAAGGCAACTGTTGGGCAAACCAGGCTCATGGGCAGCAGTTACAATCAAATAGGAGCTGTGATGGACTGCGGTCTTGCTCCCCCGAAAAGGATGTAATGCTTCGTGCTAGCGGCAGTGGTCTCCCATGGAGGGTGCAGGCCGTCAGACCATGCGACGAGGATGAAGCTGGTCTGAGCGAGGGCCCTGCCGCTCAGCCACTTCTGTTAGTGGAAGATTTGTCACCTGAGGTGCACTGGGGGCGTCTGGACACTTCACGCCGATCATGACCCCGCCGAGCGTAAGGGGGGAGCAAGAGCTGAAAGGTAAGAGGTTTACCTTGCCTGTCAAGGTTGTGTGCATGCCTGCTGTCCTGTATGCATTTTTGTGCTACTTTGGGTGCCGCATGCCTGTAGAACTAGTCTGCCATGTATGTATACCTGCCAGCGCCACAAACCTCTACCCCATTACACAGGGATCCTGGCGGCATCAATTTGACAACTTTGACTTTTGACAACTTTGCATGCATGGCCCCTGTATGTCTTGGGGAAAAGTATTTGCATGGTGTCAAGCTGACATGCGCCTCATATACCACCTCCTGATGCTCTTTCTTCGATAGATATCAATAGATATAGATTTGAACGCGCCCGACCTCACTTCAGACAACATCGCCAGGGGCAAGCTCAGCCGTCGTGTGCTTGCTAGCGTTATCAAAAAGATAATGCAATCAAACTTTTTTCTGCTTGCAAAGTTGAGGCAACTCACATGTTGAACCCTAGCTCTTCGGTAACAAGCGTTGACATGCACAGCACGCGCAGAGCAACGCCAGGCTCCCCTTTGCGCCTGCAGGAGAATCTGTCTGCACCTGCAGGCATGGAAGGCGGCGCATCTGCCTGGTCAGGCCTGTACAATTTCTGTAGCCCAGCCTTTTCATACATGATGGTGCGGGCCTTTGAGGACGGTCTTCGCGACAGCATAAGGGAAGGTCTCATTCTGCGAGCCTGGTCTACGGCTGATCAGGCACGCTGATGCTCAACTTCAGCTGCAGAGCCGCACTCTAGGTGTACACTCATTAACAGCTGTGGTGTGCTGTCTGAAGGTGCAGCCGCCAGCGCCACACTTGCTCAAGGCCTGCCATAAGTCGCAGCTGCTGAGCCTGCTGCCAGTCCCGGCCGCCTCGAGACGCGCGCTGCCCGCAGCACCACCGCAGGATCTGCAGCGCCGCAGGCTTTCTATGCAGTCTATGACAGTTAGCCTGAGGAAGGCGCTGGTGCTGGGCGCTAATATACGCGCTCATCCCGCGGCCAGCGTCGGCCACCAGAGCTCTCCTACTGGGTGCGCACACAGCTGTTTTGGACAATGGCTGACAGATCCTGGCTGACAGATTTATACATATGCATAGTGTATGCCAGCTGCGAGCTGCAGCACACTCCTGGCCCGCAGTGCCTCCGTCGAGACACGACACGTGTATTTGCGCAGAGCGTGCTGCAGCGCCACTGTGCAAGGCTGCTGTACGAGGGTATGGTCCACAGCAACCAAGCTGCCAGCCAGGACCTGCGCTTCGTGACTGTCCACCTGCTGCCGCCGGTCCTGGCCTACTGGGTCGACTTTCTGAAGCGCGAGCCCGCAG
>JAABUV010000757.1_pt1 | contig 48770 bp, 52 predicted proteins | sample 5559971 | NCBI WGS metagenome assembly JAABUV01 (sample SAMN10711881, study PRJNA513362) | rock metagenome | isolation source: Antarctica rocks | place: Antarctica: Victoria Land, Knobhead nord | collected 2015-12-19 | reverse complement strand
TCATTGCCCGCCACCTCTGCGAACGATCACGACGACGAAAGACGCAGCAAACCGTTCTGCGCCCTCCACTCCCGCCGTAAGTTGGCGCCTATGGGGCAGAGCCCTTGGCCTTGCCTCCTCAAAACCACAGCCACCCCCGCAGCGTCTTTCAGGAGGATGGACCATCTGCCGCCTGCACGTCGACCGCGCCGTCCGCGAACTCGATCCGCAACCGGGGCGCCTCGCGGGCTGCGGCGGCTTGGGTCACCGGGTGGCCCGCCGCGTCCGTGACCAGGGCGTAGCCGCGCGCCAGCACCGCACGCGGCGACACCGATTGCAGCGTTGCGGCCAGGCCTTCCAGGCGCGCCGTCGCCTCCCTCAGCCCGGCGCGCAGCGGCGCCTCGTTCAGCCGGACCAACGTCTCGGATGCAACCGTCCGGCGGCGTTGCACTCCGTGGCCGATCCGGGCGTCCAGCGCGGCACCCAATAGCCCAAGCCGCCCGCGTCCGGATGCGACCGTCTGCCCCGGGTCGGGGAAGTGCCGTTCCGCCGACGTCAGCGCCGCCCGCCGCGCCGCGAGCAAGGCCGGCAACCCCAGCCGCAGCCGCGCGCCGTGTTCCGCGACCCTCTGGCCAGCCTCACGCAGCGCCGCGGACGCGTCCGGCAGGCCGCGTTGCGCCAGTCCCACGGCGGCCCGGCGTCCGGCCAGCAGGTTTGGCATGGCCAGCTCCAGCCGGTGCGCCCGGTCGTCCAGCCGCTGCCGCGCGGTCCCGGCGATGGCTGCCACGTCCGGCAGCCGCTCCGTCGCGTGGGCCAGGCCAAGCTGCCGCGCCCGCTGCCCCTGCGCCAGCGCCGCCGCGAGCCGTGCCGCGAACTGCGCCACGTCCGCCAGCAGCGACGTCCGGTCCGGCACCGCCATCTCGGCCGCAGCCGTGGGCGTCGGCGCCCGGCGGTCCGCGGCGAGGTCGATCAGCGTATGGTCGGTCTCATGCCCGACGGCCGCGATCAGCGGGATCGGGCAGGCCGCCGCGGCGCGCACCACGGCCTCGTCGTTGAAGGCCATCAGGTCCTCCAGGCTGCCGCCGCCCCGGCCGACGATCAGCACGTCCGGGCGCGGGATGCCGTCGCGCGGCAAGGTGGCGAACCCCTCGATGGCGGCGGCGATCTGCTCGGCGGCGGCGTCGCCCTGCACCGCCACCGGCCACAGCAGGATCGGGCGCGGGAACCGGCGCGCCACGGTCGTGCAGATGTCGTGCAGCACGGCGCCCTGGGCCGACGTCACCACCCCGATCACGCGGGGCAGCAGCGGCAGAGGACGTTTGCGCGCCGCCGCGAACAGCCCCTCGGCCGCCAATCGCACCCGCAGCGCCTCGACCCGCGCCAGCAGCGCGCCCACGCCGGCGTATTCCAGCCGCTCGACGATCAACTGGTACTGCGACTTGTCGCCCCAGGCCGACACGCGCCCGGTGGCGATCACCTCCATCCCGTCCTCCGGCTTCAGCCCGGGCTTGGCCGATTTCCAGATGATGCCGCGGATCGAGCCGCCCTCGTCCTTCATGCTGAAATACGTGTGGCCGGAATTGTAGCGTTTCACCTCGGCCAGCTCGCCGCGCACCCGCACGCGGCCGAATGCGCCCTCCAGCGTGCGCTTCACCGCGCCCGAGAGGTCGGAGACGCTGTATTCCGGGATGTTGGTCGCTGGCGTGTCCATTCCGCCAACCTATGCTAGACGGCTCGTACCTTAAAGCGGGGTGGCGATGCGCGTTCTTCTGGTCGGTTCGGGCGGGCGCGAGCATGCGCTGGCGTGGGCCCTGGCGGCGTCCCCGTTGCTCGCGAAGCTGTTCGTGGCGCCGGGCAACCCGGGCATCGCAGCGCTGGCCGAGACCGTGCCGATCGCCGCGACCGACCTCGCCGCTCTGGTGGCGTTCGCCCGCGACAACGCCGTGGACCTGGTGGTGCCCGGCCCCGAAGCGCCGCTGGTGGCAGGCCTGGTCGACGCCATGGCCGCCGCCGGCATCGCCTGCTGCGGCCCGACCGCCGCCGCAGCCCGCCTGGAGGGCAGCAAGCTGTTCACCAAGGAGCTCGCCGACGCCGCCGGCATCCCGACCGCGCGCTGGGAACAGTTCACCGACGCGGCCGAGGCCCGCGACTTCATCGGCCGCCGCGGCGCGCCCCTCGTGGTGAAGGCCGACGGGCTGGCGGCGGGCAAGGGCGTCGTGGTCGCCGCCGACGAAGCCGAGGCGGTGGCGGCCGTCGACGCCATGCTGGGCGGCCGGTTCGGCGACGCCGGCCGCCGGGTCGTGATCGAGGAGTGCCTGATCGGGCAGGAGGTGTCGTTGTTCGCGCTGTGCGACGGGACGGACGCGGTGTTCCTCGGCGCCGCCCGCGACCACAAGCGCGTGGGCGAGGGCGACACCGGGCCGAACACCGGCGGCATGGGCGCCGTCTCGCCCGTGCCCGACTTCGACCCGGCGCCGGCGATGGACCTGACCGTCCGCCCCGCGCTGGCCGAGATGGCGCGGCGCGGAACCCCGTTCCGCGGCGTCCTGTTCGCCGGGCTGATGCTGACCGAGGAGGGCGTCAAGCTGATCGAGTTCAACGTGCGGTTCGGCGACCCGGAGTGCCAGGCGATCCTGCCACGCCTGCAGAGCGACCTGCTGCCCGCGCTGCTGGCCGCCTGCGAGGGTGAGCTGGGCCATTTCGCCCTGCGGTTCCACGACCTCGCCTGCTGCGCGGTGGTGATGGCGGCCAATGGCTACCCGGAGCAGCCGATCGACGGCGGCCCGATCGGCGGACTGGACCGCGCGGCGACCGTGCCGGACGCGCTGGTGTTCCACGCCGGAACCCGGGTGGAGGGCGGCCGGGTGGTCGCGGCCGGTGGGCGGGTGCTGACGCTGGTCGGCACCGGGCGCGATGGGGCGAGCGCGCGGGGGGCCGTGTACCGCGCCGTGGATGCGCTCGACTGGCCGGGCGGCTTCTGCCGGCGGGACATCGGTGCTTGAGCGGGTAAATAGATGGACCGACAAGCGCCTGCCTGCTGTCCGTGGTGAAGGGCAGCGGCGGAGTCGGTGTGATGGCCATTCCCGTGCTATTCTCCGAATTGGAGAAGCCGCAATGCGCACGACGACCACAATCGACCTCGCCAAGCATGTGATCGCCACCCTGCGCGCGCACGAGCCCGAGCTGCGCCAGGCCGGCATTCGTCGCATGTCGCTGTTCGGCTCCGTCGCTCGCGGCGATGCCGATGCCGAAAGCGATGTAGATCTTGCAGTCGAGTTCGATCCGGCTGCCGAAATGGACCTGATCCGTATGGTCGCCCTTGAGCGCCAGATCGCCGAGACCTTGGGCCGTCCTGTCGAAATCCTCCCTGAGCCTGTCGAGAACCCGCGCCTGCGCGCCAACATAGAGCGAGACCGCTTGATTGCCTTCTAGGCACGACCCGGCTGACAGCCTCCGCCATCTCATCGAGAGCGCCGAGCGGGTCGCACGCTATCTTGCCGGCCTCGACCGTGAGGCGTTTGAGCAAAGCGAGTGGGCGGGCGACGCGGTCGAACGCTGCATCGAACGGGTGTGCGAAGCCGCCTATCGTCTCGGCGAGCGTGCGGAGGAACTCATGCCAACTCAGCCTTGGGGCGACATTCGCGGGATGGGCAACCGGCTGCGGCATGCCTACGACCGGGTGGACGGCGACATTGTTTGGAATACGGCCCAGGCGCGCTTGCCTGAACTCGCAGCGGACGCAAGGCGAGCGGTGGCGCGCCTATACAGGCTTAATAGAATGGCACGGACTGAGCCGGTGAGTTTCTTAAGCAGGCCCTCGAAACCTACTGGCGGAAGAAGGCTCTAGTGGTCAAAATCAAACGCTTGGTCCCGGGCGGAGAAATGGCATGGACCGACCCATTGCGGTCGTAGGACGGGGGCCTACTCATCTATCGAGAACGGACGAGTCGTAATGCTCTTTTCCGTTTTCCGTCGGCCGATCCGGGCTCGTGCCCTGGTGCGCATCAAGCTGAATTTTCCGGGCAATTTCGTTGCCAGCATCGCCGAAGCTCTCGGACCGAATACTCGCCTGAACCATCTCTGTCGCCCAAGCCAACGTAATCGCGGAGACCAGACTGCTCTCCAGAGATCGTGACCAAAATATATCGAGTCTCCATTAACTAGCAAAATTGCGCTTAAGACAAAATAAAGCATAGCAAATGCAAAAGAATAAGCAGTCATTGAAATACCGATAAACCATGGCAGTAAAAAGTAACTACCATATCCGCTCAATCCATAGTGAATTGAGAATATTCCCCCCTATTAGAAACAACGCAGATACTGAAGTTATTGATTTTGCCAATAAAGTACCACAAAACCAGAAGATGAGCCTCCCCGCTTTTTGACAAAAATTTCTCGACGGCAAACCCCTCTTTAGAAGCGAGAAAGGCGGTATCAAGTTTTTCTTTTACTGGTGTGCCGCGCGGAAGACTATTTGTGAGTCCACCCAATACAAATACCAGTATCGAAAAAGGAGTGTAAACGCGATATCACAGAAAAACATGACAAAAGGAAACCAGACATCTGCCATCTGATTAATAATAAACTGGATTGGCCCCCCTAGAATCCCAGTAAATTTGCCACCGCCGGTCATACCGATATAACCGTAATGAATGCCAAAACTAACAATCAACAAAGACAAAAGAAGAGAAAATACATAAGCTAGGCAGAGTGCATAGGCTTTTTCTACTTATTTCACTGCAAAATCTGCCGAAAAGCACAACTAAAAATGTACCTGTAGGCAAATAAAACAATGAACGAAGAAGTAGCTTAGTTTGCTCTGCGTTCATTTGATCTTGCACGTCACGAAAATTCACTCTGACCACAGTTCAGAGATTTTCGCCAGCCCTGTCCAGTTCCATCGGCTAATTTAGTTGCTTTATCGCGTCTGCTTAAGCCACCAACCGCGCCGGACGGGGACCGTCCGCTACTCACCCAACCTGGCCATTCGCCACCAACCGCAGGCGGGCACCAAGCGTGTAATTTCTAGCACTAGGATACCCGAATCATCAGGAATTCACCTCCTTCAGCCTCGGCGCCCAGCAAAAAACCTCCGCAGCAAATCCCCCGCCTCACCCTCCCGCACCCCGCCCACGACCTCCGGCCGGTGCAGGCACCCCGCCGCCTCGAACACCCGCGACCCATGGTCCACGGCTCCCCCTTTCGGGTCATACGCCCCGAACACCAGCCGCGCCGGGCGGAACTGCACCATCGCCCCCGCGCACATCGCGCACGGCTCCAGCGTCACCACCACGGTGCAGCCCACCAGCCGCGGCGAGCCCAGCGCCCGGGCCGCCATTCGCATCGCCCGCAGCTCGGCATGGGCCGAGGCGTCCCGCTCCGCCTCGGTCGCGTTGCCGGCCCGCGCCAGCACGCGCCCGTCCGGCCCTAGCACGACCGCGCCAACCGGCACCTCGCCTCGGGCGCCCGCGGCCCGCGCCTCAGCCAGGGCGATCTCCATCGGTTCCATACGCGCTCCTTGCCCGCAGCCGCCGCCGGGGTCTAGCAACGGCGCATGAACCCACGTCCCCTGATCGGCGTCACCCTGGATGCGGAACAGCCGGGCGGCTGGTCCAAATTCCCCTGGTACGCCCTCCGCGCCAACTACGCCGACGCCATCGCCGCGGCCGGGGGCTTGCCCGTTGCCCTCCCGCACGACCCGGCGCTGTGCCACGCCATGCTCGACCGCATCGACGGCCTCGTCGTCACCGGCGGCGCGTTCGACGTCGACCCGGCGCTGTACGGCGCGACCGGGCGGCACGCGACCGTCACCCTCAAGCAGCGCCGCACCGAAGCGGAATTGGCCCTGGTGCAAGGCGCGCTCGCCCGCGATATGCCGGTGCTAGGCATCTGCGGCGGCCAGCAGCTACTGGCGGTGGCGCTCGGCGGCACGCTGTTCCAGCACATCCCCGACAGCGTGCCCGGCGCCTTGGAGCACGAGCAGCCGAACCCGCGCGACGAGCCGGGGCACGAAGTGGCGGTTCACGCCGGCACGGTGCTGGCCGGCATCGTGGGCGCGGCCACCATGCGGGTGAACTCCGCCCACCACCAGGCCGTGGCGACGCCGGGTCCGCACGCGGTCGTCAACGCCACCGCGCCGGACGGCGTGGTGGAGGGCATCGAGGACTCGCAGCGTCGGTTCTGCTTGGGCGTGCAGTGGCATCCGGAATTCCTGATCGACCCCGGTGACAGGAAGATATTCCACGCGTTCCTGGCCGCCTGCAGCGCATGAGCGACGTACCCGAGGGCCGGGGCGAACGCATCGCCAAGTGGCTGTCCCGCGCCGGGGTCGCCAGCCGCCGCGATGCGGAGAAGCTGCTCGGCGAGGGCCGCGTGCGGCTGAACGGCGCGCCTGTCACCCACCCCGCCACCTTCGTGCAGCCCGGCGACATCGTGCAGGTCAACGGCGTGGTGGCCGACGCGCCCGACCGCGCCCGGCTGTGGCGCTACCACAAGCCCGACGGCCTCATGACCACCCATCGCGACCCCGAGGGCCGCCCCACCGTGTTCGAGAAGCTGCCGCCCAGCCTGCCGCGCGTCGTCAGCGTCGGCCGGCTCGACCTGAACAGCGAGGGGCTGCTGCTGCTCACCAACGACGGCGCGCTGTCGCGGCGGCTGGAACTGCCGTCGAACGGTTGGGTCCGGCGCTACCGCGTGCGCGTCCACGGCGACGTCGACGCGCGCGTGCTGGCGGGCCTGGCCCATGGCGTGACGGTGGACGGCGTGCGCTACGCCGAGATCGACGCCGCGGTGGACGCCAAGTCCGGCAGCAACACCTGGCTCAGCGTCTCGCTGCGGGAAGGCCGCAACCGCGAGGTCCGCCGGGTGATGACGCACCTCAACCTTCAGGTGACCCGGCTGATCCGCGTCGCCTACGGCCCGTTCCAGCTCGGCAACCTGGGCCGGGGCGAGGTCGACGAGATCACCGGCAAGGTCCTGCGCGAGCAGCTCCCGGACGTGGAGGGCACGCGCGGGAAGCGGCCGTAGTGCGCATCATTGCCGGCGCCTGGCGTGGCCGGGCCCTGGCCGCGCCCGTCGGGGACGCGACGCGCCCCACCGCCGACCGGCTGCGGCAGGCGCTGTTCGATATGGTGCTGCACGCGCCCTGGGGCGGACGCGCGCTGCTGGACGGCGCGCACGTGCTGGACGCGTTCGCCGGCACCGGGGCGCTCGGGCTGGAGGCGCTCTCCCGCGGCGCGCTGTCGGCCAGCTTCATCGAGCGTGACCCGGCGGCGCTGGCGGCCCTGCGCGCCAATGTGGCCGCGTGCCGGGCCGAACCACGCTGCGCGGTGTTCGCGGCCGACGCGCTGGCGCCGCCGCGCGGCCGTCCGACCCGGCTGGTGTTCCTCGATCCACCCTACGCGCTGGGCCTGCTGCCCCGGGCGACAGCGGCCTTGGCCCGTGCCGGCTGGATCGCGGACGACACGATCATCGTCGCGGAAGCCGGGCGCGACGAGACGCCGGAGCTTGGCCGGAAGGTGGCCGAACGCGCGCACGGCGCCGGACGGATCACGGTGTGGGTTGCGGGCGCCGCGTTGGTTCCGTAAGCTGCGCGCCGATGTTCTCGGTCGCACCCATCCTGTTCTGCCTCGCCCGCGCGTTTCTCCGCGCGCCGCTGCGCCTGTTCGGCCTCGGGCTCCCGCTTCGACTTCTCCGCCCCTGAGCGACCCGCCGGGCTGATCGCGCACCGGCACCGCTCAGGGGCACCTGAGACGCCGGCCGTCCATCAGTCCTGAGGAACACCGCCATGGCCATCCAGCATCCCAATTTCGGCGACTTGGCCGACGACCGCATCATCATCTTCGACACCACCTTGCGCGACGGCGAGCAGTCGCCCGGGTTCTCCATGAACCTGGCCGAGAAGCTCCGCATGGCCGAGGCGCTGGCCGAACTCGGCGTCGACGTGATCGAGGCCGGCTTCCCGATCGCCTCGCCGGGCGATTTCGAGAGCGTGAAGCTGATCGCCGAGCGCGTCCGCGGCCCGGTGATCGCCGGGTTGGCCCGCACCGGGCAGGCCGACATCCTGCGCGCCGCCGAGGCCGTCCGTGGCGCCGAGCGCCCCCGCATCCACGTATTCCTGTCCACCAGCCCCCTGCACATGAAGTACAAGCTCCGCATGGAGCCGGAAGCGGTGCTGCAACTCGCGATCGACTCCGTCGCCCTCGCGCGCCGCCACACCGACGATGTGGAGTGGTCGGCCGAGGACGGCAGCCGCACCGAGCCCGACTTCCTGTGCCGCTGCGTCGAGGCCGCCATCCGCGCCGGGGCCACCACCATCAACATCCCCGACACCGTGGGCTACGCCCTGCCCGAGGACATCACACGCATCTTCACCATGCTGCGCGAGCGGGTGCCCGGCGCCGACGGCGTGATCCTGTCCACCCACAACCACAACGACCTCGGGCTGGCCGTCGCCAACACCCTCGCCGCCCTCCGCGCTGGGGTGCGGCAGGTGGAGTGCACCATCAACGGCATCGGCGAGCGAGCCGGCAACGCGGCGCTGGAGGAGGCGGTGATGGCGATCCGCACCCGGCACGACGCCGTGCCGTTCACCACGGGGATCAAGACCGAGAACATCCTGCGGGTGTCGCGGATGCTGGCCACGATCACCGGGTTCGACGTGCAGCCGAACAAGGCGATCGTCGGCCGCAACGCCTTCGCGCACGAGAGCGGCATCCACCAGGACGGCGTGCTCAAGAACGCGGCGACCTACGAGATCATGACGCCGGAGAGCGTGGGCTGGACCAAGACGAACCTGGTGATGGGGAAGCATTCCGGCCGTGCGGCGTTCCGCGACAAGTTGCGGGCGCTCGGCTACGGCGAGTTGGGCGACAACCGGTTGAACGAGGCGTTCCGCCGGTTCAAGGACCTCGCGGACCGCAAGAAAATTGTCTATGACGACGATATTGTTGCACTTGTGGACGACGAGGTGCTGCGCGACCACGACCGCATCCGGTTCGTGTCGCTGGTGGTGCAATCCGGGTCGAAGGGGCCGGCGTCGGCGGAACTGGAAATCGAGGTCGATGGCCGGGTGGAGGTGGCGCGTTCCGCGGGGCTCGGGCCAGTGGATGCGACCTTCAACGCCCTGCACGTCGCGTTCCCGCACGAGGCCAGCCTGGAATTGTTCTCGGTGGGCGCCGTGACCGAAGGCACCGACGCCCAGGCGCGGACGACGGTTCGGTTGAAGGAAGCGGGCAAGATGGTGGATGGGCAGGGGGCGGACACGGACACGATCGTCGCGTCCGCGCGCGCCTACATCCACGCGTTGAACAAGCTGCTGGTCAAGCGCGAGCGGACCGAGCCGGTGTCGCTGTCGGCCTAGCAGGCGACCGCCCTCCTTCGTCCCGCGAAGGAGGGCGGCTCAATCAATAGCCGTAGGTGGGGCGTCGCGGGGTGGTGACGTAGCCGGTCCCGGCGCCCAAGGCGGCGCCGGTGAGGCCGCCGACAGCCGCCCCTGTCCCGCCGCCGGCCAACGCACCGATGCCGGCGCCGGCGCCGGCGCCGAGCAGCCCGCCGCCGACCGCGCGCTGGCCAGGATCGTAGCTGTTGGTGCACGCGCCCAGGCCGAGAGCGAGTCCGAGGGTCGCGATCGTGAGTGTTGCCTTACGCATCATGGTAGCCTCCTGTTCCGGCCGATGTAACGACGCACTCACGTCGAGGTTCAGCGGACACCGCGATATGAGCCCTCGATAATGACCAAACGGAGGCGGCATCGCCGCTACCGTAACGTCCTCACGCATTCTTGACCCTTGCTCGGGTGAATGCGGACGTTTAAAGCCGCTGCTTGCGCTTGGCCCTAGTGAAAGCACCGGAATGTTCGGACGCCTGTTCGGCTTCATGTCAGCCGACATGGCTATTGACCTCGGGACTGCAAACACGCTGGTCTATGTCAAGGGACGTGGAATCGTTCTTGCGGAGCCCTCCGTGGTAGCCATCGCCGAAGTGCGCGGCAAGAAAACCGTGCTGGCGGTCGGCGCAGAGGCCAAGATGATGCTTGGCCGGACACCAAGCAACATCCAGGCCATCCGTCCGCTGCGCGACGGCGTCATCGCCGATTTCGAAGTCGCCGAAGAAATGATCAAGCATTTCATACGCAAAGCCAGTAACCGCCGCAACTTCGCCTCGCCGATGATCATCGTATGCGTGCCGTCCGGGTCGACCGCGGTCGAGCGCCGGGCCATCCAGGAGAGCGCCGAGAGCGCCGGGGCGCGGCGCGTGCTGCTGATCGAGGAGCCGATGGCGGCCGCGATCGGCGCTGGACTGCCGGTGACGGAGCCCTCGGGCAGCCTGATCGTCGACATCGGCGGCGGCACGACCGAGGTGGCGGTCATCTCGCTCGGCGGTATCGTGTACGCGCGCAGCGTCCGCGTCGGCGGCGACAAGATGGACGAGGCGATCATCGGCTATATCCGCCGCCATCATAACCTGCTGATCGGCGAGAGCTCCTCCGAACGGATCAAGATGGACATCGGCGCCGCCTGCCTGCCGGATTACGGCGAGGATGGGCCGCTTCGCGAGGTGAAGGGCCGCGACCTCATGAACGGCGTCCCGCGCGAAGTGGTGGTCAGCCAGCGCCAGATCGCCGAGAGCCTGGCCGATCCGGTCGGCGCCATCGTGGAGGCGGTGAAGGTGGCGCTGGAGAACACCCCGCCGGAACTCGCCGCCGACATCGTCGACAAAGGGATTGTGCTCACGGGTGGCGGAGCGTTGCTATATCGTTTGGATCAGGTGCTGCGCGACGCCACCGGGCTGCCGGTCGTCGTGGCCGAGGAGCCGCTCAACTGCGTCGCCCTCGGCACCGGGCGCGCGCTGGAGGAGATGAAGCGGCTTCGTAACGTGCTGACGACCATGTACTAACAGGAGCCTTCCCGTGATCCCGCTGTCGATCCCCGTCCGTCAAGCGCTCTCCCGGCTGACCTTGCCGGTGCTGATCGCGGCGGCGTTCGGATTGATGCTGCTCGGGAAGGCCGACACCGCCATGACCGAGCGCGCCCGCATGGCGCTCGCCGACGCGCTCGCGCCGATCTACGAGGTGGCTGCGCAACCGCTCGCGTCGGTTCGCGCCGCCCTCGCCGGCGCGCGCGGCCTGATGGATGTGCGCGACGAGAACGCGCGGCTGCAGGACGAGAACGACCGCTTGCGCCAATGGCAGGCGGTCGCGATGGCCCTCGACGCCGAGAACACCCTGCTCAAGGCCAACCTCCACTGGCTTCCCGACCCGGCGCCCTCCTACGTCACCGCCCGCGTGGTGGCCGACGCCGCCGGCGTGTACGCGCGGGCGGTGCTGCTCTCGACCGGCCCGAACCACCCGCTGACGAAGGGGCAGATCGCGCTGGACGAGCGTGGGCTGGTGGGCCGGGTCACGGAACTCGGCCTGCGCAGTGCCCGCGTGCTGCTGATCACCGACCTCAATAGCCGGATCCCGGTCATCCTCGAAGGCAGCCGCGCCCGCGCCATGCTGGTGGGCGCCAACAGCCTGCGCCCGCGCCTGCTGTTCTGGCCCGAAGGCGGCGCGCCGGCCGAGGGCGAACGCGTGGTGACCGGCGCCGGGGCGAACGCCTACCCCGCCGGGCTTCCCGTCGGGGTAGTCCACTACAACGTGGCCCATATGCCGGAGGTCGAGCCGTTCGCCCGGCTCGACCGGCTCGAGATCGTGCGGATCTTCGACTACGGCCTGCATGGGGTGCAGCCGCCGGAAAAGCGCCATTGATGGAGCGGACGCCCGGGATCAGGCCGCGGCCGACGCTGCTCCGCCAACTGGATGCGGCGTCGCGCCAGTCGTTCCCCGTGGCGTGCGCCATCCTGCTGACGCTGGCGGCTTCGGCCCCGCTCGGCCTGCACGGCCAGGCGCAACCCGCGGCGGCCCTGGCCTGCGTGTTCTTCTGGTCGTTGTTCCGTCCGGCCGCCATGCCGCCGCCGGCCGTCTTCGTGCTCGGCTTGCTGTGCGACCTGCTCGGGTTGTCGCCGGTGGGCGCGTCGGTGCTGACGCTGCTGGTGGCGCACGGCGTCGCGACGCGTTGGCGCCGCGTGCTGGTCCGCCAGGGTTTCGCCGTCGTCTGGCTGGCGTTCGCGGCCCTCGCCGCCGGGGCGGGGCTGCTGCAATGGGCGCTCACCTGCGCGCTCACCGCGACCCTGCTGCCGGTCGGGCCCGCCCTGTTCCAAGCCGCGTTGGCCGCCGGGCTGTACCCGTTGCTGTCCAGGCTGCTCGTCCAGGCGCATCGCGGCCTCGCCAACCCGGACCGGGCGTAACGATGCGAAGGGACGCCAAGCCCGCCCGCGTGTTCACCCGGCGCGCCCTGCTGCTCGGCGCTGGGCAGCTAGGTGCGCTCGGAGCGCTCGGCGCGAAGTTGTACCAGGTGCAGGTCGTGGAAGGCGCGCGCTACGCCACGCTCGCCGAGACCAACCGGATCAGCTCCCGCCTGACCGCCCCGACGCGCGGCCGCGTGCTGGACCGGTTCGGCGCCGTGATCGCCGGCAACAAGCTCAACTGGCGCGCCGTGCTCATGGCGGCCGAGACCAACGACGTCGGCGCGACCCTGGAGGCATTCAGCCGCATCGTCCCGCTCGCGGACCACGAGCGCGCCCGGATCGACCGGGAGCGCCACCGCCGCAGCCGCTTCGTCCCGGTCGTGATCCGCGAGTTCCTGACCTGGGACGAGATGGCCGCGGTCGAGGTCAACGTTCCCGACCTGCCCGGAATCGTGGTCGATGTCGGCACCACTCGCCGCTATCCCGAAGGGCCGGCGCTGGCCCATGTCGTCGGCTACGTCGCGCCTCCGAGCGAGGCCGACATGGGCGACGAGCCGATGCTGGCGCTGCCGGGCATCCGCATCAGCCGCGCCGGGGTCGAGAAGTTCCACGACTTGGCGCTCCGGGGCCGCGCGGGCGCCGTGCAGGTGGAGGTGAACGCCAACGGCCGGGTCATCCGTGAGCTGGGGCGGCAGGAGGGCACGCCGGGCCAGGACCTCGGGCTGGCCATCGACGCGGAGCTGCAGAACCAGGTGCTGGCCCGCGTCGGCGACAAGAGCGCGTCCGCCGTGGTGATGGACTGCCGCAACGGGGAGGTGCTGGCGATGACCACCACGCCCTCGTTCGACCCGGCGCTGTTCAACTCCGGCGTCTCGCAGGCGCAGTGGGTCGAGTGGACCAGCAGCCGGCGCGCGCCGCTGATCAACAAGGCCTGCGCCGGGGTGTATCCGCCGGGGTCGACGTTCAAGATGGCGGTCGCCCTGGCCGGGTTGGAGGGCGGCGTGATCGGGCCGGCCGACCGGATCGCCTGTCCCGGGTTCCTCGACGTCGGCGACACGCGGTTCCACTGCTGGAGCAAGGCGGGCCACGGCGCGCTGGACGTGCGCGGCGGGCTGAAGCACAGCTGCGACGTGTTCTTCTTCGAGCTCGCGCGGCGCACCGGCATCGACCGCGTCGCCGCGATGGCGAACCGCTTCGGCATCGGCGTGGATTTGGACATCGAGTTGCCCGGCGCACGCCCCGGGCTGATGCCCACCCGGGCGTGGCGCATCGCCCAGGGTAAAAGCTGGGGGACCGGCGACACCGTGAACGCCGGCATCGGCCAGGGCTTCGTGCAGGTCACGCCGCTGGCGCTGTGCACCTACGTCTCGCGCCTGGCGACCGGGCGTGCGGTGGAGCCGCATCTCACGCGCACGCTCGGCGGCAAGGCGCAGCCCGGCGCCGACCCCGGCGATTGGCCGAGCATGAACGTGCCCGAGCGCTGGCTGCGCTTGGCGCGGGAGGGAATGTTCGCCGTGGTGAACGAGCCCGGCGGCACCGCCCCGCTGGCGCGGTTGAACATCCCGGGGGTGCAGTTGGCGGGGAAGACCGGGTCCAGCCAAGTGCGCCACGTGTCCCGCGAGCTGCGCGAGCATGGCAATTTCAAGTCCGAGAGCCTGCCCTGGGCGACCCGCCCGCACGCGCTGTTCGTCTGCTTCGCGCCGTACGACGCCCCACGCTACGCCGTCTCGGTGGTGATCGAGCACGGCAACGCCGGGGCCGCTGCGGCCGCCCCGCTGGCCCGCGACATCATGGCCGACGTGCTGACCCGCGATCCGGTGAACCGGAGCGACCCCTCGCAGACCTTCGCCGAACGGGCCTGACGATGCTCGACGGGCGTCGCCTGATCCGGGCCGAGCCGTCGTTCGGGCTGGCCGCCAAGCTGTTCCAGATCAGTTGGCTGTATGTGCTGCTGCTCTGCGCGCTGGCCGCGGTGGGCTACGCGGCGCTGTATTCCGCGGCGGGCGGCTCCCCAAGCCCGTACGCCGCACGGCAGGCGATGCGGTTCGCGTTCGGGCTGGCGATGATGCTGTGCCTGGCCCTCGTCGACATCCGCCTTCTCGCCCGGATGGCTTGGCCGCTGTATGGCGTGGCGCTCGGCCTGCTGGTGCTGGTGCTGCGGATGGGTCATGTCGGCAAGGGAGCGCAGCGCTGGATCGAGCTGGGCGGGCTGCAGCTGCAGCCGAGCGAGCTGATGAAGGTAGCACTGGCGCTGGCGCTGGCGTCGTGGTTCCGGCGCGCCAGTTGGGAGCGGATGGGCGACCCGCTGTTCCTGGCGTTGCCGGCGCTCGCGGTGCTGGTCCCGGTCGCGCTGGTCCTGAAGGAGCCGAACCTCGGCACCGCCGTGATCACGGGCCTGGTCGGGGCGTCGGTGTTCCTGGCCGCCGGGGTGCGCTGGTGGAAAATTGCCCTGGTGATCCTCCCGATCCCGTTCGCGGCCCGGCTCGGCTATGGCTACCTGCACGACTACCAGAAGGCCCGCATCGACACCTTCCTGAACCCCGAAAGCGATCCGCTGGGGGCCGGCTACAACATCATCCAGTCCAAGATCGCGCTGGGCTCGGGCGGGATGTGGGGGAAGGGGTTCCTGCAGGGCACGCAGTCGCACCTCGACTTCCTGCCGGAGAAGCAGACCGACTTCGTCTTCACCATGATCGCCGAGGAGTTCGGTTTCGCCGGCAGCCTGGCCGTGCTGGTCCTGCTGACGCTGATCGTGGTCGGCGCCATGCTGATCGCGCTGCGCTGCCGCCACCCGTTCGGCCGGCTGGCGGCGTTGGGCATCGCCACCAACTTCTTCCTGTATGTCTTCGTCAACATCGCCATGGTGATGGGCGTCATCCCCGTGGGCGGCGTGCCGTTGCCGCTGGTGTCCTACGGCGGCTCGGCGATGCTGACGGTGATGTTCGGCTTCGGCATCCTGATGTCCATCCACGTCCATCGTGACGTGGAGTTCAGCGACGGGCGGGAGGACTGATCGGCCTTTAAAAAAAGCCGCCTTTCGGAAATTCGTCGCGGTCCTGGTTATTGAAACGAACGTTTGCGGCGCTGCCGGCCAAGCAGCCCGCTCACGCTCCCCGGCTCGACAAATCGTGAGTCCGTCCATATTGTTATGCTATCAAATGGGCATGAAATCCAACATCCAGCTTGGCTCCGGTGACCTTGCCGACCCCGCTGTCTCGATCGCGTACGCCAGCCACTACGATACCAGTTCGGCTATCGAGCGGTGCTGCGAGCTGATCGGGCGTGCCGGGCCCTTGCTCCTGCTGGTGTTCTGCGGCGGCAAGCACGATCCCTCCGTCGCGCTCGCGGCCCTCCGCTCGGCTTACGGCGACGTGCCGGTGGTTGGCGGCTCGGCCGCCGGAGTGATCGGTTGCGGCGAGCTTGGCTATAGCGGGCTGGAGATCGGCATCGTCGCGTTCTCCGCCACCAGGGTCGTGCCGCGCGTGCACGTCACGACCGACCTGCTCGCCGGCGAGGCGCAGGCCGGCGAGGCGCTCGCACGCGAGGTGGCCAGCCAGGCGGCGGACGGCGCCGTGGTGCTGCTGTTCTTCGACAGCGTGGCCTCCACGGTCCCGATGCGGCTGCACCACGCCAGCGCGCTCGTCGATGGGTTTCAGGCCGGTCTCGGCGAAACGAGCATCAATCTCATCGGCGGCGGCCTGCTCACCGACCTCAACCTGACGGATGGGTGGGTGTTCGACGGCGAGGGTGTGCGCAAGCACGCGGCGGTCGCCCTGGTGTTCCCGCCGGCGGTGACAGCGGAAACGGTGGTGATGCACGGCTGCCGCCCGGTCAGCAGCTTCATGGAGATCACCCGCATCGATGGCGCCGTGGTGCACGAACTGGACGGGGAGCCCGCGCTTGCCGTCATCGAGCGGATGCTTGGATTGCGCCTTGGAAGCACCGACGGCACCGACCTGTCCCTGGTCGCGACCTTGGGACAGAAGCAGGGCGACCCGTTCGCCGCCTTCGACGAAAACAGCTACGTCAACCGGCTTATTTTGGGGGCGGACCGCGCAAGCGGCTCCATCACGCTGTTCGAGCCGGATTTCCGGCAGGGGACCAGGGTGCAGATCATGGCGCGCGACAACGCGCTCATGCTGGACTCGGTCCGCCACGGGATGTCGGCGGTGCGGGCGCGGTACCTCTCGTCCAAGCCGTTCCTCGCTCTCTATATCGATTGCGCCGGCCGTGCGAGCGGCCGCAGTGGCGCCGCCATGGAGGAGGCGGCGCTGGTGATGCAGGATCTCGGCCCGTCGTTCCCTCTGCTCGGCTTCTACTCGGGCGTCGAAATCGCCCCGTTCGGAGGCTACAGCCGGCCGCTGGACTGGACCGGCGTGCTGACCTTGCTGAGGCAGGCGTCATGATGGGCGAGCGCACCGGCATCGGCAGCCCCTACGAACGTGAGCTGCACTACTACCGCAACGAATGCAACGATCTCGGCGCGCGGCTGCTGCGTCTGCAGGAGGAGCAGAGCCAAGCCTTCCTCGAAGCCCGCCGCAGCCGCACCGTCGTCAGGCTGGTGCGCGAGGCCTACCGCTTGGCCGAGCCGACCCAGGCCACCCACGACGTCGGCGGCGCGTTGCTGCAGGTGGTCGTCGAGAACGCGCTGTGCGACCGCGCGGCGCTGCTGCGGGAGGAGCCGCCCGGCAGTGGCCGCTTCCTGGTGGCGCACGCGATCGGCGGCACCAGCGTCGCGGCCGATGAGGCGATCGTGATCCCGAGCCCGCCCGGGTTCTTCTTCACCAGCTCGCTCCGGTTCGACCGTCCGCCCGCCGGGCTGCTCGACGTGCTGCGGCTCCCGTTCGTGCTGTGGGCCTACGACCGGTCCAGCGGGCACGCGCTCGCCATCGGCAACCGGTCGGAGAGCAACGTGAGCCGCCCGTTCGAATCGGGCGACCAGGAGCTGATCGAGACGGCGCTGTTCGTCTACCTCGACGTCATCTATCGCAAGCACGCCGAAGCGCAGCTGCGCCAGGCCAAGCAATTCGCCGAAGAGGTCAACCTGGCGCAAGCGGAGTTCCTCGAAACGCTCTCGCACCGGCTGCGGACGCCGATCGAGCATGTCACGTCCCTGCAGCAAGCGCTGGCGTCCAAGGTCAGCCTGGCGATCGAGCAGGAGCATTTTCAAGCGGCCATGCTGCAGCTCGCCGAGAGCTCCCGCGAGCTGATCGCGCTGGCCAACGACGCGACCCGGTTCACGGCGCCGAGCGAGCAATCCCATCTTTCCGACGTGCAGTGGACCGACCTGAGCGACGTGCTCCGTCGGGCCTACCGCTCCAGCTATCCCTCCAGCGTGAAGGGCGGCGTCGACCTGACGGTCACGATGCCGCGGCGCGCCGTCTCGATCTGCGTGGATCGCGACAGCATGCACCGGGCGATCCAGGTGGTCATGAGCGCGTCCCTGGCCCGTGCCCTTCCGGGCTCGGCGGTGAAGCTGTCGGCCGCGCGCCGGGGCGACGGGGCGGTCGAAATTCTGGTGAACTCACCGGTCGAGGATGCGCTGGCTCACTCGAACCCGTTCCTCCCGCCGGAGAGTACGGGGGAGATGGGTCGAGCAGGCACCGACAGGCTGACGGTCGCGCGCCGGATCGTGGAGGCGCATGACGGCGTTCTCCTGACGGATCCACGACCGACGGGAGGCAGGCAGACCCGCATCATCCTGCCCGTCGACATCGTGCGGGATGATGCGGGCCTGCCTTAAGCCCCCGCTACCGCGCTTCGCGGCAACGGGGGCGGCAGGCTGAGCCTAGCCTCGTTCAGAGCGCCGTGCCGGGGGGCAGGCGCGACAAGCTGGCGAGGGTTGCATCCACGGCCCGGAACAATCCCCACGTCTCGCTGTAGCCGGTTTTGAACACGCTCGACCCAGCTTCCTTGTCGTCGTGCCGGGCGTGGATGTAGCTCGTCCAGCGCCGGCTCGCGGGCTTTCGGTGATGGTAATCGTGGCACGGGGCGTCGCCGACCAGCACGACCGTGCGGACGAAAACCTGGACGATCAACATGTTCGCCCACCAGCCAAGCCAGGCGAGCGCCCCGCGGGCTGAGGTCGCCGGTCCCGCAGGCGGCATCTTGCCTGGAAACACGCCGCTCGTGGCTTGGCACGAAAGGTCGCGTCCCCGGGTGGCGATCACGTCTGGCTGGGGAAAGCTGTGCTCGCACAGGATGCGGCCGACGGTTGCCGCTTGCAGCAGCACCGTGACGGGCAACACCCAGGCCAGCACGAAGGCAAGCCACTGTCCAGTCGCGAGCGCGGCGACGGCGAGCATGCCCCAGGCGCCGATGCCGACCAGGTTATGCCGGATGTCGTGCGAGCCCCAGGCCGCCTGGATGCGACGGATCAAGAAGCGGGCGTGGAACAACGGCGACGCCAAGCTCAGCAGGACCCGGCGTCGCAGCAGGGGCAATGCCACTCCAGCCTCGAGCCGACAGGTGTTGAACACGAAGTCGGCGAACTCGTCTTCCTCCGTAAGCAGCTTGTTGTTGCTGTGGTGCAGCATGTGGCCTTGTTTGTAATGGTCGAAGTGCTTGAACAGCAGAATGGCGGAGACCAGCCGGCCGACTTGCACGTTGGTGTCACGAGATTTGAAGACGGTGCCATGGGAGCAGTGGTGGAACACCACAACTTGGAACAAACCAAGTCCTGCGGTGGTGAGCAGCATGCCAAAGGGGACGAACGCCGGGCAGAGCTGGAGGGCCATGATGGTCAACGCGGCGCCGACCAGCGTTTGCAGCAGGGACGCGACGACGAAGCTTTGGGACGTGCGCTCGGTCGGTATCTCGCCGGGGGCGGGTTGCGCGGTCAACCAAGTCAGGAACGGCTGCAACCGGCGCGGTAGCCGTTCGTGCATGGCCAACCGAGGGCTGGTCGACGGCGCACTACTGACTACCGACAAATTAACGCTATGGAAGGTGGGTGATAATGAAACTATCACATAAGTCTCCTGTGCTAACGACCTCGCACCCGTTGTGCGGCGGTCAGGGTACAGTAAACGCAATCACTGCAATCTCGAAAACTCACACTCGAGCTAGGAGATAGTGCGGAAAACTTCTCAAAGAGCCATTTTTCTAAAACATCGAGAAATTAACAATATCTAGCTTAATAAGGAAAATATCGTAAAAATATCCCGACTAAGCCACGACCACCATGAAACTACCGAGTTCAACGCGGCAGTGTTGGAAGCGCTGACGGGATAGCATTCTCCTAAGCCCACGCCGGAACTAAATTTCTCTCGCCCAGGTAGAACCGGCACGATCCTGCAGGATCAACCTTGGTTTCGCCGGCTCGCGAAGATTTTCTACCCTAATTCATTTCAAGTTGTGGGACGAACTGGCGGCCCACGATTGTCAGGGCCTACCCTGGCTCTCGTCGTCACCTTCCGACAGCAGGGCGCTTGCCCGTTCGACCGCCCGCAAGGTCATTTCGCCAGCGCGACGGACAGACGGGTCGGCATTGGCCAGAAGCCGATCAACGGTCAGCAAGGCCGGCGACAGAGCGCCTCGCAAATCGTGGCGCAACTGCCGCCGGCCCTCAGCCCGGTCACGCAATTCGGCCGCCAACGCCGTCTCACGCGACTGCATCGGCGTCAGCACGAGCCGGTCCACCAGCAGCGTCCCGACCGCCGCGAGCAGCATCGTCGACATCGCGCACAGCAGCCATCCGCCCCCGGCCAGCGCGAGGCCGCCCGCCAGCCATGCCGCCGCCTCGCCGCCAAACAGCAGCGCCGCGAGCAGCCCGAACACGATCAGCGCTCCGCGGTGCTGCCGCATCCTAGGTGAACCGGGCAATCTGGCGCGCAACCCACTTCACCCTCGGTGCGAACAGGCGTGGCAGCAGCAGGCTTCCGGCGGCACGCTTGGCGGCCTCGGCCCGGGTCGGGTAGGGCACGATCATGCCCGCCATCGCCGAGAGCGGAATGCGCCGGGCGATCGCCAATGTCCATGCGCCGATCATCTCGCCGGCGTGCGGGGCGGCAATGCCGGCGCCGAGCACCCGGCCGCGCTTGCCGACCACCAGCTTGACCATCCCCTCCGTCCGCCGTTCCGCTCGCGCGCGGTCGTTCTCGTCCAGGCGCCAGCGCAGGACGTCGACGGCGAGGCCCGCCTCGCTCGCCTCTGCCTCGGTCAGGCCGACCTGCGCCAATTCCGGATCGGTGTAGGTGACGCGGGGCAGGGCGGCGTAATCCACCCGCGCCGGCAAGCGGAACATGGCGCGGCGCACGACCAGGCTCGCATGGTAGCTGCCGACATGGGTCAGGTAGCGCGGCCCGACCCCCACCGGGTCGGCGATGTCCCCCACCGCGTACGCCCGGCCGTTGCTCGTGCTCCGCAACCCGGCGTCCACCGCGACGCCCCGTGCGGTCGCGGCGACATTGCCGTGGCGAAGCGAGAGATCCTCCAGGTTCGGCGTGCGGCCGACGGCGACGAGCAGGTGGCTGCCGGTCACCCTCCTGCCATCGGCCAGCACCAGCGTCGGGCCGGGCTCGACCCCGGCGACGGCCGTGCCCTCCAGGATGCAGACGCCGTTCCGCAGCAGCTCCTGGCGCAGCACGTCGGCCAACTCGCCGTCCTCGCGCCCGGCGAGCCGATGCATTTCGACCATCGTGACGCGGCTGCCCAGGGCGGCGTGCGCCTGTGCCATCTCCAGTCCGATCGAACCTCCGCCCAGGATCAGCAGGTGCGCGGGCTGCTCCGGCACGTCGAACAGCGTGGCGTTGGTGAGGTGTGGAACCACGTCGAGGCCTGGCAGCCTGGGGATGGCCGCGCGGCTGCCGGCGGCGATGACGATGCGCCGCGCGGTGATGCGCCGCTCGCCGCCGGGCAGGCGGACCGCCAGGGCGTCGGGGGCGACGAACCTGGCGTCGCCGCGCAGGACGTCGGCGCCCAGGCTGCGGTATCGCGCCTCGGAATCGACCGGGGCGATGCCGTCGATCACGCCTCGCACATGCGCCTGCACCGCCGCCCATTCGATGCGGGGGCCGGGCAGGGACACGCCGTAGCGCGGCGCCGCCCGGGCCGACAGTGCCGCGTGGGCGGCGGCGAGCAGCGCCTTGCTGGGCACGCAGCCAGCGTTCAGGCAGTCGCCGCCCATGCGGTCGCGCTCGATCAGCGCCGTGCGGAGGCCGAGCTGGGCTGCGGCGCCAGCGACGGACAGCCCAGCCGCCCCCGCGCCGATCACCGCGAAATCGTAATCAGGCATCCGCCCGCTTCCACCGCCGCCAGCCCACGGGAAGCAGCGCCAGCACCGCCAGCCCGAGCAGCGGCAGCAGCACCGATGGCTGGACGATGATCGACAGGTCCGGCGTCCGTCCGGCGGACAACGCGTCGCCGAGGCCGGCGCCCAGCGAGACGAATACGGTCGTGGCCGGCGCGATGCCGAGCAGGGTGGCGGCGGCGTATGGCGCCAGCCTCATGCCCGCGAGCGCCGGCGCCAGGTTCATCAGCCAGAACGGCACGATCGGCAGCAGCCGGAGCGCCAGGAGGTAGCTGAAGCCATCGCGCTGCAGGCCTGGGCGGACCCGGTCCAGCAGCTTGCCCGCCCGCCGTTCCAGCAGGTCGCCTATCGCGTAGCGCGCGGCGAGGAACACCAGGATCGCCCCGAGCCAAGCGCCCACGATGGCGTAGACCGCCCCGGCCGCCAACCCGAACAGCACGCCGCCGGCCACGCTCAACACGACCCCGCCCGGGATCGAGAGCGCAACTGCGGCCGCGTAGACGATCATGTACGCGACCGGTGCTGCCACCGGATCAGCTGCCACGAACCCGCGCAGGGTGGCTTGCTGCCGTCCCAGGGCCTCGAACGAGAGGACGTGCTGCCATCCAAACGCGATAGCCAGCCCGGCTGACGCCACCAGCAGCAGCGCGGGCCAGAAATGCAGAATCCGCCTCATAAGGTGAACCATGGCCGAAACCGGCCGTCGCGAGAAGGCCGGTCGACCCCGGGGCACCGTCGCGATTGACGCAAGCCTCCGCTCGCGCCTATAAGCCGCCCCCGAGAAGGCAGCGCGCCCGGCGCGCCCTTGAGCTATTGGAGAGCTGCCGTGAAGCGCACTTATCAGCCGTCGAAGCTCGTCCGCAAGCGGCGTCACGGCTTCCGCGCCCGCATGGCGACCGTCGGCGGCCGCAAGGTCATCGCCAACCGTCGCCGGATCGGCCGCAAGAAGCTGTCGGCGTAGCGGCGCGGGAGATTTGCGATGGCGCCCCGCGAGGCGCCGCCCCCCTCCCGGCTCAAGCGCCGCGCCGAGTTCCTTCGTGTCGCGTCGCGGGGGCGCAAGGCCGCCGTCCACGGCCTGGTCCTGCAGGCGCTGCCTCGCGAGGACGCCTTGCCCGCCCGGGTCGGCTTCACCGTCACGAAAAAAGTGGGCAATGCCGTCATCCGCAATCGCACCCGCCGCCGGCTGAAGGAAGCGACCCGGCTGCTCCTGCGGCAACGCGCCGTCGTCGGAGTGGACCTGGTCGTGATCGGGCGCGACGCCACCCGCTCCCGGCCCTTCGGCGACCTGATCAACGATCTCGACCGTGCCTTGGCCAAGGCCGGCGTGCCGTGAGCATGGCGGCCACGATGCTGACGGGGGCGGTCCGGACCTATCAGTGGACGCTGCGCCCGGTCATCGGCGCGAACTGCCGCTTCGAGCCGAGCTGCAGCCACTACGCGATCGAAGCGGTGGCTCGCCACGGCGCGGCCCGCGGCACGGCGCTCGCCGCGCGGCGGATCCTGCGTTGCAATCCCTGGAACGCGGGCGGGTTCGATCCCGTCCCTAGCCGCGAGAGCTGACCGCCTCCGATGGACCAGAAACGCCTTTTCATCGCGATCGCGATCTCCATCGCGATCCTCCTTGGGTTCCAGCTCCTGCTGCCGAAGCGGCCGGTGCCTTCGCCCGAGCAGGTCGCCGCCCGCACCGTGGAGGCCACGCCCCGTCCAACCGGCGACCCGGCCTACCCCGGCACCGAGCCTGCCCCGTCGCCGCCGCCGCGTGACGTTCCGCGGGTGCCGATCGCGGCGCAGCGCGTCCAGGGCAGCATCAGCCTGCTCGGCGCCCGGCTCGACAGCGTGGTCCTGCGCGACTACCACGAGGAGGTCGACCCGGCGTCGCCGCTGGTGCACGTCATCGACGCGCCGGGCACGCCGGAGCCGAACTACGTGCAGTTCGGCTGGACCAGCGACACGCCCGGCGTGAAGTTGCCCGGCAACGACACCGTATGGACTGCGAGCGGCCCCCAGCTGACCTCCACCGCGCCGCTGACGCTGACCTGGGACAACGGGGCCGGGCTGGTCTTCGCGATCAAGCTCGCGGTCGACGACAACTACATGTTCGACGTGGCGCAGAGCGTGCGCAACACCACCGGCACCGCGGTGGCCGTGCACCCGTGGTCGGTGATCCGCCGCGACTACCAGCCGGTGACCGCGGGCTACTATATCCTGCACGAGGGGCTGATCGGCGTCCTCGGCGACCGCCTGCAGGAATACACCTACGCCAAAACCAAAACCAAGAGCGAGGGCGCCAAGCGCGACGGCGTCGCCTACGAGGCGAGCGGCGACGGCGGTTGGGCCGGCATCACCGACAAGTACTGGCTGACCGCGCTGATCCCCGACCAGGCGACCAAGGCCTCGGTGTCGTACCGGCACGCGACGGTGGCCGGCAAGGACCGCTACCAGGTCGACTTCATCGCCACCGACGCCCAGGCCGTGGCTCCCGGCGCCGAAGCGGTTTACCCGTCGCGCGTGTTCGCGGGCGCCAAGGAAGTGCACCTGCTCGACCGCTACGAGAGCCAGGACCACATCCCGAGCTTCGACAAGGCGGTGGATTTCGGCTGGTTCTATTTCCTGACCAAGCCGATCTTCTACGCCCTGGACTGGCTGAACGCGGTGCTCGGCAATTTCGGCCTCGCCATCCTGGTGTTCACCGTGTTCGCGAAGGCGCTGTTCTTCCCGCTCGCCAACAAGTCGTACAAGTCGATGAGCAAGATGAAGCTCCTCGGCCCCAAGATGACCGCGCTGCGGGAGCGGCTGAAGGACGAGCCGGCCAAGCTGCAGACCGAGATGATGCAGCTATACAAGTCCGAGAAGGTGAACCCGGCCAGCGGGTGCCTGCCGATGCTCGTGCAAATCCCGGTGTTCTTCTCGTTGTACAAGGTGATCTTCGTCACCATCGAGATGCGGCACGCGCCGTTCTTCGGCTGGATCCACGATCTGTCGGCGGTCGATCCGACCAACGTGTTCAACCTGTTCGGACTGATCCCGTTCGATCCGACCACGATTTCGCCGTTCCTGCACCTGCCGGCCTGGGCGGTGATCATGGGCATCACGATGTTCCTGCAACAGCGCCTGAACCCGCCGCCGCCCGATCCGGTGCAGGCCAAGCTGTTCCAGTTCATGCCGATCATCTTCACCTTCATGCTGGCTCGCTTTCCCGCCGGCCTGGTGATCTACTGGAGTTGGAACAATACCCTCACGATCCTGCAGCAATGGCTGATCATGCGCCGGACCCGGCTGGAACCGACCCGCACCCTGACGACGCGGAGCGCCAAAAGCGGGAGCTGATCGAGGCGGGACGGCTGCTGTTCGCCGCCGAGGCCCGCTTCTTTTTCGCCGCCCAGCGTCTGGACCAGCTGCCGCCTCCCGCCGGGCCGGAGGTCGCGTTCGCCGGGCGGTCGAACGTGGGCAAAAGCTCGCTGATCAACGCGTTGACCGGCCATCACGCCCTGGCGCGCGCGTCGCACACGCCGGGCCGCACCCGGCAGCTGAACTTCTTCGATCTTGGCGGGCGGCTGACCCTGGTGGACATGCCGGGCTACGGCTACGCCCAGGCCGCCAAGGAGGTGAAGGAGGACTGGCAGGGCCTGATGTTCGAGTTCCTGCGCGGCCGGCCGACCTTGCAGCGCGTGGTGCTGCTGCTGGACGCGCGGATCGAGCTCAAGGCGTCGGACCATGCGGTGATGGACCTGCTCGACAAGGCGGCCGTCATCTACCAGCTCGTGCTCACCAAGGCCGACGACGTCAAGCCGCGCGCGCTCGCGGCCAAGCAGGACAAGGCGACCGCGCTGGCCCGCCAGCACCCGGCGGCGTTCCCAACCGTCATCGCCACCAGCAGCAGTGCCGGCACCGGCATCGACACCCTGCGCGCCAGCCTCGCCACCCTCGCGGCCTAGCGCCGCCCACCCCCGACAGGAACCGGCCCATGTCCGTGACACCCGAGATCATCGCCGCCGAGCCGGCCGAGCAGGCGCGCATCCTCGCGAACGCGCTGCCGTTCCTGCGCCGCTACGCCGGCGAGACGGTGGTGGTGAAGTACGGCGGCCATGCCATGGGCGAGCAGCATCTGGCTGAGCAGTTCGGCCGCGATATCGCCGTGCTCAAGCAGGTGGGTGTGAACCCGGTCGTGGTGCACGGCGGCGGCCCGCAGATCAACGCCATGCTGAAGCGCCTGGCGATCCAAAGCACCTTCATCGACGGCCTGCGCGTGACGGACGCGGCCATGGTGGAGGTGGTCGAGATGGTCCTGGCGGGGACCGTCAACAAACACGTAGCGCAGTTAATCAACGACGCCGGGGCGATGGCGGTCGGCATCTGCGGCAAGGATGGCGGCATGATCCGCGCCCGCAAGCTGCAGCGCACGGTACGCGACCCCGGCAGCCGGATCGAGCGCGTGCTCGACCTCGGCTTCGTCGGCGAGCCGACCGAGATCGACGTGCGGGTGATCCACGCGCTGACCGGCGCTGGGCTGATCCCGGTGATCGCCCCCGTTGGCGTGGACGAGGCGGGCCAGACCTACAACATCAACGCCGACACGGTCGCCGGGGCGATCGCCGGAGCCTTGGGCGCCAAGCGAATGCTGATGCTGACCGACGTGCCCGGCGTGCTGGACGCCGAGAAGCGCCTAATCGCGGAATTGACCGTGGCCGACGTGGGCCGCCTGTGCGCCGAGGGGGTCATCACCGGGGGAATGATCCCGAAGGTGGAGACCTGCGTCGAGGCGGTCCGCCGCGGCGTGCGCGCCGCGGTGATCCTGGACGGGAAGATGCCCCATGCCTGCCTGCTGGAGATGTTCCTGCAGGGCGGCATCGGCACCCTCATCAAGGCGTAGTCAGTTCGGCATCCGTTCCGGACGGTCGTTCAGAACCCTTCGCGCTCGATCCGCTTGCGCTCCATCTTGCGGGCGCGGCGGACGGCTTCGGCGGCTTCGCGGGCACGGCGCTCGGACGGCTTCTCGTAGTGGCGACGCAGCTTCATTTCACGGAAGATGCCTTCGCGCTGCATCTTCTTCTTGAGCGCCTTGAGCGCCTGATCGACATTGTTGTCCCGAACGAGAACCTGCACTTGGTCGCCTACTCCTGTCGCAATCCGCGGCTCCGGACCATCCGGGACGCAAAAATGGGTTTCCAATCGGCATCCGCCGCGGAAGCGGGCGATATAGCACCAGTGGCCAGCCTCGCCAAAGACTTTCGCCCCACCAACTCAGGATCACCATGGCCCTCCTCAAAATCGCCCGCATGGGACACCCCGTCCTGATCCAACGCGCCGAGCCGGTGCCGGACCCCGGCGCACCGGACATCCGCCGCCTGGTCGCCGACATGATGGAGACGATGGAGGATGCGTCCGGCGCCGGGTTGGCGGCGCCGCAGGTCCACGTGCCGCTCCGGCTATTCGTGTTCCGGGTCCAGGCGGCGCGCGAACCTGGTGACGAGCCGGTCGGCAACACCGTCGTCATCAACCCGACGGTCGAGCCGGTCGGGGAGGAGCGGGTGCTGCGGTGGGAGGGCTGCCTGTCTATTCCCGGCTTGCGCGCCGCGGTGCCACGCTACGCCCGGGTGCGCTACTCCGGCGTCGATTGCGACGGCCGTCCGGTGGGCGCGGAGGTCGGCGGCTTCCACGCTGGGGTCGTGCAGCACGAGTACGACCACCTCGACGGTATCCTGTACCCGATGCGCATGACGGATTTCCGCCTGTTCGGCTTCACCGAGGAACTTGCAAGGATGGTCAACCCATGATGTCGCCCCCTGAACGCAGCCCCGAGCGGGATGCGGCCATCGATGCCCTGCTGCTGACGGTCCCATTCGCCGGCTGGACGGCGCCGGCCTTGCGCGAGGCCGCCGGGTCCGACGCCGACCTGTTGTTCCTCGGCGGCGCTGCCGAGATGATCGAAGCCTACTGCGACCTCGCCGACCGCCGCATGGAGGAAGGTGCCGCAGCGTTGAACCTGCAGGCCGAGCGGCTGGCAGCCCGGGTACGCGCCGTGATCGCGTTGCGGCTCGCCCAGAACCGTCTGCAGAAGGAACCCATCCGGCGCGCCCTCGGCGTCCTGTTCCTGCCGGCCAACACCGGCTTGGCGGCGCGCTGCACGGCCCGGACCGTCGATGCGATCTGGCACGCGGCCGGGGACCGCTCGGCCGACTTCAGCTGGTACACCAAACGCGCGATCTTGGCCGGCGTGTACGGCGCCACCCTGCTGTTCTGGCTGCGGGACGACAGCGAGGGGAACCAGGCCAGCCTCGCGTTCCTGGACCGCCGGCTCGCCGGAGTCGGCCGGATCGGTCGCGCCCGCAAGCGCGGGGACGCCTTGCTGCGACGTTTCCGGCCTCGCCGCGCGGCGTGATTGCAATCCGCGGCGCGGGTCGTGCGTTGGTGGCAAACCTGCAACGTCGAGGACCTCAGCCCATGCGCGGCATTCTGCTCTGGCTTGTTGGGATTCCTATTCCGATCATCATCTTATTGTATGTGTTCCACGTGATCTGACCTGACTTGCCCCACGTTCGCGTCGTCCATTCCACCGAGTACCGATACCTCAATCCGGTGCGACCCGGGGCGCACCGGCTGATGATCCGGCCCCGGGACAGCCACGATCTCCGCCTGCTGCAAACCACCATGTCGGTCGATCCGCCCGCCCAGCGCACACGGTGGGCGCACGACGTGTTCGGCAACTCCGTCTGCTACCTCGATTTCGCACCGGAAATCAGCGCCAGGCGCCTGCGGATTGTCTCGACGCTCGACCTGCGGCATTATCCGGCCAGCGCCGCGCTGCCGCTCGATCCGATGGCGGAGGTGTTCCCGTTCAGCTACACCTCGGACGAGGTGCCGGACCTCGCGCGCTCGATCGAACGCCATTATCGCGACCCGGAGCGGCTGATCGACGCTTGGAGCCGGCGCTTCCTCGCGAGCGGCGGGCCGACCAGCACCACCGGGCTGCTCAGCGACATGACGGGCGCGATCAGGGCGGAGTTCGCCTATGTCTCCCGCCAAGCCGAGGGCATCAACACGCCGCTCGAGACGCTCGCCAGCCGGTCCGGCGCATGCCGGGACCTGGCGCTGTTCATGGTCGAGGCGGTGCGCTCGCTCGGCTTGGCCGCCCGGTTCGTGAGCGGATATCTATACGATGAGCGCCTGGTCGACAGCGGCGCTCCCATAGTGGGCGGCGGCGCGACCCACGCCTGGTGCCAGGTGTACCTGCCCGGCGCCGGTTGGGTGGAATACGACCCGACCAACGGCTTCGTCGCCGGCCGCAACCTCATCCGCGTTTGCGTCGCCCGCACGCCGGAGCAGGCGGTCCCGATCTCGGGATCGTATTTCGGCGAGCGAGGCGACTTCGCCGACATGGACGTGAACGTCGAGGTCACGGTCGGATAGGGCGCCCGACCCGTTTCCAACGCCCTGCATGATGGGACGGCGGCTACGCGTCCGGATCGGCGGGCGGAGCGCCTGCCTCCTCCTCGGCCCGCTTGCGGGTGGCGGCTTCTTCCTTCTCGCGCTTCTTCTCGTCTTTCTTGGCCTGCTTGGCCCGGTCGCGGTCGGCACGTTGCATATTGTAATTGGGCTTGGGGGGCATTGGGTGCGTCGATCCTTCGGTCTGCCGTGTCGTGCACCATACGCACGAACGCCCCGACGGAGTAAACCGGATCGATGAATTACGAAAGAACCCACCGATGCCCTTCGACCTGACCCTGCGCCGCGGCCGCGTGCTGGACCCCGCGACGGGGCACGACGCCATCGCCGACATCGCCTTCCAGGACGGCCGGGTGGCCGCCATCGGCGCCGCGGCCGCGGGTCCCGCCCGGCACGAGCGCGACGTGGCCGGGCACATCGTCATGCCCGGCATGATCGACTTCCACACCCACGTCTACTGGGGCGGCACCTCGATCAGCATCGACGCCGACGCGCTCGCCCGGCGCTGCGGCACGACCACCTGGCTCGATGTCGGCTCCGCCGGGCCAGGCAACTTCGCCGGCTTTCGCAAGCACGTCATCGAGCCGAGCGCCACGCGCATCCTGGCGTACTTGCACGTGTCCCACGCCGGCATCTTCGCCTTCTCGCGATCGGTCATGGTCGGCGAAAGCGGCGACATCCGGCTGATGGACCCGGAAACCTGCGCCCGGGTCGCGCGGGAGCATCCGGACGTCATCCGGGGCGTCAAGGTGCGGGTCGGCGCCAACACCAGCGGCATCAACGGCATCGCGCCGCTGTACCACGCGATCGAGGCGGCGGACCGGGCCGGGCTGCCGGTGATGTGCCACATCGACCGCCCGCCGCCGCGCTACGTCGACGTGCTGGCCGTGCTGCGGCCCGGCGACGTGCTGACCCACTGCTACAAGCCGTTCCCGAACGCCCCTGTGACCGCCGACGGCCGCGTGAAGGACGCGCTGTGGGCGGCGCGGGAGAAGGGCGTGGTGTTCGACATCGGCCACGGCGCCGGGTCGTTCGACTTCGACGTGGCCCGCGCCATGCTCGCGGGTGGCTTTCCTCCCGATATCATCAGTTCCGACGTCCACGTGCTCTGCATCGACGGCCCGGCGTTCGACAACCTCGAAACGATGTCGAAGTTCCTGTGCCTCGGCATGGACCTGACGGCGATCGTGCGCGCAGTCACGCAGACGCCGGCGGCCTTGCTGGGGCGTCCCGACTTGGCGGACCTGTCGATCGGTTCGACCGGCGACGCGACGGTGCTGCGCATCGAGACAGGCCGGTTCAGCTACACCGACGTGCTAGGCCAGGTGATGCAGGGCGAACGGCGCTTCGCCCTGGACAGCGTCGTGCTCGGCGGCGCGCTGTGGCATGCAACGAGCGTCTAGGCCACCATGTCGGCGGGCGCCGCGCCGCGCTCGCCTCGCGCCCTCTCGGGTCCAACCGTCGAGTCGCGCTCGGTTTGCCGTTCCAGCTCGGAATTCAGCTCGGCCCCGAGCAGGACGATGATGGTGGAGATCCAGATCCACGTCATGAAACCGATGGCGGCCCCGAGCGAGCCGTAGGTTTTATTGTAGCTGCCGAAATTAGCGACGTAATACGAGAACGCGATCGACCCGAGAATCCATCCCACGGCGGAGAACGCGCTGCCCCAGCTGACCCACTGCCAGCGGGCGCGCCGCCGGTCGGGGCCGTAGCGGTAGATCAACGCCAGCAGCCCCGCCGTCACCACCATCATCAGCGGCCAGCGGGCGACCGCGAGCAGCGTGTGAACGGTGCTGTCCAGGCCGATATAGGCGAGCACGACCGGCACCACGACGATCGCCGCCAAAGCCAGCAGCACGAACACGATCGCCCCCAGGGTGAAGGTGAGCGAGACCAGCGTCCGGCGGAGGAAGCTGCGCCGCTCGCGTTCGTGGTAAACCACGTTCAAGGCCTCGAACAGCGCCTTGATGCCCTGGTTCGCGCTCCACAGCGACGTCACCAGCCCGAACAGCGCGCTGAACCCGAGCGCCTGGCTGCCCTTGCTGGTGAGCGACGCGACCTGGTCCTTGATGATCTCCAACCCGCCGCCGGGGACGATGCCGGACAGGTTCTGCAACTGGTCCGACACGGATTTCGGGTCGGCGAACAGGCCGTACAGCGAGATCAGCGTGGCGATCGCGGGGAACAGCGCGAGCAGCACGTAGAAGGTCACGCCGGCAGCCTCGGTCATCAGCCGGTCGTCGGAGAACCCGCGGGCGGCGCGCTTGAGGACGTGCCACCACCCCTGCGCGGGGATTTGCGTGGGCGAGGTGGCGTCGCGCCCGAGCCCGGCGCCAGGGTCGCGGCCGCGCCGGGTCGGATGGCCGTCGTGCCGCGCGGTGGCAAGGGGGGCATCGCGCCCATAGACCGCCATCAGCAGCCCGGCCGCTGCGAGGGCGGTGAGCAGGACGGGACCTGGGGAACGGTCGTCGGCCATCGGTCCTCCTCCGGAACATACGCGCGACACAAGCGCCGCAGCAGCGCAATGGTTTCACCGGCGAGCAAGGTGGGACCCCCCGCTTGACTTGACCGTAAAGCTTGGCTGGGCGGATGATCGAGCGACCCAAGGCCGGCTCATTCATCCGGCTCATTCATAAGGAAATAGCGCCATGAACGTCCAGACAGCCCCCGCGAGCCTCGCCGGCGTGTCGGAGGAGGAGTGGAAAGTCCGCTGCGACCTTGCCGCGCTGTATCGCCTGGTCGCGCACCATCGGATGACCGACTGGATCTACACGCACATCAGCGCGCGGCTGCCGGGGCCGGAGCACCACTTCCTCATCAACCAGTACGGCGTGCTGTTCGATGAGATGCGCGCGTCCGACCTGGTGAAGATCGACCTCGAAGGCAACATCATCGACCCGGCGTCCACCGGCCGCCGGGTCAACGCGGCCGGGTTCTGCATCCACTCCGCGATCCACATGGCGCGGCCGGACATCATGTGCGTGGTCCACACCCACACCGCCGCCGGCATCGCGGTGTCGGCGCAGAAGCGCGGGCTGCTGCCGCTGAGCCAGCACGCGCTGCGCTTCTACGGCCGGATGTCGTACCACGGCTACGAAGGCATCGCGCTGGACCTGGACGAACGGGACCGGCTGGTCCACGACCTCGGCCCCAACCGCGCGATGATCCTGCGCAACCACGGCCTGCTGGTCGGCGGGCGCACCATCCCGGAGGCGTTCAGCGACCTCTATTATCTGGAGCGCGCCTGCCAGGCGCAGGTCGCGGCGGGCAGCGTGGACCTGGTGCTGCCGCCCGAGGAGGTATGCCGGCACACCGCCGCGCAATTCGATCACGAGGGCACGCTGGCGCACTGCGAGATGGCCTGGGAGTCGGCGCTGCGGATGGTCGACGGGGGCCGTCCGGACTACCGGAGGTGACTCGGGCGGGCGGGCGTGAGTGGGCGATCGCGGCGGCGATCGCCCTGGCGTGCCTGCTGTTCGGCCTGCTCACGGCAAAGCCCACGAGCCTGCGCGACTACGACCAGCCGCTGTATCTCGGCATCGCGCAGGACCTCGCCGTAACCGGGACCTACACCAACGGCCGCGGCGGCCAGGGCGAGCCGGGCGCGTTCGCAGCCCCGCTCTACCCGGCCCTGATCGCGGGATTGATCCCGTTCAGCCCGGCACTTGCCCGCGCCGCCGCCGCCTGCGTGCGCGCGGCGCCGGTCGACGAGCTTGCCGCGTGCCCGGCCGACCTCGGGCTGCTGCTGCCGGTGCAGGTCGCGTTGGCGACGCTGACGCTGGTGCTGTGCTGGCGCACCGGCCTCGCCGTCACCGGGCGGCCGGCGGTGGCGTGGGGCGCGTTGCTGGCAGCCGGATTGGGGACGGTGGAGTACGCCGTGTACGCCCGGACCGCGATGACGGAGGCGCTGGGCCTGTCGCTGGCCGCGTTGGCCGGGCTGCTGCTGGTGGTCCTGGTGCGCTCGCCGCGGCTTCCGGCCGCCCTGGGCCTGGGGGTCAGCCTCGGGCTGCTGACGCTGACCCGCCCGGAATATTTGTACCTGGTCGCGGCCTTGGGGCTGGTCGGGATGGCGGCGCTCGCAGTGACGCGGCGCTTTGGGGTGGCGCTGCTCGCAGCCGTGCTGACCGCGGCCCTCGTGATCGCGCCGTGGTCGGTCCGGAACGAACGGCTGTTCGGCACGCCGATGCCGACCTACGGCTATGCCGGGGCCATCCTCGCCGAACGGATGGCTTACGAGGCGATGCGGCCGGGAGAGTGGGTCGCGCTGTGGCTCTACGCGCTGCCCAGTTTCGGCCCCGCCGCCGCGCGCATGACGTTCCCCGCCCGCGACATCGAGCGGCTGGGCTGGGAGGAGCGTCCGGACACGTTCTACATGGTCGGCATCGGCCAGGCGCAGGCCGAACTGCGCCGCGACGCCCCCGACCCGGCGGACCAGGTCTCCTACCTCGTGCGCCGCTTCGTCGCGCCGGCGCCGCTGCACTTCCTCGCCGTGACCCTGGTTATGGCGTGGAAGGGCCTCTGGGTGCGGAAGTACCTGAGCCTGGTGGGCGTGCCGTTCTTTCTCGTGATGCTCGTGCGCGCGATCCGGCAACGGGACGGCACGGCGCTGGCGTTCCTGCTGCCGCCCACGTTCATCCTGCTGCTGCACGCCGCCACCACCGTCAGCACGCCGCGGTACAGCCTGGTCCTGATCCCGGCCTATGCGACAGCCCTGGCCGCCGGGGTGGCGCCCTGGGTCGCACCCTGGGTCGCGCGGTCGCTGCCCTTGCTGCGGCGGCGGTTCGCGTGATGGCGCTGCTGTCCATCGAGGGCTTGCGGACGGTGTTCCCCGGACCTGGCGGCGGCTTCGCGGCGGTGGACGGGGTCGATCTGTCGGTCGAGCGCGGGCGCACCCTGGGCATCGTCGGCGAGAGCGGCTGCGGCAAGTCGATGCTGTCGCTGTCGGTCATGCGCCTGGTGCCGCCGCCGGGCCGGACCGCCGCGGGCCGGATCGCGTTCGACGGGCAGGACCTGCTGGGGCTGCCGATGCGGGCCATGCGCGCCGTGCGGGGGCGCCGGGTCGCGATGATCTTCCAGGAGCCGATGACCAGCCTCAACCCGGCCTACACCGTCGGCGCGCAGATCATCGAGGCCATGCGCGCCCACCCGTCCCCCAACGCCCGCCCGTTCCGCACCCGCGCGGCCGAGGCGCTCGAGCGGGTGCGTATCCCAGCGCCGGGGCGGCGGCTGGACGAGTACCCGCACCAGATGTCCGGCGGCATGCGCCAGCGCGTGATGATCGCCATGGCGCTGTCCTGTGCCCCCAACCTGCTGATCGCCGACGAGCCGACGACCGCGCTGGACGTGACGGTGCAGGCGCAAATCCTGGACCTGTTGCGCGACCTGCAAGCCGAGACCGGCATGGCGATCGTGCTGATCACCCACGACCTCGGCGTGGTGGCGGAGATGGCGGACGAGGTGGCGGTCATGTACGCGGGCCGGGTGGTGGAGCGCGCACCCGTCGCCGCCCTGTTCGACGACCCGCAGCATCCGTACACGCTGGGCCTGCTCGGCAGCGTGCCCGACCTCGACGACATCAGGGAGCGCCTGCTCGCGATCGAGGGCGCGGTGCCGCGGCAGGGCGCCATGCCGCCCGGCTGCCGCTTCAACCCGCGCTGCGTGTTCGCAGCCGACCCCTGCCGCGTCACCGACCCGGCGCTGCGCCCGCTCGGCCCCGGCCATGCGGCGGCCTGCCTGCGCGCGCCGGTGGAAGCGTGGGCGGCATGAGCCTGCTCGACGCCGCCGGGCTGGCGAAGCACTTCAAGGTCAGTGGCGGCACCGTGCGCGCGGTGGACGGCGTGTCGTTCCAGCTCGCCCGGGGCGAGACGCTGGCACTGGTCGGCGAGAGCGGCTGCGGCAAATCGACCACGGCGCGGCTGGTGCTGCGGCTGATCGAGCCGACTGCGGGCACCGTCCGCTTCGAGGGCGAGGACATCACGCGCATGGCGGCCGCCCCGCTGCGGCGGTTGCGGCGGCGCATGCAGATCGTGTTCCAGGACCCGTTCGCCTCGCTCAACCCCCGCATGACCGTGGGCGCCACGATCGAGGAGCCGCTGGGCATCCACCGTGTCGGCGACCGCCTCGCCCGGCGCGCCCGCGTGGCCGAGCTGCTGGACCTCGTCGGCCTGGCGCCGGAGTACGCCCGCCGCTACCCGCACGAGTTCTCCGGCGGGCAGCGGCAACGGATCGGCATCGCCCGGGCGCTGGCGCTGGAACCGGCGCTGGTGGTGTGCGACGAGCCAGTGTCCGCCCTGGACGTCTCGGTGCAGGCGCAGGTGGTTAACCTGTTGCGCGACCTGCAGGCGCGGCTGGGGCTGTCGTACCTGTTCATCGCCCACGACCTCGCGGTGGTGAAGCACATGGCCGACCGCGTGGCCGTCATGTATCTCGGCCGCATCGTCGAAACGGGGCCGCGCGACGACCTGTTCGCGACGCCGCGCCACCCGTATTCCCGCGCGCTGCTCGCCGCCATTCCCCGGCCGGACCCGCACCGCAAGCTGGGCCGGCAGGCGCCCGGCGGCGACGTGCCCAGCCCGCTCGATCCGCCGCCGGGCTGCCATTTCCACACACGCTGCCCTTTCGTCGTCGACCGCTGCCGTTCGGAGAGCCCCATGCTGCGACCCGTCACCCCCACCCAGTCCGCCGCCTGCCACCGCGCCGAGGACATCCCGCCCGCGCCGGCGGGCGACATCCACCGCACCGTCGCCCCCGCCGCGGCGCAGCGGCTCGCGCTGTACGCCGCCCGCCGGGGGGTCGCGGCATGAGCTTCAGCGTCGTCGCCCCGCGCGTCATGCAGATCGGCGGCGGCAGCGTCGCCGGCATCGCCACCTTGCTCGCCACCTTCGGCCTGCGCCGCCCCCTGGTCGTCACCGACCCGGTGATGGTGTCGACCGGCTTGGTCCGCCGCTGCCTGGAGCCGCTGGAGGCCGCCGGGCTGAGCTTCGCCGTGTTCAGCGACACCGTGCCTGAACCCACCGACACCGTGGTCGAGGCGGGAGTGGCGCGGCTGGCGTCGGGCGGCCATGACTGCCTGGTGGCGTTCGGCGGCGGCTCGCCGATCGACACGGCCAAGGCGATGGCGATCCTGGCCAACGGCGCCGGCCAGCACATCCGGGCGTTCAAGGCGCCGGCGCAGAACGACGCGGCGGCGCTGCCGGTGATCGCCATCCCGACCACCGCCGGCACTGGCAGCGAATGCACCCGCTTCACCGTCATCACCGACACCGAGCGCGGCGAGAAGATGCTGATCGCCGGGCTGGGCGCGTTGCCGCTGGCCGCGATCGTGGATTTCGAGCTGACCTACACCGTGCCGCAGCGCACCACCGCGGATACCGGCGTCGACAGCCTGACGCACGCGCTGGAGGCGTACGTGTCCCGCCGGGCCAACCCGGTGTCGGACGCGCTGGCGTTGGCCGCGATGGGGCTGATCGGCCGCAACCTGCGCACCGCCTACGCCGAGCCGCGCAACGCCGCCGCGCGGGAGGGCATGATGCTCGGCGCGACCCAGGCGGGGATGGCGTTCTGCAACAGCTCGGTGGCGCTGGTGCACGGCATGTCCCGCCCGATCGGCGCGCGCTTCCACGTGCCGCACGGCCTGTCCAACGCGATGCTGCTGCCGGCGGTGACGCGGTTCAGCCTGGCGGACGCGCCCGCCCGCTACGCCGAAGCCGCACGCCGGGCCGGCTTCGCGGCGTCGGGCGACGACGATGCCACGGCAGGCGCCGCGCTGTGCCGCGGGCTGGAGACGCTGAACCGCGAGCTGGGGGTGCCGACGCCGCAGGCATACGGGATTGCGTGGGAGGATTGGTCGGACGCGATGCCGGTGATGGCGGAGCAGGCCCTCGCGTCCGGCAGTCCCGCCAACAACCCGCGCGTCCCGGACGCGGCGGAGATCGTGACGCTGTACCGGGAGGTATTCGCGGGCAGCAACGCTTAGCGCGTCCTGGCGCGTCCTCTGGTCTTCGCCTCACCTGTTGAATGGCTCAGTCGCTTTCAGCCGGAGCGCCGCGATCGCCTGCCCAACCGCTACTTGCATTTGGTGCAGCAGGACATCGGCCTGTTCGGCGTCCATTTCCGAAATGACCGTTTGGTCCACCATGTCGTGGATCAGGACAACCCGGTCGGCGATGGTGCAGGCGCGATACGTGCTCATACCGAAAGAGTGCGGAAAAGAGATTACCGCCGGATGAAAAGGCGGTCCAGTCTTATGTTGGAGTCGTAACGTGTGCGCCGCGGCACTTGGCGCTGTCCGGCGCGACCTCGTCCACCGCCCGCCAGCCGAACCTCAGCAACGGCATCGCAATTCCGGCGAAGTCGGCGAGCGTCTCGATCAGCTTGCCCGAACCGACATCCCGGGGCGTCAATGGCCGCTCCACCACGTAGCTCCGCATCCGCAGATATTCGGCGACCGGTGTGTCCGCCATGTCCTCGAACCCGCGCGGCATGCACGTCAGGCTGTCGGCACGGCCGAGGGCCAACCCCGACCCGGCCAATTCCGCGACGGCTGTGAGGAAAGCATCGGGCCGCACGCGGATGCCTTCGCGCACGGACTCCAGCACGTCCTTGCTGGGCATGTAGAACGCCGCGCCCATCATGCTCTCGGCGCCCACTTGGAAATACAGCACGCCGGCGCCGGGCTTGCCGTTGCCGGCGCTGCCAGGGCGGAACCATACCAGCGCCGTATTGGTCTTGTAGGGCGTCTTGTCGTTGCTGAACCGGACGTCGCGGTGGATGCGGAACAGCGAGCGCTTGGCGTCGCCCACCAGCGGAATGCCCCGTTGCTCCAACGCCCACGACACGGCCGCCGCCAGCGCGCCGGCGGGCTGCTTCAGTTCGCGGTCATAGACATGCTTGTTGGCGTCGAACCAGATTTTGGTCTGGTTCGACGCCAGGTCGCGCAAGAAGGCGAAGGCGGCTGGGCGGAATCCGGTGAAGCCGCTCAGGCGGCAGCCTGGTGCGGCACGCCTTTCTCCGTCAGCAGCGTCTCCAGCTCGCCCGACTGGTACATCTCGGTCACGATGTCGCAGCCGCCGACGAACTCGCCGCCGACATACAGTTGCGGGATGGTCGGCCAATTGGAAAACTGCTTCACGCCGTCGCGCAAGCCCGCGTCCTCCAGCACGTTCGCGGTCTGGAACGGCACGCCGAGATGGGTGAGGATCTGCACCACCCGGGCGGAGAAGCCGCATTGCGGGAACAGCGCGTTGCCCTTCATGAACAGCATCACCTTGTTGCTGTCGATGTCGGACTGGATGCGGTCGAGGGCGGTCTGGCTCATGGATGTCTCCTGTTCAAGGTGCGGATGTCTGCAGGGCGAGGGCGTGAAGCTCGCCGCCCATGCGTCCGCGAAGGGCGGCGTAGACCATCTGGTGCTGCTGGACGCGGGACCGTCCGCGGAACGTCTCGCTGACGACCGTGGCGGCATAGTGGTCGCCGTCGCCGGCCAAGTCCTCGACCGTGACGGTCGCGTCCGGCAGGGCGGCCTGGATCATCGACTGGATTTCACCGGCGGCCATGGCCATGCTTCAGCCCCCCATCCAGGCCGGAAAGAAGCGCTCATGCGCCTCTCGCAGCCGAGCCAGCGATATGGCGGCGCCATCGGCCAAAGTCAAACCGTCGCCCATCGCAGCCCCGACCCGCTGCACCGGCAGGCCTGCGGCGTCGGCGGCGAGCATGAACGCGGCCGCGTCGGCCACTGCGGCCAGGTAGCGCCCCTGGTCCTCGCCGAACCACAGCGCGTGCTGCGGCCCGGCCGGCAGCGGCGCCAGATGCACGCCCACGCCCACGCCACCCGCCAGCGCCATCTCGGCGACCGCGACCAGCAGCCCGCCATCCGACACGTCGTGGCACGCCGCCACGTGCCCGGCGCCGATCTGCGCCCTCACGAAGTCGCCGGCCCGGCGCTCCTGCGCCAGGTCGACGGGGGGTGGCGGGCCGTCCTCCCGCCCGGCGATCTCGCGCAACCACAGCGACTGGCCGAGCCAACCCTGGGTTCGCCCGACCAGCACCAATTCCAGCCCCGGGCGCAGCGCGATGCCCACGCTGGCGGCAGCGTCCTCGATCACGCCCAGGCCGCCAATCGCCGGGGTCGGCAGGATGCCGCTGCCTTGGGTCTCATTATAAAGGCTGACGTTGCCGCTCACGACGGGGAAGTCCAGCGCGCGGCAGGCGGCCGAGATGCCGCGCACGCAGGCGGCGAACTGGCCCATGATCTCGGGCTTCTCGGGGTTGCCGAAGTTCATGTTGTCGGTGATGGCGAGCGGCGTCGCGCCGACCGCGGTGAGGTTGCGCCAAGCCTCCGCGACGGCCTGCTTGCCGCCTTCCTCGGGGTCGGCGAAGCAGTACCGCGGCGTGCAGTCGGTGGTCAGCGCCAGCGCCCGGGCGGTGCCCTCGATGCGCACCACGGCCGCGTCCGCGCCGCCGGGCCGCCGCACCGTCTGGCCGCCGATGGTGCTGTCGTACTGGTCCCACACCCACGCGCGGGAGCACAGATCGGGGCAGCCGACCAGGGTCAGCAGGGCGTCCACGATGCCCACCGAGTCGGCCACGTCGCCGAGCGGGGCGCGGGCCGGCGTCTCGACAGTGGGCCGGTGGTACAGCGGCGCCTGCTCGGCCAGCGGGTCGAGCGGGATGTCCGCCTGCACCACGCCGCGATGCATGACCGTGATCCGCCCGGTGTCCGTCAGGCGGCCGACGACGGCGAAGTCCAGCTCCCACTTCTCGAAGATCGCCTGCGCCAGATCCTGCCGGTCGGGGCGCAGCACCATCAGCATGCGCTCCTGGCTCTCGGACAGCATCATCTCGTAGGCCGACATCCCGGCCTCGCGCTGCGGCACCGCGTCCAGGTCGAGCGCGATGCCGACGCGGCCCTTGCCCGCCATCTCGACCGCCGAGCTGGTCAGCCCGGCCGCCCCCATGTCCTGGATCGCCACGATGGCGTCGGTCGCCATCAGCTCCAGGCAGGCTTCGATCAACAGCTTCTCGGTGAAGGGGTCGCCGACCTGCACGGTGGGACGCTTGGCCTCGCTGTCGGCGTCGAACTCGGTGCTGGCCATGGTGGCGCCGTGGATGCCGTCGCGGCCGGTTCTGCTGCCAACGTACACCACCGGGTTGCCCACCCCGGCCGCCGCGGACAGGAAGATGCGGTCGCGCGGGGCGATGCCGACCGTCATGGCGTTGACCAGCGGGTTGCCGTCGAACGAGGCGTGGAAGTTGACCTCGCCGCCGACCGTCGGCACGCCGACGCAGTTGCCGTAGCCGCCGATGCCGCGCACCACGCCGTCGACGATGCGCCGTGTGGCGGGGTGATCGGGGCTGCCGAAGCGGAGCGCGTTCAGGTTGGCGACCGGGCGGGCGCCCATGGTGAACACGTCGCGCAGGATGCCGCCGACGCCGGTGGCGGCACCCTGGTACGGCTCGATGAAGCTCGGGTGGTTGTGCGATTCCATCTTGAACACCGCCGCCAGCCCGCCGCCGATGTCGACCACGCCGGCGTTCTCGCCGGGTCCGTGGATCACCCAAGGCGCCGTCGTCGGCAGCTGCCGCAGCCACACCCGGGACGATTTGTAGGAGCAGTGCTCCGACCACATCACCGAGAAGATGCCGAGTTCCGTCAGGCTCGGCGTGCGGCCCATGATCGCCAGCACGCGGCCGTATTCCTCGGCGCTGAGGCCGAAGCTGCCGGCGAGGGCTTGGTCGACGATCATGCCGCCAGCGCCTCGGCCAGCCCGGCGAACAGCGGCGCGCCGTCGGTGCCGCCCATCAGCGGGTCCACGAGGTCCTCGGGGTGCGGCATCAGGCCCAGCACGCGGCCGTTCGCGCTGCAGACGCCGGCGATGGACCGGGCGGAGCCGTTCGGATTGGCGGCGGCGGCCGTGTCCCCGTTTGGGGTCACGTAGCGGAACACCACCCGGCCGTCGCCCTCCAGCCGGTCCAGCGTGGCGTCGTCGGCGAAGTAGTTGCCGTCGCCGTGGGCCATCGGCGCGCGGAACACCTGGCCGCGTCGATAATGCCCCGTGTAGGCGGTGCCGGCGCGCTCGACCCGGAGGTGGCAGTCGCGCGACAGGAAGCGCAGCCCGGCGTTGCGGAGCAGCGCGCCCGGCAGCAGCCCGGCCTCGGTGAGGATTTGGAAGCCGTTGCAGATGCCCAACACATGCCCGCCGCGCGCCGCGAAGGCGTGGATCGCGGGCATGATGGGCGAGTGCGCGGCCATCGCGCCGCAGCGGAGATAGTCGCCGTGGCTGAACCCGCCGGGCAGCACGAGCAGGTCGAGGTTCGGCAGCATCGTGTCCCGGTGCCACAGCAGCGGCGGCCGATGCCCGGTGGCGCGGTGCAGCGCGATGGCGACGTCGCGCTCGCGGTTGGTGCCGGGGAAGACAACGATGGCGGCTTTCATGGCCCATGGCTTAGCACGGCCCCGGCGAACCCGGCCACCGCCCGGGCGTTGCCACCGGTGAAGGAGACGCACATGTCCAATCCATCGACCAAGACCACCGGCAACGATCCCGTGGAGGGGCTAGACCCCGGCGGCACCCACAGCACCAAGCCCGGCAACCCGGATAAATCCGGCCCGTCCAAGCCGGAGGAGGTGCGCCGCGACCAAACCGTCGTCAGCGGCGATCAGGACGACCGGATCGGCGACAAGGCTCCGGCCGCTAAGCCGTGACCTCGACTCGGTAGCTCTCGATCACGGTGTTGGCCAGCAGCCGCCGGGCCATGTCCTCGGCGGCCTGCCGCGCCAGCGCCGGGTCGGTTTCGGCGAGTTCGAGTTCGATCACCTTGCCCGCCCGCACCTCGCCGACGCCGGCGAACCCCAAATTGTCCAGCGCGTGACCGATGGCGCGGCCCTGCGGGTCCAGCACGCCCGCCTTCAGCATGACCGTGACCACGGCCTTCACTGCATCGTCTCCGGGCCCTTCATGTCGCGCGTCCCCGCCTCGGGCAGAATTCCCAGCCGTTTCGCGACCTCCTGGTAGGCTTCCTCGACCCGGCCGAGGTCGCGGCGGAAGCGGTCCTTGTCCATCTTCTCGTTCGTCTTGGTGTCCCACAGCCGGCAGTTGTCCGGGCTGATCTCGTCGGCGAGCACGATCCGCATGTCGTCCTCCTCCCACAGCCGGCCGAATTCCAGCTTGAAGTCCACCAGGGTGATGCCGACGCCCAGGAACAGGCCGCTGAGAAAGTCGTTCACGCGCAGGGTCAGCGCCACGATGTCGTCGAGGTCGGAGGTGTGCGCCCAGCCGAACGCGGTGATGTGCTCCTCCGCGACCATCGGGTCCTTCAAGGCGTCGTTCTTGTAGTAGTACTCGATGATGCTGCGGGGCAGGCGGGTGCCTTCGGGGATGCCCAGCCGCTCCGACAGGCTGCCGGCGGCGACGTTGCGGACGACGACCTCCAGCGGGATGATCTCGACCTCGCGGATCAGCTGCTCGCGCATGTTGAGGCGGCGGACGAAGTGGGTGGGCACGCCGATCTCGCCGAGGCGGAGCATCAGGTACTCGCTGATGCGGTTGTTCAGCACGCCCTTGCCGGTGATGATGCCCTTCTTGGCGCCGTTCCCGGCGGTGGCGTCGTCCTTGAAGTATTGCACGAGGGTGCCCGGCTCCGGCCCCTCGAACAGGATCTTCGCTTTTCCCTCGTAGAGCTGGCGGCGGCGAGCCATTTTCCTATAATCCTCGACTGACGCCGGGGGTATAGCAGCCCCCCCGCGCGGTCGCCACCGGGGGTCAGGCCCGGTGGAACGCCGCCCGGTCGGGTGGGCCGGCGGCGAACAGCCACACCGGCGGCCCGGCGTCGGGCAGGCCCACGAGTGACGCGCAGACCGTGCCGAACCCGTCCCGCGCGGACACGTTCACCGCCGCGAGCCCGCCGGATGTGTCCGACAGCAGCGCTTGCCACGCCGACCAGTCGGGCGGGGCCGGGGGCGGGGCCGCCCGGAACCGGGGCAGGTGGCGGGCGACGCGGGGGCTGTCGAGGTCGTCGGGATCGTGCGCCGTGATCATGTGCAGCCCGGCCGGGAGCGCCGTGGCCTCGGGCCGCCCATCGCCCAAGCCCCGGACGAACCACGCCCCGCGCCGGTCGGCCACCACCAGGTTGAAGCTGCGCCAGTCGCGGCCGTCCAGGGCCGCGATCGCCGCCGCCGCCGCCGCCGCCGAGGGGTGTTCCAGCGCCAGCAGCGGCAACTCGCCCCGGCTGCGCTTGCCCGGCGCCGGGCCGAGGCTGCCAGACCGGTTGAGCACGGCCGCGACCACGCCAGCCGCGTTCAGGCCCATCCAGGTTCCCCCGCCCAGCCGGTCGCGCCCCGCGACGACGCCGGGCCGGCCGGGCCAGTGGGCGGCGGGCGGGTCCCAGGGACGGTCGATCCGCTCGTCCCGGTTCGCGGCAAGCAGCAGCGGCCAGGCATGGTCTGGCCGCTGGAGGACGATGACGGTGCACACGGGCGCGAAATGGCACGGACAGGCCTGGCTTACCAGCCGCCCGGTGCCTGCTGCCGTCCTCGCGGGACGCCTTCTCGCCGGCCGGCGGCACAACCTCTCTCGCCACCGTCCGCCAACCGCCGTAATCTCCGGCCCATGCGATACATCTCCACCCGCGGCCAAGCCCCGGTCCGCGATTTCGCGGGCGTGCTGCTCGCCGGCTTGGCCGAGGATGGCGGGCTGTTCATGCCCGAGACCTGGCCGCATCTGTCCGCCGCCGACCTGCGCGCGCTTCGCGGCCTGCCGTACGCCGACTTGGCCGCGCGCGTCATGCAGCCGTTTATCGGCGACGCCGTGCCATCCGCCACGCTGCTCGCGATCTGCCGCGACGCCTACGCCGGCTTCGCCCACCCGGCGGTCGCGCCGCTCGTGCAGCTCGACACCAATTTGTGGGCGCTGGAGCTGTTCCACGGCCCGACGCTCGCCTTCAAGGACATGGCGATGCAGGTGCTCGGCCGCCTGTTCGACCACGTGCTGACGGCGCAGGACGCCCGCATCACCATCGTGGCGGCGACGTCGGGCGACACCGGGTCGGCGGCGATCGAGGCGTGCCAGAACCGCGCCCGGGTGGACATCGCGGTGCTGCATCCCGCCGGGCGCACCAGCGAGGTGCAGCGGCGGCAGATGACCACCGTGCACGCCTCCAACGTCGCCAACATCGCCGTAGACGGCACGTTCGACGATTGCCAGGACCTGGTGAAGGCGATGTTCGCCGACGTGCCGTTCCGCCAGGCGACGCGCCTGTCGGCGATCAACTCCATCAACTGGGCGCGGATCGCGTCGCAAATCCCGTACTACGTCGCCGCGGCGCTCGCCCTCGGCGCGCCGGAGCGGGAGGTCGCGTTCAGCGTCCCCACCGGCAATTTCGGCAACGTGTTCGCAGCCTGGGCGGCCCGGCGCATGGGCGTGCCGATCGCCCGGCTGGTGGTCGGCAGCAACCGCAACGACATCCTCGCCCGCTTCCTCGCCCGCAACGACATGACCGCGCGCGGCGTGGAGCCGAGCCTGTCGCCGTCGATGGACATCCAGGTCAGCTCCAACTTCGAGCGGCTGCTGTTCGAGCTGCTGGGCCGCGACCCGGCCGCCACCGCCGCCGCCATGGCCGGCTTCCGCGCCACGGGGCGCATGGACGTCGCCCCCGCCGTGTGGGAGCGCGCCGCCGCCCTGTTCCACGGCTTCCGGCTGGACGACCCCGGCACGATCGCCGAAATCCGCCGCCTCGACGCCGAGTGCGGCTACCTCGCCGACCCGCACACCGCCATCGGCATCGCCGCCGCGCGCGCGCTGCCGTGCCGCCAACTGCCCGTCATCGCCGCCGCCACGGCGCACCCGGCCAAGTTCCCCGACGCGATGGAACAGGCGACCGGACGCCGGCCCCCCCTGCCGCGGCACCTCGCCGACCTATATGAGCGGGAGGAACGCTACACCCATGTCCCCCGCGACTTGCAGGCCGTCGAGGCCCAAGTTCGCGCATTCACATTGAGGAACGCTGCATGACCAACGCCGAAGGCGCGCCGTCCCCGATCGACACCGTGCGTGTCACCCGCCTGCCGTCCGGACTGACGGTCGTGACCGAGACGATGGACCGGGTCGAAACCGTGTCGCTCGGCGCCTACGTCGCCACCGGCACCCGCAACGAGACCGAGGCGGAGTGCGGCGCGTCGCACTTCCTGGAGCACATGGCGTTCAAGGGCACCGAGCGCCGGTCCGCGGCCGAGATCGCCATCGAGATCGAGAACGTCGGCGGCCACATCAACGCCTACACGGCGCGCGAGCAGACCGCCTACTACGTCAAGCTGCTGAAGGAGGACCTCGCGCTCGGGGCCGACATCATCGGCGACATCCTGACCCACAGCGCCTTCGCGCCGGAGGAGCTGGAGCGCGAGCGCGGCGTGATCCTGCAGGAGATCGGCCAGGCGAACGATACGCCGGACGACATCATCTTCGACCATTTCCAGGAAACCGCCTACCCGCACCAGCCGATGGGCCGCCCGACCCTGGGCCGCGAGGACGGCATCCGCGGCATGGGCCGCGGCGTGCTGACCGGCTACATGCACCGCAACTACGCCGCCGGGAACGTGGTGGTGGCCGCCGCGGGAAACTTGCGGCATGACGACGTGGTGGCGCTGGCGCGGCGCCATTTCGCCGACCTGCCATCCGCCCTGCCCGAAGCCGCAATCCGCTCGGCCTACGGCGGCGGCGAGTTCCGCGAGGGCCGCGACCTCGACCAGGTGCACATCGTGCTCGGCTTCCCGTCCGTGGCCTACGGCGACCCCGACTACTACCCGGCGCTGCTGCTGAGCACCCTGCTGGGCGGCGGCATGTCGTCCCGCCTGTTCCAGGAAATCCGCGAGAAGCGCGGCCTGGTCTATTCGGTGTACTCGTTCAACGCGCCCTATCTCGACGGCGGGCTGTTCGGCATCTACGCCGGCACCGGCGAGGACGAGGCGCGCGAGCTGGTGCCGGTGACGCTGGAGGAGCTGCGCCGGGTGCAGCACGACGTGACCCAGCCGGAGCTGGAGCGTGCGCGCGCCCAGGTGAAGGCCAGCCTGTTGATGTCATTGGAGAGCACCGGCAGCCGCTGCGAGCAACTGGCCCGGCAGCTGCAGGTGTTCGGCCGCCTGATCCCGACCGCGGAGACGGTGGCGCGCGTCAATGCCGTGACCCTGGACGACATCAGCCGGGCGGCGACCCGCATCTTCCGGGGACGCCCCACCTTGGCCGCGATGGGCCCGGCCGACCATGTGCCGACCCTGCCCTTCATCGCCGACCGGCTCGCGGCATGAGCCAGCTCGACCTGCTCAACGACCTGCTCGACCATGCCCGACGCGCCGGCGCCGATGCGGCGGCGGCGACGGTCGCGGCCTCGACCTCGCTCAGCGTGTCCCGCCGGGCAGGGCAGACGGAGCACCTGGAGCGGTCGGAGTCGCGCGGCATCGACTTGAAGGTGTATCTCGGCCGCCGGTCCGCGTCGGTGTCCACCAACGAGCTGGCGCCGGACGGGTTCGCGACGCTCGCGGCCCGCGCGGTGGCGATGGCCAAGGTGGTGCCGGAAGATCCTTACGGCGGCCTGGCAGACGAGGCGCGGTATATGGATGCCGGTCCGCTCGAATTGGCCGACAGCGCCGAACCGACGGCCGAGGCGCTGATCGCGCGCGCGGCCGAAGCGGAGGACGCCGCGCGGTCGGTGCACGGCGTCACCAACAGCGAGGGCGGGGAGGCTGGGTTCAGCCGCAGCGAGTTTCTGCTCGCGACCAGCGCCGGGTTCTCGGGCGGCTACGCGCGCACCAGCCACTCGGTGTCCGCGACCGCGCTGGCCGGCGAGGGCACGGGGATGCAGCGGGACTACGACTACCATTCCGCGACGTTCCTGGCGGATTTGGAGGACGCGGGCGCGATCGGCCACCGTGCCGGCGAACGGGCGGTCGCGCGCCTGAACCCGGTTCGCCCGGCGACGGCGAAGCTGCCGGTGGTGTTCGACCCCCGCGTCGCGAGCGGCTTGATCGGGCATTTCGCGGGCGCCATTAGCGGCGGCGCCATCGCGCGCGGCACTAGCTTCCTGAAGGACAAGCTGGGTGCGCGCGTGTTCGCACCCGGCATCGCCATCCACGACGAGCCGCACCGGTTGCGCGGACTGCGATCCCGCCCGTTCGACTCCGAGGGCGTGCCGACCCTGACCCGCACCCTGATCGAGGACGGCGTGCTGCATGCCTGGCTGCTGGACAGCCGCAGCGCCCGGCAACTCGGGTTGAAGAACACCGGCAGCCCCGGCCTGTCGAACGCCTATCTGGCGCCGGGCCGGCTCAGCCCGGTGGAGCTGATGGCCGACATCACCGAGGGCTTCTACGTGACGGAACTGCTCGGCATGGGCGTGAACGGCCTGACCGGCGACTATAGCCGAGGGGCGGCCGGGTTCATGATCCGCAACGGCGCGCTGGCCGAGCCGGTGGCTGAGATCACCATCGCCGGCAACCTGATCCAGATGTTCGCGGCACTCACGCCGGCCAACGATCTCCGGTTCCGTCGCGCGGTGGACAGCCCGACGGTGCGGATCGACGGGATGACGCTCGCCGGGGCGTAGCTGGCGTTTTAGTGCGGGCTCGGAAGGCAAGTGGTGGGAAGGTTGAGGCTCTGCCTCAAACTCCGCCAAAGGCATGATGCCTTTGGAAACCCGCCCGGTTTCGATCCAACTGGGTAAATCAATGCGGGTTTGGGGCCGTAGCGGGTCCAGGGTTTTGCCCCATAGGCACTAAGGTAATTTCCGTGTTGAGGTTGCGAAATATCTTTTCGCGAGTCTATGACCAGGACCTTCGGTTATGAGTTTGAGCTGGTTGTCTCTTGCACCGGGATTGTTGGTGCGGACAATTATTACATGAATTACTGTGCGTATATTGTAGATACGACTGCAGTCACGTGTGTAGCAGAACCGAACGGTCCCTATACGACCCACGGCCAGGGTGTGGACGTCGCTTCCGTATGGTTCATTAAACCTTAGCCTCCCTTTACGGTCTTGAGCTATTTTGCCCTGAACGGTGCGGGCGGAGGTCCAATGTCGGTCGCAGGTACAACGTTAGGAGCCGTCAGCTCAGCGGTGGCGGTTCCCCAACAGTCGATTCTGGCCGCGCCTTCGACACCGACCGCGCAAAGGTCCCATGTGAGCGTCGGTCCTGTCGACACAGTCGTCTTGAGCGATCGGGCACTTCAACTGCTCAATGACATCGATCCGGGCGCGCACCCTCCGGCTCCTGGGGCATCGTCAGCTGACAAGCTCAAGTACAATCACGAGATCAGTCTCGTAAGTGACACACTGAAAAGGCTGGATGGCATTACGCTTAGTCCGGATTATCAAACGTTTGCTGATATCATCAACAAACCAAACGTGTCTGATGATCAAAAATTTGAGGCATACTCAAAGTACAGAGTGGAGTCAGCAATTTCCGACTCTAAATATGGATCTTGGAGCTCGTCCGAACAAGACTTCAAATTTGATTATCTTACCAGGCACTCCACGTTTATAAAGAATTTGAATACTAACGAGAGCCCTGGACTCGTAACAAACGAAGAAAATAAGCATCGACAGAATCCCACTACGTATCTCAGGGTCCCCCTCATTTATGATCAGAGATTACTACAGACCTTCCTAATCTTACTTGTACAAAGCCTGATCAGTAGACGGAAATCTGCAGAACACCGTCTTATGCAACCTAACTGGTTCGAGCTGCCTGAGCGAACGGGGCAAGATTGGCCAGCTACTCAATTTTAACTTATTGAATTCGTTGATAAAAAAATGAGGGGATACC